>Ga0164305_10000139_pt1 | contig 23432 bp, 23 predicted proteins | sample Whisoiple_237_MG_FD_110215 | JGI IMG/M metagenome (GOLD analysis project Ga0164305, IMG submission 110215) | Soil microbial communities amended with pyrogenic organic matter from upstate New York, USA - Whitman soil sample_237_MG | ecosystem: Environmental > Terrestrial > Soil > Agricultural...
ACCCGTCGTGACCCTCGCCATGATCCAGGACGGGACGTCGAACACGGCCATCTTCAGCGAGTGGATCAAGGGGACGAACACCACCCAGAACGGCAAGGGCAACGTCTACCTCAGCACCATCACCTTCAGCACCTCGCCGCCGACCCCCGTGCTCTCGGGCACGATGGCGCAGACGCTCCAGACCTACGCCAAGACCTGCACCACCGTGCTGTGCGAGGCCGAGGCCCTGACCCGGCTGTGCGAGAACGTCACCGGCACGGCCAACAAGCGCTCCGCCGCCCGCTGGCTGTCGGCCTGCGTGGGGTCGCTGCGGTTCGAGACCGAGATGCGCGCCAATGCCGCTGGCCAGACCGCGGCCCAGAAGCTGGGCGTCCTCGCGACCCTCCAGCGATCCGTGCACGCCTGCGGCCTGACCGAGCGCGACGACGAATTGATTTCGGCCGCCATCGGCACGGTGGGCGGGGCGGTCGAGACCGAGGCGAAGATCGTGCTGATGCTGGCGCGTTCGCCCGCGCCCCTGCCGCAGAAGCTGTCGGTGCTGCTGCGCATGGCCGCCGGCGAGACCGCGCCGATGGGTCCCGCCGCAGACCGGGCCAAGGCCGAGGCGGTCAAGCTGTTCCGCGCCCCGGAGTCCCGCGCCACCCTGGCGGCGACGCCCGAAGCCCTCGCCCCGCTCAAGGGGCTGATGAAGGCCGCGGGACTGGCCGCCTGATCCCTTCGACGGCTCAGTCGAAGATGTCGAAGATGCTGTCGCGCTTCTTCTTTTTGTACCGATAGTCGTCATCGTCCCGGCTGCGGTAGCGCTCGTCGCGATACGCCGGCTGCTGCGGCGGGTACGGTTGAGCTTGCGGCGGCGCGGCCTGCGGGGCGGACGCGCGGCCGTCCTCGGTCGCCGAGGCCATCAGCTTCTCAAGCTCGCCCCGGTCCAGCCAGACGCCGCGGCAAGCCGGGCACATATCGAACTGCACCCCGCCCCGCTCCAGCGTCTGCATGGCGGCGTTGTCGTTCGGGCACATCAAGAGCGGCATCGGCGTCTCCATTCACAGGTTCAGCCGAACAGCTAGGCCGCGGCACGGGGCCCCGCCAACGTGGCGAAGGGCCGCGCGGCGTCAGGTCGCCCGTCTCAGTTCGAGGGCGCGCCGCCACCCGCCGCGATCCAGGCGTCGACCTGATCCTCCAGCACCTCCAGCGGCACCGAGCCCGAACCCAGCACGACCGAGTGGAAGTCGCGCAGGTCGAACCGCGGCCCGAGGGCGGCCTCGGCCCGGGCGCGAAGCTCGCGGATCTTCAGCTCGCCGATCTTGTAGCTGGTCGCCTGACCCGGGCTGGTGATGTAGCGCTCGACCTCCTTGACGATGTCGCGCTCGCTCAGCAGCGAGTTCTGCTGGAAATAGGCGATGGCCTGTTCCCGACTCCAGTGTTTGGCGTGCAGGCCGGTGTCGGTGACCAGACGCACCGCCCGCCACAGCTCCAGCGACAGTCGGCCGAAGTCCGAATACGGGTCGGTATAGTAGCCCATCTCCTTGCCCAGCCGCTCGGCGTACAGACCCCAGCCCTCGGCGTAGGCGCCGTAGCCGCCAAACCGCCGGAAGCGCGGCATGCCCTCGATCTCCTGCGCATAGGCGATCTGGAAATGGTGGCCGGGCGCGCCCTCATGATAGCTGATCGCCTCGATCTGGGGCTTCAGCACCTGCGTCATGTCCGACAGGTTGACGTAGTAGATGCCCGGCCGGCTCCCGTCCGGCGACGGCGAGTTGTAGAAGGCGACGGACGCCGTCGCCTCGCGCCAGGGCTCGACCGACCGCACCTCCAGCGCCGCCTCGGGCAGGTCGCTGAAATAGCGCGGGGCGTCGACCATGACCTGCGCGATCAGGGCGCGGGAGTCGGTCAGATACTGCTCCTTGCCCTCGGGCGTGTTCGGATACTGGAAGCGCGGGTCCGTCTTGATGAAGGCGAAGAAGTCCTGCAGCGAGCCGGTGAAGCCGACTGAGGCCTTGATGACCTCCATCTCGGCCTGGATGCGCGCGACCTCGGCCAGACCGGTTTCGTGGATCTGTTCCGCCGTCAGACTGGTGGTCGTCGAGAGCTGGAGCCGGGCGTTGTAGAAGGCCTCGCCGTCCGGCAGGCGCCAGACGCCGCCATCGCGGTCGGGCATGACCGCCGCCTGCGCCTGAACTTCGGCCAGGGCCGCCAGCACCCCCTCATAGCCGCGCTTCCATTCGCCGGTCAGGGCCGCGCGGCCCTCGCCCAGCAGCCGGCCCTTCGTCGCCTGATCGGCGTCCAGCGCCCCGACCTTCTTCTGGAAATCGGCCCAGACCGGATTGTCGGCGCCGCCGTCGAAGGGCGCGCCGGCGATGATGTTGCGGGTGTTGGCGATCGAGGGCTCGAAGACGAAATACGGCGAGATGATCCCCTTCGACGCCCGGTCGCGCAGCTCGGCGGAAATCTCGCCCATGACCCGCTCGGCGTCGCGCAGACGCGAGACATAGGCCTCGGCGTCCGGGACGCTGCCGACGCGGTGGTTGTTGATCATGAACACCGGCAGACCGGTGGTCGGGTTGCCGTTGGCGGCGAACTGATAGTTCCAGTCGCGCCAGCGGTTCGACAGCCGCGCCTGCTGCACCCCATATTCGAACAGCCGCCAGGACAGCCTGCTGTCGGCGCTCAGGGTCCGCGGGTTGAACTGGTCGTTCAGTTGCGCCAGCTGGCGTTCGGCGAGAGCCAGCGCCCGGTCGGAGGCGGCGTCGGTGGCGTCGTCCAGTTTGTCGTAGTCTGTCTTGAGGCCCAGCGAGGTCATCTGCTGCGGGCTCAGCGCGATCCGTTCCTGGAACGCCTGTTCGAAGAAGGCCGCCAGCCGGGCGTCCTCGTTCCGGGCCGTCGCGGTTGCAGCCGCGGGGGTCTGGGCCAGAGCTATGGCGGGAGCTCCCGCCAGCATGGCGACGACGGCGACGGACGAGACGAGCAGACGACGCGTGAAAAACACCCCGGAAGACTGAGGGCGCGACCATCCCCGGTCAGACGACGGGGTGCAAGTCTCGTGCGATCAGAACTGCCGCCAACTGTCGCCGGGGTCGCGTTCGCCGGGTTCGACGGTCTGCTGGCCCCAGGCGGCGACCATGAGGAGCTTGTGGCTGCGGATGCGGAACTCGCCGGTCATGGGCACGACGGCGCCCAGCGGCGCGCCGGTCTTCGGCTCGTAGAGGAAGCCCGAGAACTCGGCGACGCCGACCCGGTCGCGACGGCTGTAGATCGACAGCTCGGGCAGGGAGACGACGTTGAGGCTTTCGCTGATCGGAACCCGCATCTCGGGCAGGCCGAAGACGCGGCGCATCTGCTCCAGCGACAGGGCCCCGGCGCGCAGTTCGAAGACGGCGTCGGCCTCGCCCTTGGACGCGGCCATGGCGTAGCCCGCTTCGGACAGGGCTGAGCGAATGGCGCTGACGGCGTAGGCCGAGTTCTCGGCCTGGAAGAAGGCGGCGTCCACGAAAACCCGCGACCCTGAAGGGATCGGCAGGGTCAGGCCCTCCACCGCGCGGTCGGCGGCGCGGGCCACCAGCAGCTGTTCGGTCGCCGTGCGCGACGGATAGGTCTCGGACGTCGAGGCGCAGGCCGACAGCGCCGCCGCGGCGGCGAGAACGGCGATCAGGGTCCGCAAGGTCACCAGCTGCCGGTGTTGGGCATCGAGGTCCACGGTTCGGCCGGGGCCAGGGGCGCGCCGTCCTGCAGCAGTTCGATGGAAATGCCGTCGGGCGAGCGCACGAAGGCCATATTGCCGTCGCGCGGCGGGCGGTTGATCACCACCCCGCCGTCCATCAGCCGCTGGCAGGCCGCGTAGATGTCGCCGACCTTGTAGGCCAGATGGCCGAAATTGCGCCCCCCGTCGTACGGCTGGGGGTCCCAGTTGAAGGTCAGCTCCACCTCGGGGGACCGCTCGGCCTCGGCCCGGGACCGGTCCAACGGCGCGGCGAGGAAGACGAGGGTGAAGCGCCCGGCCTCGTTCTCGATCCGGCGGGTCTCCACCAGACCCAGAAGGTCGCAGTAGAAATGCAGTGAGGCGCCGATGTCGGTGACCCGGACCATGGTGTGCAGATAGCGCATGGGAAACGTCCGTCCTGGGGGAGGCTGGAAGGCCGCCTCTATAGCGACCGTTCGCCGCGATCGCGAATAACGGCCTGTTTCGGCGGATGCGTCCGCCGCCGACGCCTGCTAGACGCGACGGCTACGGCTTCCGCCCAAGGGATCAGATGTTTCGCAAGCTCTACGACTGGGTCTTCGCCCTTGCCCGCAGCAAGCACGCCACGCCCGCGCTGGCCGTGGTCTCCTTCGCCGAGAGCTCCTTCTTCCCGATCCCGCCCGACGTGATGCTGGCGCCCATGGTGCTGGCGCGGCCGGACCGGGCCTACTTCTACGCCGCAGTCTGCACCCTCGCCTCCGTACTGGGCGGGATACTGGGGTACTTCATCGGCTTCCATCTCGCCGGAGTCGGCGAGTGGCTGCTGCATCTGGCGGGCCATGCCGGCGGCCAGGCCGAGTTCCAGCACTGGTTCGACCGCTGGGGCCTGTGGGTCATCCTGATCAAGGGGCTGACGCCCATTCCCTACAAGCTGGTGACCATCGCCTCGGGTCTCGCCCACTTCAGCTTCCCGATATTCGTAGCCGCCTCGATCGCCACCCGCGGCGCGCGCTTCTTCATTGAGGCCTGGGTGCTGAAGACCTGGGGCCCGGCCATGCTGGCGGTCGTCGAGAAGCGGCTGGCGCTGTGGGGAACGCTCTTCGTGGTGGTTCTGGTGGGCGCCATCGTCGCCGTCCGGTTCCTCTAACCCGGGTCATCGACGCGAGGTTCAGGCCCGGCTAGAACATGATCCGATGAGAGGCCTTTATCGACTCCTGACGCGGTGGTGGACCGCCTTCGCCCTCGCCGCCTCGCTGGCGATGCTGGGCGCGGCGCATGCGTTCGAGCGGTTCGGGGGCCTGGCACCCTGCAACCTCTGCCTCAAACAGCGCGAGGTCTACTGGGGCGCCGTCGCCGTCGCCCTGATCGCCACCATCTGGCACCTCATCAGCCGCGGCAGTCGGGGCACGCCCCGCATCGCCGCCTTCCTGCTGGCCGTCGTCTTCGCCACGGGCGCGATCACCGCCGTCTTCCACTTCGGCGGCGAGATGAAGTGGTGGGAGCTGCCGGCGACCTGTTCCGGCGGCGGCGACGTCAATCTGGAAGACCTGGCCTCCCTCGCCCTCGGCAGCGGCCCGATCCAGAAACCCGTCTTCTGCGACGCGGTGACATGGCGGTTCCTCGGCCTGTCCATGTCAGGGTGGAACGCCCTGATCTCGGCGGCCCTCGCCGTGTTCAGCCTGCTCGCTGCAAAGAGACCCAAGGATGCCAGAGCGCCCCGCAGCTGATCCCCTGACCGACCGGCGCATTCCGCTGGCCCGGCCGGGACGCGGCGCCAGCAAGCGCCGGCGGGCCGAGATCCTGCGCGTCGACCACGCGGGCGAATACGCCGCCGTCCACATCTATCGCGCCCAGAAGGCCGTGTTCGACGGCCGCGCGGGAAAGACGGCCCTGGCCGCCGACATGGGCGAGATGCAGGCGCAGGAGGCGGTGCATCTGGCGCGTTTCGACGCCTTGCTGAACGCCGAGCGGGTGCGCCCGACCCTGATGACGCCGGTCTGGCGGCTGGCGGCCATGGCGCTGGGGACCGGCACCGCCCTGATGGGCGAAAAGGCCGCGCACGCCTGCACCGAGGCGGTCGAGAGCGTGATCGAGGAGCATTACGCCGACCAGATCGCCGAGCTGCGTGATCGCGATCCGGCGCTGGCGGCCGAACTGTCGGTCTTCCGCGACCAGGAACTGGCCCACCACGACCATGCGGTCGACAGGGGCGCCCGCGAGGCTCCGGGCTATGGGCTGCTCAGCGCGGCCATCAAGGCCGGTTGCCGCGCCGCCATCAAGATCAGCGAGAAGGTCTGACCCTCAGGGTCGACCGGCCGACACGTCGAAGGCCAGCAGGAGCGTGCGCTGACGCGGATTGTCGTTGTCGTCGGACACGATGTAGAGCCGCGTCCCCGATGCGCTCGCCGTCGCGGCGACCCCCTCGAAATTGTCCGTCGTCGACGGCAGGCTGAGCGTCGCGATCACCGGGCCCAGCCGGCCTGAGGCGTCCATGCGGCGGAGCCGGGCGCGCATATCGATGGGCTCGCGATACAGTCGTTCGACGACAAACCAGCCCTCGCCCGCCGGGTCGCGATCCATGCCGGTGATGCGCCAGTCGGCGATGGTGGGCGGCGTGGCGGGCGGCGGCGCGAGCTGCAAGCAGCGCGCGGGCTTGCAGTCCCAGACCCCTCCGATTTCCGCCGCGGCGCGCAGACCCTCCGGCCCGGTGGCGAGCGCCTCGAGACCGTCATTGCCCGCAGCGACGGGCGGAATTGCGCGCGGCGAGGGCCTGTCCTGCAGGGCGTTGAGGCGGCCATAGGACCAGAGTCGCGGCGTCTGTTCGAAGCCGACGACCAGTTCGCCGTCCGCCGTGATCGCCAGACTTTCGGCGTCGCCCTCCGACTTGGTCGGGAAGGCGCGTCCGTCTTCAGCCGTCAGTCCGCGCAGGCGGAGGTCGGACAGGCCCGCCAGCCGGCCGCACCGGTCGAGAACCAGTCGTCCCCGCACGAGATCGCCGGAGTCCGTGACCGCCACCAGGTCACCGTCCGCCAGCTTCAGGTCCGACAGACCGTGCAGCCGGTCGCCCCGCGGCGCGACGATCTGGACCCCGCCGGCGAACCGCACGCCCGACGCCAGACGAACGCCGCCCGGCACGCCCAGACCGATGCGGCGTATCTCCGCCGCGACCGGCGTCCAGCCCCCGGCGAACCCGCGCCAGGGTTGGGAGACCACGCCCGCGCCCGCGCAGGCGCTCAACAACAGGGACAGGACGACGGCGGCGAACCGCCTCACGCGGCCTTCCGGCGGCGGCCCGCCGAGACGGCCTTGGGCTCGGCGTCGAACAGGGCGGCGAGGTTCTCGACCATGGCCCCGGCCAGCTGTTCGACGTCGACGATGGTCACGGCGCGGCGGTACCAGCGGGTCACATCATGACCGATGCCGATGGCCATCAGCTCGACCGGCGACCGTCCCTCGATCTCGGCGATGATCTGGCGCAGGTGCTTGTCCAGATAAAGCGCCGCATTGGCCGACTGGGTGGAATCGTCGACCGGCGAACCGTCCGAGATGACCATCAGGATGCGGCGCGACTCGGTCCGGGCCAGCAAGCGTTCGTGGGCCCAGGTCAGGGCCTCGCCGTCGATGTTTTCCTTCAGCAGCCCTTCGCGCATCATCAGTCCGAGGCTCTTCTTGGCGCGGCGCCAGGGCGCGTCGGCGGACTTGTAGATGATGTGGCGCAGGTCGTTCAGACGGCCCGGATTGGCGGGCTTGCCGGCCGTGATCCACGCCTCGCGCGACTGGCCGCCCTTCCACGCCCGGGTGGTGAAGCCGAGGATCTCCACCTTGACGCCGCACCGCTCCAGCGTCCGCGCCAGAATGTCGGCGCAGACCGCCGCGACCATGATCGGCCGTCCCCTCATGGAGCCGGAGTTGTCGAGCAGCAGGGTCACCACCGTGTCACGGAACGGGCTTTCGCTCTCGGCCTTGAAGCTCAGCGGACTGGTCGGATCGGTGATGATGCGGGTCAGGCGGGCGGTGTCCAGCACCCCCTCCTCGAGATCGAAATGCCAGCTGCGGTTCTGCTGCGCCATCAGGCGGCGCTGCAGCTTGTTGGCCAGCCGCGACACCACCGACGACAGGGCCGTCAGCTGCTGGTCCAGCAGGGCGCGCAGCCGCTCCAGCTCGTTCGGGTCGCACAGGTCGGCGGCGTCCACGACCTCATCATAGGCGGTGGTGAAGACGCGATAGGCGTCGATGGCCCGGCCGTCGTCCATGGCCTGCTGGCGGTTGGGCAGCGAGCCTTCGTTGACGTCGGGGCCGTCGTCCGAGGCTTCGCCGTCCGGATCGCCCGGAGCGCCGTCCGGACGGCTGTCGCGGTCCTCGCCCTGATCCTTGTCGTCGGTAGAGCCGTCCATCGACTGACCCTCGCCGCCGCCGGCGTCGTCTTCCTCGTCCTGATCGTCGGCGGAGTCCGGATCCTGCGGATCGGGCTCCTCGTCGCCCTGATCGTCCGAGGCGTCGTCGCCGCGCCCGTCGCCGGGATCGAGGTCCAGCGCGCGCAGCACGTCCTTCAGCCGTTCGCCGAACACAGCCTGGTCGCCGGCTGCCTCGGCCAGCGCATTCAGCTTGTCGCCCGCCTTGTCCTCGAGAGAGGTCCGGACGAGGTCCAGCATGGCCCCGGCGCCGTCGGGCGCGCGCTGTCCGGTCAACCTTTCGCGGACCAGCAGGGCCACGGCCTCGGGCAGGGGTACGCGCTCGGCGTCGGCGCGCAAGGCCCCCATCTTCTCAAGACGGGTCAGCAGCGCCGCGTTCATATTGGCGCGAACCCCGGCCAGCGAGGTCGAGCCCACGGCCTCGACGCGGGCCTGTTCGACCGCCTCGAACACATCGGCGGCGCGGGTGTCGGCGGGCCGCAGCCGGGCGTGGACGCCTTCGTCGTGATTGGCGAGGCGCAGGGCCAGCCGGTCGGCCTGACCGCGCAGGGCGGCGTTGCCGTTCGCGCCGGGATCGCGCGCCGGATGGGGCAGGGTGAGCACGCCGTTGGAAAGCTTCGGCCCGTCCGAGCCGAATGTCACTTCAAGCTCGGACTGCTCGGCCAGCGCGCGCGCCGCATGGGCGAGCGCGCGCTTGAAGATGTCAGCGGGAGTTTCGGCGGCGGCCATCCGGTTCAGATAGACCACCCGCCTCGTTGCGCAAACCTCAGGCTGCGTTCGCGGCCTTGCCGGCGGCGGCCTTCAGCTTGTCCTGATGGGCGCGCATGCCGGCGGCGATCAGTTCGGCGGCCTCGCCGGCGTCGCCCCAGCCCTTCACCGTCACCGACTTGTTCTTCTCCAGATCCTTGTAGCGGGTGAAGAAGTGCTCGATCTGCTCGACCAGAATGGCCGGCAGCTGCCGGTAGCTGGCGATGTCGGTGTAGTAGGGATTCAGCTTGTCGACCGGCACGGCCAGGATCTTCTCGTCGCCGCCGGCCTCGTCTTCCATCTTCAGCACGCCGATCGGGCGCGAGCGGATGATGCAGCCCGGCACCACCGGCGTCGGGTTCAGCACGATGACGTCGCAGGGATCGCCGTCGTCCGACAGGGTGTGCGGGATGAAACCGTAGTTGCCCGGATAGTACATCGCCGTGTGCAGGAAGCGGTCGACGAACAGGGCGCCGGAGGCCTTGTCCATCTCGTACTTCACCGGAAGACCGCCTTGCGGGATCTCGATGATGACGTTGACGTCCCAAGGCGGGTTCGGGCCGACGGTGATGGCGTCGATGTTCATGGCGCGCTCGATTATTGTGCAGTGCGATACGAAAGTGGCGGGCGTGATAGGCTCGCATGGCGCCCGAAGCAAGGCGGCGGTTGATTTGGGCGCTATCGCTCGACGCGGTCACTCGCTGCTTGAGCGCAGGGCGCGTGCGCGCCACGATGCGGCAGTGACGAGGAACGACCCATGACCCCTTTCGACTGGCTGGCTCTCGCATTCTTCATCATCTGCTGGCTGGGCTACGGCCCGCTGCTGGGCCTGCTGGCGCGGCGCAGCGGCACGCTGAACGACGACATGCTGATTGTCCGTCGCGTCTGGATGACGGCCATGACCCATCGCGAGATCCGCCTCGTAGACAGTAATCTGCTGGGCCATACGATCAATTCCGGCGGCTTTTTCGCCTCGACCAACCTGCTGCTGATCGCCGCGGTGGCCAGCGTCCTGTTCGGGGGCGACCAGGCGATCGAGGGGATCGCGTCGGTGGGGGCCGAGCATGTGCCGACCCGGCTGCTCGAGGCCAAGCTGGCGCTGGTGCTGATCTGCCTGTCGCGCGGGTTGCTCGATTTCATCTGGTCGATCCGCCAGCTGAACTATTCGCTGGCCCTGATCGGCGCGGCCCCGGAGGTGCATACCGAGGCGGATCGCGTGGCCCTGGGCGACGCTGCGGCGAACCTGCTGAACCCGGCGCTGAGCTCCTTCAGCCAGGGCGTTCGCGGCTACTATTTCGCCCTCGCGGCGGCCGCCTGGCTTTTCGGGCCGCTGTGGCTGGCGTTGGGGGTGGCGCTCATTTCCAGCCTGCTGATCTGGCGTCAGGCCGGCTCTCCCGCCGCCTTGGCCATCCGCAGCGCGAGGCGTTTGCTGGAGCCCTGACAGCAAGGCGCGCCAAACGGCCATGCTTGTTCGCAGATGCGCTGGCATACGGACAATTTTTGCCGCAGAAACCGGTTACAGTCCCATCACGCGGAACGACCGTGCCGTTACATGGCGTGAACGCAGGTGCGAAATACTGTCTTGACGGTTTGTGCACCGCACACTAGCTTGGTTTTCGACGCCTTCGGGCGTCATGCCCTTCCTGGGCGTTTCCTCCCTAAAGACTTTTATGCCGCGCCCTCGGGCGCGGCTTTTTTTATGTCTCGTCGGTCAGCAGGCCGGCGATGACCCGCGCCACGCCTTTTTGCGTGCGGGACCAGCCGACGGAGGGCGTGCGCGCCGCCTCGTCGAAATACAGGGCTCGGTTCAGTTCGATCTGGATGGCATGAAATCCCTCGTCCGGCCGCCCCCAGGTCTGGGTCGTCCAGCCGCCTGCATAGGGCTGGTTCAACGCCACCCGCCAGCCCAGGGCCTCGAACGCCCGCCGCAGCCGGCGTGTCAGCTCCGCCTCGCACGACGAGCCGTGCCGGTCCCCCAGCACCACGTCCGGGCCGCGGGCGCCGCCCGAGCCCTGCGTCGCCCGCGCCGGCATCGAATGCCAGTCCACCAGCACAGCCTGACCGTGCCGCTCCCGCGCCGCCCGCATCCGCTGGCCCAGCGCGGCGTGATAGGGCGTATGCACGCGCGCGATCCGCTCGCGCGCCTCGTCCAGCGTCAGCCGTCGCGCGTACAGGGCCCTGCCGTCGCCGCTCAGCCGGGGAATGACGCCATATCCCGCCGCCGTCCGGGCCGACCCCGTTCCCTCGCCCAGCCCCTCGATCAGCAGGGGGTCCAGATCGGCGGGATCACGGTTCAGATCGACATAGGCCCGGCCCAGCCGCCCCAGCAACAGCGTGGCGCACCCGTCGGCGGCCGGAGCTATCAGCTGGTCAACCAAGGCGTCCTCGGCGCTCCGAAGACTGGCTTCGGACAACTCCGGATCGGGCCCCATGTCGGCCGGGTACAGGGCGCCTGAGTGGGGCGAGGCGAAGACGAACCGGCCCGGCGCAGCGGCCTGCACGACGGTGAAACCCGCCTGATCCTCGCCGCCGTCCCCTGCCGTCATGCCGCAGCCATAGCCTGTTTCCGCCCGTCATCCACAGGGCTCGACTTTAAATACCGCTGTTTTTCATGACGGGTTTACCAGTGGCGGGATAGCAACTAGGGCTGAAGACTGGGGCGAAAAACCATGGCGCGCATTCTACTGGCCGAAGACGACCACTCCCTGCGCGGGTTCCTGACTCGCGCCCTGGAGAGGGCCGGCCATTCGGTCGTCGACTGCGAGAATGGCGACGACGCTATCGACGCCATCGACCAGGGTCCGTGGGACCTGCTGCTGACCGACATCGTCATGCCCGGCGCCGACGGCATTGAGGTGGCGCGCGTCGCCGCCGCCCGTCAGCCCGGCATCCGCATCATGTTCATCACCGGTTTCGCCGCCGTGGCGCTCAGCGCCGCCCAGGCCAGCCCGCACGCCAAGGTCCTGTCCAAGCCCGTCCATCTCCGCGACCTCGTGGGCGAAGTCGAGCGTATGGTGGCGGCGGCCTGAACGCCGCCGGCGGTGGTCACGATCATGAGATCGAATCGCCTTGGTTTCGCCCTTGCGGTCAGCGCCCTCAAGGGGTTATAGACCGCTCCTTCCCGTTCCGGACCCGTTCGGAACCGTCTTGGCGGATGCGTAGCTCAGCGGGAGAGCACCTCGTTGACATCGAGGGGGTCACAGGTTCAATCCCTGTCGCGTCCACCATTTCCCTTCCCTGAAAATCCAGAGCGACTCGCCCGGCCGGTTCTCCGTTCGCCGGTTTTCGACGTTGCTCGAAACCTTTCGCTGGTTCGCGTATTGGTTCCCCATGACCGTCCACCTCGACACCCTTCTCGAAGGTTCTCCGGCGTACGGCGTCGTCGACGCCAAGGACGGCGCGGTCCTGTTCCGACGATCGGGTCATGAGGCGGCCTTCGACGCGCTCGCCGCCGAGGTTCTGGACGCCGCAGGCTCGGAGTTCGAGGCTATCCCCCTGACCGACGACAACCAGCGCTGCGACCGCCTGTTCGTCGCTCCACTCGGCGAGCACCGCTCCTTCGCTCCGCGCTAGGCTTCGTTGACATCGGCGCGGTCGCGGGTTCAAGCCGTGGCCATGAACAGCCGACCCAAGCTCCGCCGCCTGCTCGATCTGCCCGGCGTCGCCGATCTGGAGATGAAGGCGCTGATGAAGCCGCGCCATGCCGATCCGGACGCGCGCGCAGAATTCCCTGACATCGACGCCACCGCCCAAACGGCCTTCGGCCTGACCGTCGGGGCGGCCGAGGCCGTCGCCCTGCCTGCGGACTGGGACGGGATCGAGCATCTGGACGGTTTCGACCTTACCGACGCCTTCGCGGCCGAGGGTTGGGACGTCACCGACGACCGCCGCAAGCCGCTGCGGATGCTGGGCCATTTCGCCCTGCCGCTGGCGCTCGCCATGCGCGGCGTCGCCGGCGAACTGCCCTTCCAGCCCGAGGACACGACCCCCGAGCCCTGGGGCGCCGGCATGGCCGCCGAGGCGAAACGCTTCCGCAGGCGCTAGCCGCGGGCGGGAATTTCCAGCCCGCGCTGCACGGCCGGCCGCGCCAGTCCGCGTTCAAGCCAGGCCGGCACGTTCTTCAGAGTGTCGAACTCGACCAGATCGCGCGCCTCATAGAAGCCGACCAGATTGCGCACCCAGCCCAGGGTGGCGACGTCGGCGATCGAATAGTCGTCCATGATCCAGTCGCGGCCCTCGAGCCGCGTCTCGAGCACGCCCAGAAGCCGCTTCGATTCCGCGACGTAGCGCTGCAGCGGCCGCTTGTCCTCGTAGTCGCGGCCCGCGAATTTGTGGAAGAAGCCGACCTGTCCGAACATCGGACCAATCCCGCCCATCTGGAACATGACCCACTGGATGGTCTGATACCGGGTCGCCGGATGGGCAGACAGAAGCTTGCCCGTCTTCTCGGCCAGATAGATCAGGATGGCGCCCGACTCGAACAGCGCCAGCGGCTTCCCGCCCGGACCGTCGGGATCGAGGATGGCCGGAATCTTCCCGTTCGGGTTCAGCGACAGATATTCGGGACCCCAAGTCTCGTTTTTCATGATGTCGATCAGGTGCGCCTCATACGGCAGGCCGATCTCCTCCAGCATGATCGAGGCCTTCACCCCGTTGGGCGTGTTCAGCGAATAGAGTTGCAGCCGGTCGGGGTGGGCGGCGGGCCAGCGTTGCGTGATCGGGAAGGCGGAAAGGTCGGCCATTGAGGGCTCCTGGGCGGGGGACGCCCTCCATGTTGGAACCCGCAACCGGAACCGCAACACCACAAGTGGCGGAAAGCGCGCTGAGTCCCGGGTCTGGACCGCCGCCCGCGCCCGATGCATTGGAGGCGGATGTCCGACCTGTTTCCGACCCCCTCTCCCGCAGACTGGCGCGTGCTGGCCGAAAAGGCGCTGAAGGACCGGCCGCTGGAAAGCCTCGTGCATCTGGACGCCGACGGTCTGACCGTGCGGCCCCTCTATGCGGGCGCGACCGGCGTGACGGCGATCTCGGCCCCACGGCCCTCGGACGCGGACGGCCGGGCCTGGGACGTGCGCAGCCTGATCGAGGCGGACGACGCGACCGAAGCCAACGCCATCGCCCTCTCCGATCTGGAGGGCGGAGCCGCCTCTATCCTCCTGAAGGGCACGGTGTTGAGGGACTCCGAACCCCTGTCGCGGGCGCTGGACGGCGTGGCGCTTGAGCTGGCGGCGGTCGGTCTGGACGCCGGCCTCGACGGCCCCGAGGCGGCGAATGCGCTCGCCGTCGCGGCCAAGGGCTCGCCGCGCGCGAAGCTGATGTTCCACATGGACCCGCTGTCAGCCTTCGCCGAAGCCGGCGCCGCGCCGCGTACGGCCGAAGAGCATCTGACGCTGGCCGCCAACACCGCGGCGCGCCATGCGGGCGCCTATCCAGAGGCCTCCTTCTTCCTTGCCAGCGGCCGGGTCGCGCACGAGGCCGGCGGCTCCATCGCCCAGGAACTGGGCTTCGCCGCCGCCAACGCCGTCGCCTTGATCCGCGCGGGCGTGGCCGCCGGCATGACGGCGGAAGCGGCCCTGAAGGGGACCGTCCTCGGCGTCTCGCTCGACCAGGAATATTTCGACGGCCTCGCCAAGGTCCGCGCCCTGCGCCTGATCTGGCGCTCCATCGGCAAGGCCTTCGGCGCCGAAACACCCGCCGTCATCGAGGCGCGTTCGTCGCGACGGATGCTGTCCGCGCGCGATCCCTGGCCCAATCTGCTGCGTCTGACGGCGGCGGGCTTCGCGGGCGCCGTGGGTGGAGCCGACGCGGTCGTTCTGGACGGCCTGTCGCGCGCCAACGGCCGCCCGGACGCCTTCGCCCGGCGTCAGGCTTGCAACACCCAGGCCGTGCTGATGGAGGAATCCAACCTCGGCCGCGTCGACGACCCCACCGCCGGCTCATGGTTCCTCGACGCCCGCACCCGCGATCTGGCCGAGGCCGGCTGGGCCGAGTTCCAGCGCATTGAGGGCGAGGGCGGCCTGATCACCGCACTGCGCACCGGAGACGTTCAGGACCGAGTCGCCGCCGCCCGCGCCGAACGCGAAGCCGCCCTCGCCGGAGGCGCCGCTCACCTGGTCGGCGTGACCAAATTCGTCGATCCCGACCCCCGCCCCGCCCCGTTCGAGGCCCAGGCCGAGCCCCCGATCAAAACCGGCGGCGACCACTGCGATCCGCTGGCTCCCATCCGGTTCGCCGCCCCGTTCGAGACGCAGGAATGGGAGGCCGGCCGATGAGCGCGCCCGACTTCACCAAAATCGCCCTCGACCTCGGAACCACAGGCACCGGGCCCGCCCGCGCCGCCTGGAACACCCCCGAGGGCCTGACCGTAGAAACCGCCTATGGCCCCGAGGCCGTCGAGGGCCTCGACTTCATCCACGGCCTGCCCGGCATCGCCCCCTATGTGCGCGGTCCCTATCCGACCATGTATGCGGGCAACCCCTGGACCGTGCGCCAGTACGCCGGCTTCTCGACCGCCGAGGCGTCCAACGCCTTCTACCGCCGCAACCTCGCCGCCGGTCAGAAGGGGCTGTCGATCGCCTTCGACCTGGCCACCCACCGCGGCTACGACAGCGACCACCCGCGGGTGAAGGGCGATGTCGGCATGGCCGGCGTGGCCATCGACAGCATCTACGACATGCGGACCCTGTTCGACGGCATCCCGCTGGACCAGATGTCCGTCTCCATGACCATGAACGGCGCCGTCCTGCCGATCCTGGCCCTCTATGTCGTCGCCGCCGAGGAACAGGGCGTGCCGCACGCGGCCCTGACCGGGACCATCCAGAACGACATCCTCAAGGAGTTCATGGTCCGCAACACCTACATCTATCCGCCCGAGCCCTCGATGCGGATCGTGTCGGACATCTTCGCCTGGACCGCGGCCGAGACGCCGAAATTCAACTCCATCTCGATCAGCGGCTATCACATGCAGGAGGCCGGAGCCTCGGCCGATCTGGAGCTGGCCTACACCCTCGCCGACGGCGTGGAATATCTGAAGGCCGGGGTCGCGGCGGGCATGGACGTGGACCGGTTCGCACCGCGCCTCAGCTTCTTCTGGGCCATCGGCATGAACTATTTCATGGAGGTGGCCAAGCTGCGCGCCGGCCGCCTGCTGTGGGCCGAGGCGGTCTGGAAATTCGGCGCGAAAGACCCCCGCTCCCTGTCGCTGCGCGCCCACTGCCAGACCTCGGGCTGGTCGCTGGCGGCGCAGGACGTCTTCAACAACGTGCCCCGCACCATGGTCGAGGCCATGGCCGCCGCCGGCGGCCAAACCCAGAGCCTGCACACAAACGCGCTGGACGAGGCGCTGGCCCTGCCCACCGACTTCTCGGCCCGGATCGCGCGCAACACCCAGCTGCTTCTGCAGATGGAGACGGGCCTGACCAAGGTCATCGATCCGTGGGGCGGCAGCTTCTACGTCGAACGCCTGACCCACGAACTGGCGAACAAGGCCCGCGTCCTGATGGCCGAGGTCGAAGCGCTGGGCGGCATGGCGAAAGCCATCGAGGCCGGCGTGCCCAAGATGCGGATCGAGGAAGCCTCGGCCCGCACGCAGGCGCGCATCGACACGGGGCAACAGACCGTCGTCGGCGTGAACCGCTACCTGTCCGACGCGGTCGACGACATCCCGATGCTCAAGGTCGACAACGCCGCCGTCCTGACCGCCCAGATCGACAAGCTGAAACGCCTGCGCGCCGAGCGCGACGAGGCGAAGACGCAGGCCGCGCTCGACGCCCTGACAGAGGGCGCGCGCGGCACAGCCAACCTGCTGGAGCTGTCGGTTCAGGCCGCCCGCGCCTACGCCACCGTCGGCGAGATTTCCGACGCGCTGGAAGCCGCCTTCGGCCGCCACGTCGCCAGCGTGAAGACCGTCTCCGGCGTCTATGCGAAGGAAGCCGGCAAGGATCCGAAGATCAGCCGCGCCCGCGACATGGTCGCCGCCTTCGTCGAGAACGACGGCGGGCCGCCGCGCATCCTGATCGCCAAACTGGGTCAGGACGGCCACGACCGCGGCCAGAAAGTCATCGCCACCGCCTATGGCGACCTTGGCCTCGATGCAACCGCCGGCTCCCTGTTCCAGACCCCGTCCGAAGCCGCGAAGGAAGCCGTCGAGCGAAACGTCCACGCCGTCGGCGCCTCATCCTTGGCGGCGGGACACCTGACGCTGGTGCCAGAACTCCGCGCCGAACTGGAGAAGCTGGGACGGCCCGACATCATGATCGTGGTCGGCGGCGTGATCCCGCCGTCGGACGTCCAGACCCTGATCGACATGGGCGCGGCCGCCGTCTATCCGCCCGGCTCGGTCATCGCCGACACGGCCATCGACCTGATCGAGAAACTGAACGAGCGGCTGGGCTACGCCCAGAAGCCCTAGGGTCTTTGGCGCGCGGGCAGGGCGGCGACTTCCGCCTCGGTCAGCTGGCGGCTGATACGGACGCGGCAGGCACTGGCGGCCGACGCGGACCCGGGCACGACGATCCGGGCCCAGTCGTCGGTGCACAGCCGCGAACCGCCCATGCCGGCGTCGGGGATCAGCGCCATCTGCAGGGCGAAGTCCATGTCCCGGCAGGCGCCGGCTGCGCTCAGCTCGTACACATCGCTGCGGCCGACGCGCAGGAAGACTTGGCCGGAGCGGCCTTGGGTGAAGTTGGAGACCTGCGAGACGCTGAAGCACTGGCGCGGGCCTGACGAATAGACGGGATCAATGCTCGGGCCGCCCGGATCCGCGGGCGCGCAGGAGGCGAGGGCGAGAAGGGAAACGACGGCGCTGGCGGCGAGGGCGGCGCGCATGGCGAACTCCGGGTTCAGGCTCAACGACCCCTCAACCGTCCCCCTTGCCGATCGATTGCGCAAGAGCCCCGCCTTCGACGCGCGCGCCGGATTCACCCGCGCCGCCAGATCGGCCGGCAGGGGCGAGGGCGCGTCCAGAGCCAAAGCCGCGACGTGTTCGGCCAGCAGCGGCGCCGCGCAAAACCCGCGAGACCCCAGTCCGCCGAGCACGAACAGGCCCGGCCGACCGGCTACGGCGCCCGCCAGCGGCAGACGGTCCGGCGTCGTGGCCCGGACGGCGGCTCGCGACTGACCCGGCCACGACGCCGCAACTTTTGCGGCCAACCCGGGCAGTTTTTCGACGAGCACAGCCAGATTGCGCGCGCTGTCGGCGGGCCGGACCTCGGTCGAAACCTCGCCCCGATCATGGGTGGCGCCAAACAACAGGCCTTCCGCGGTCGGAACTGCATAGCCGCCCCAGGCGACCGGCGGCGCCGTGACGCCCTCCACCCAGTCCGCCTGTCCCCGCACAGCCGACAGCAGGCCCTCGGCCCACAGACCGGCCGCGCCCCAGCCCGCGGCGATGACCACGATGTCGGCCTCGAGGATCACCCCGCCCTCGCCGTCGACCAGCCGCCAGCGATCGCCATGGCCTTCAAGGCCGGCGACATTCGCCGTGACGACATCCGCCCCTTCCAGCCATCGCGCCAGCACCGGCTCCGGCCGCAGGGCCAGCGCGCCCGCCATGAACAGGCCTGCGCCCGCCGGTTCGCCAAGGCGATCCGACGCCCCCTCGCCATCGACCACCGCCATGGCGCCGTCAGGCCAGACCGTCTGACCGGCGATCTTGCCGAACCGTCCGGCGTCGCGCGGCTGCTGTTCCAGCTGCAACACCCCGTCTGCGAGGACCGCCCCGGGTACGGCGGCGTAGAGCGTTCGCGCCCGCTCCAGCGCCTGCGCGAACAGGCCTGCGATGGCCTCGTCGCCCGCGTCGAGGCGCGGCGTGACCAGCGCGGCCGGAAATCCCGACGCCCCTGCGCCCGGCCGTTCGGCCTCGACCGCGGTCGCTCGAATCCCCAGCGCCGTGAAAGCCCGCGCCAACGCCGCTCCCGCGATCCCCGCGCCGATGACGGCCACGGACGGCGCGGTCGCCGCGCCCTCCGCCGCAGGGAGCCACGCCTCCAGCCGTTCGCGCTTGCGGCCGTGGCCGGGACGTTTCGCCACCTCGAAGCCGCGCTCGGCCAGACCGCGCCGCACCGATCCCGCCACGGTGAAGGTCGCAACGCGCGCCCCGGGCGCTGACCGCGCCGCGATCCCGTCCATCACGGCGTCCGACCACATGCCGGGATTGGTCGAGGGCGCGAACCCGTCGAGGAACCAGGCGTCAGCCGGCCCCGTCCATTGCTCCAGCGCCCAGGTCACGTCGCCGACGGCCAGATCCAGCACAGCGTTGAACCCGGGCAGGTCCAGCCGGTGAAACCCCGGCGTCGGCTCCGGCCATGCCGCAAGCAGGGCCCCGGCGGCCTCTGCCAGTTCTGGCCATGCCGACAGGGCGCGCGCCGCCTCCTCGCGCTCCAGCGGAAAGCCCTCGATCGAAAACACGTGCAGTCGCCCGTCCGCCGGCCCCTCACGGCGCCACAGGTCCAGCAGGGCGGCGATGTTCAGCCCCGTGCCGAAGCCCAGCTCGGCCACGGTGAACCGCCGCCGCCCGCACCACGCATCAGGCAATCCGCAGCCTGTCAGGAAGACCGCACGCGTCTCGGCCAGCCCGTCCTCACGCGAGAAATAGACGTCATCGAACCGCCCCGAACGCGGCGCGCCGTCGTCGGTCCAGATCAGGCGGGGCGAGCGGTCTTCAGCCATGCCCTCCGCCTATACGCGTCCCGGCTCCGGGCAAAGCCCGGACGGAGCGGCCCTTGGCGATCGACGAGGTCTAGGGGGCGGGCGGCGTGACCTGACGTTCCTCGCCCGGGGTCTCCGCCCCGCCGGGCGTCGGCTGCGGGGCCGCAGCCATGGCGCCCTCGTTGCTGCTCACGGCCGCGGTGTCGACCGCTGCGCCCGAGGCTTCCGCGGCTTCCGTCATCGGCGCTGGCGCCTCTTCCGCGGGCTTGTTGCAGGCCGACAGGGTCAGAGACGCGGCGGCGGCGAGCAGGGCGGCGATTCTCATGGCTGAAATCCTTGCGGCGGCGGGCTGGAGCGACCCGACCCGACGATGCCCGCCGCCCGGAGTCCCGCGCAAGAAAAAAGGGCCGCCCGTGAGGGCGACCCTTTCGTTCAACCAGGCCCGAAGGCCGTGTCGATGTCGCTCTTAGTGAGCGGCTTTTTCTTCAGCAGCCGGGGCAGCCGGGGCCATGGCGGCGTCGGCGGCCGGAGCAGCAGCGGCGTCCGTGGCGGTCGCGGCGGCGGCAGTGGCGTCGGCGGCGGCAGCGTCGGCGGTCGCAGCAGCGTCCGTGGCGGTGTCGGCGGCGGCAGCGGCGTCGGCCGAAGCGTCAGCGGCCTTGTCTTCGGCGGCGGGTTGGCAAGCAGCCAGGGCCAGAGCGGCGGCCGAAGCGGCGATCAGAGCGGTGATGCGCATGGTTTTCTTCCTTCAGAAGGGTCACACGAGGTCATGAATCCTCGCAATGCCGGAGATAACGGCTTCGTGAGCATGAGCGCAAGCGAAATTCTCACGCATTCGTGAACCACTGTGACGCAACCAACCGCGAGGACGCGACGTGCGCGGCCAAGTCGCTGTTCGCGCGGCCCTATTGAGGTGGCGGGCTGGTGGCCGGCGATGTTGTGGACGGTTCGGTGGGCAGCACCGGCGGCGTCTGTCCGGGAGGCGTCGTTCCGTCCGAGGGCGGCATGGGCGCCGGAACCGTGGCGCTTCCATTGGCGGGCGGTGTCGATTCGGGACCCGGCGGCGTCGCCGGAGCTGTGGCCGCCGTGTCCGCGGCGGCGTCCGGGGCCGCGTCGGACTTCGGGGCGGCGTCCTGGTTGGAACAGGCCGCGAGGCCGAGGGCCCCGGCGGCGGCCAGACTGATGATCCTGATGCTCATGCACGATCCTCCGGCGATCGCCCGGCGCGGAACCGCCGGTCCTCACGATCGTCCGCATGATAACCGGGACCGACCCCAGCCGTTCCCGCGTTCGTGACAACCGGTGAAGCGTCGTGACGCGTCCGTGCGTTCGACCTCAGACTCCGGCTGGCATCGTACCGGCGGTGATCGCGATACGGCCGATCAGACCCTTGACGATCAGATCCAGCGCCGACCCCTCGCGATAGTCAGCGGCGGCGACGAAATTGACCCGGTCCTCCGAGATCAGGCCATAGATCTTCTTCTGGTCCCGCTCGGAGTTCCGCGGATCATAGACCGCGATGGAGAAGCCGCCCTTGGTGTGCATCATCTTCATGGTCGGCACGTCGGTGTCCCCGTCGCCGAGGAAGATCATCCGCTCGAACGGCACGGGCCGCTCGTCGTCGGCCATGAAGCGGTTGATCTGTTCGTGGTCCCAGTGGTTCAGCACGCCCTTGTTGATGCGGAACAGGTACTGGGTCTTGGTCGTGTAGTTCACGCCCACCGCCGGCCAGATGGCGATGCCGTGGTCGTCGTAGACGAATTTCGACGCGAAGACGTGGCGGAACTCGTCGCGGATCGGGCAGCCGTCGATCATCTCCTCCAGCCCTGCGGAGATGATGTAGTGCTCGATCTCGAGCCCGTATTTTTCGCCGACCTCGTTGATGCGGTCGAACCAGCCCTTGCCGGTCAGGTCCGACTTCAGGCCGTCGAACAGCTTCACGTCCTGACCATGCTCGGCCAGCAGCTTGCGCGTGATCGGCGCATTGTTGTCGCGCGCCTGTTTCAGCATCAGCTGCATATACATCAGGATGTTGTCGGCGTCGGCGTCGCGCGTCAGCTTGTCCGCCGCGCCCCAGAAGTCGCCGATCCCCATTCCGATCGACGGAATGAAGGTGACCTCCTGCATGTTGCCCCGCGCCAGCGTGCCGTCGAAGTCGTAGATAAGGGCGGTTTTCAAGCGTTTGGCCATGGGGGCGAAGTCCTGCGTTCTCCGCCGCTCTAAACCAATCTAGCCGAGCCGCAACTCCGGCGGCGCGGCCACGCCCGCCGCTTCAAGCGGCAGATGCAGGATGAATGCGGCGCCCTTGCCCGGCTCGCTCTCGACCTCGGCCCAGCCGCCGTGCAGTTCGACCAGCGCCTTGACGAGAGCCAGACCGACGCCCGGCCCGCCGCGCTCGCGCCGCACGAACCGGTCGAAGACGTGGGCCTGCAGATGGTAGGGAATGCCCCGCCCGCTGTCCTCGACGCGGATGCGAACCTCGGTCGGCGCAGGCTCGGCGGTCAGGGTCACGGCGCCGCCCTCCGACACCGAGCGGGCGGCGTTGTCCAGCAGGTGCTCCAGCGCCTGACCGACCCTCTGGGCGTCGGCGCGGATGGGCCTCAGTCCGGCGGGACAGTTGACGGTCAGGGTCGCGCCGCGCCCCTCGATCCGGCCCCGGGCCTTTCCGGCCGCATCGTCCAGAAGGTCGCTGACCCGCACGTCGCCCAGCGTCAGCTCCATCTCGCCCGCGTCGATCTGGGCCATGTCCAGAACGTCGTCGATCGACCCCGCCAGCTGGCTGGCGGCGACCCGGATCGCCCCCGCATGCTGACGGCTGCGCTCGGGCAGATCGGCCTGCATCTCCAGCAGTTCGGAATAGCCGACGATGGTCGTCAGCGGCGTGCGCAGCTCATAGCTGACACTGCCCACGAACTCGCGCTTCAGCGCGGTCGATTCCTCCAGCGCCTGCGCCTTGGCGGCCAATGCCTGTTCCAGTCCGCGCTGCGCCGTGACGTCCGAGAAGGCCACCAGCGTCGCCCCGTCCGGCAGCGGCCGCGTCAGCCAGGAGGCGATCCGCCCGTCGGCCGTGCGGCCCTCGCCGGCGATCGGGACCCGGCTTTCGGGGTCGGGATCGGCCACCCGCGCCTTAAGGCCGAGCCACAGGGCCGGGTCGGGCATGGTCGACTGGCACAGGGCGGCGACGGCGTCGAAATCGCCGGCCGCGTCCAGCGCATCGCCCGTCACGTTCCAGAATTTGTCGAAGGCCTCGTTGTGCAGGCGGATGCGTCCGTCCGAGCCGAACACGGCCACGGCGTCGTTCAGCTTGTCCAGCGTCGCCGTCTGGACCTGAATCTGCGCGTTGAACCGGCTGCGCAGCTTCAGCTCGTCGGTGATGTCCGAGAACAGCAGCAGCACCCCGCCCAGCGGGTGCGGCTGGCGGACCACGCGCAGCGTCCGGCCGTCCGGCAGGGACCAGCTGTCGTCCGGGGCAGCTTCCGAGGCGCCGTAGAAGTCCAGCTCGTTCGCCTTCCAGCCGGCGTAGTCGATGACCTCAGGCAGCAGCCGCCGCTGGCGCAGCTTGTCCAGCAGCTCGGCGTGGGTCGGCCGCTCGTCCAGCCAGGCCGGGTCGATGTTGAACAGGGTCTGGAAGGCGGTGTTGTGGAAGGCCAGCCGCTTGGACGGGCCGAAGATGGCGACCGCGTCGGCGAGGTGGTTCAGCGTCTCGTCATGGGCCTCGACGTGGCGGCGCAGGGTGTCGCGCGTCTCTTCCGCCTCGGTCATATCCAGTGCGAAGGCCAGGACGGCGCCCGCCCCGCCCTGCACCGGCTCGGCCACGATCCGCCAAGCCCGACGGCGACCGCCGCCCGTGGTCCAGCGGAAGCCGTCTTGCGCCTGACGCGTGCGTCCCGCCTCTGCGACAATGGCGTCTGCGCCGCGGTCGAAGCTCAGTCCCTTCTCGCGCGCCGCCTCGACGC
>Ga0164305_10000140_pt1 | contig 23358 bp, 21 predicted proteins | sample Whisoiple_237_MG_FD_110215 | JGI IMG/M metagenome (GOLD analysis project Ga0164305, IMG submission 110215) | Soil microbial communities amended with pyrogenic organic matter from upstate New York, USA - Whitman soil sample_237_MG | ecosystem: Environmental > Terrestrial > Soil > Agricultural...
GCCGGATGGCGTGTCAATCAACCAACGGTAACAGGGGCAAATATTTGGGGCAAGTTAAAAACTGTTAGTCAGATCGGCGCGATCGCGCTGTTGATTGCGCCACTGCCGGAAATTTGGCAACGTCCTATCCTCAGTGCTTTTTGGATTTCTGTTGCGTTAACTCTGGTTTCTGGCGCAATCTATTTATTGCCTGCAAAGGTTACGAGTGAAACGGTTTAAACCGCGTTGAGAATCTCGTCATCCACAGAGAAATCTATCTCAGCTTGATCTCGTCCAGAAGCTAGAAAATCATTTTGGAACGAATCTTGCAAACCCTCAACTAGATCATATTCTGGGTGCCAATTGAGTTCAGTTATTGCCTTATTGACTGAAGCAAAGAAGTGTTGCACTCGCAAAGGAAAGGCTTTGCGCTTGCCAAAGTTAAATTTCTTGGGATCAAAATGCACAATTTTGAGGCTATCTGCCGACTTACCAACCGCCGTAGCACAAGCCCTGGCTATTCCATCTAAGGTGACATAGCGATCGCCTGAAACGTTATAAATTTGCCCAATCGCTTGCTGATTCCCTAGTACGGCGGCCATAGCTGTCGCTAGATCTTTCACATGACCCAGTTGGGTGATATGCAGTCCATTAGCAGGAATCGGAATCGGGCGATCGCGGACAATGCGGTCAAAAAACCAAGCTTCTACGTCGTTATAATTCTGAGGGCCGTAAATATAGGTGGGACGAATCGCGGTAAACGGTAATCCTTGATTCGCTAAATACTCTTCTGTGTCTGCTTTACCTTTGTGGCGACTCTTCGGATCAACCGCATCTCCTTCGACGTGGGGGAGTTGATCCGATTTGAGATAAACCCCCGCAGAACTCATATAAACAAAGTGTTGCACCCGCCCTTTAAAAATCTCTGCTAGAGGTTGGGTGTCAGTCAGTTCGCGACCATTATTATCAAAGATGGCATCAAAGTGTTCTGACGCTAACTTTTCTTTGAGTTGAGTGGGATTAGTGCGATCGCCATGAATCTGTTGAATCCCCTCAATAGGTGCAGGTTTATTACCGCGATTAAACAGAACGACTTCATGCCCTTGATCGACCAAAATTTTAGTCAGATACACCCCGATAAAACGGGTTCCACCCATGATTAAGATTCGCACGTTGCTCCATCCTCATTCTGTTTTGTTGGTATCTTCCCAGACCGCCCTGCCGTGTGAATTTCCTCTCCAATCATGCGAATATTCCCCAATTGACTCCCTAAATCACAGAGTTCTTGGCGTTCTTCATCAGTTAAGTAGTCATTTCCATGAAGACTCCCCGATGAACGCCGAGGATCACCACCTGCATCTAAATAGCGCTGTCGTCCTATGGCAAAGAGTTGCTTGAATCTTTCGTACTGTTGCTTCCGTAGTTCAGTAGCCTCTGTCATATGTCTGATGGTGAAATAGGGGAGATGTCTCCATTTTGGAAAATCTTAGAAATTGGCAACATAGGGCTAGGGGTTTCAATATACCAAACTCCCGTGTTTCCATCATAAAAGTTATATCCCAGCAGTTCCAAAGTATCCAATGCATTAATAATCAGGTATTGTTCTTCGCTTGGTTCCACAAATTTGTTGGCGGATCAGCAATAGCTAGCTTACAGTCGCAGTTGAGTGACGGCGATTTGACCAGAAAAGCACACATCGACATCCGTTCCCGGAGTGCGATCGCGTTGGGAGTAGTCTCCAGCATAGTAAAACTCTTCCCCAGCCACTCGATAGTTCACAGGTAAGGGTTGGGTACAAGGTTGACAAAATACGACTTCTGGATCAGGATCTCCTGGTAGCAGATGCGGCAAATTGACATTCCAGAAACTTCCTGGCTCAATTGTACGGGTTAGCAGTTCATCCAATACTCCAGCCGTCCACCGCGCTGCTACCTCCCAATCTACATTGCGTTTCCCTTTGCGGTAATGAGAAACTGCAACTCCTGGAATCCGGTGCATCGCCGCTTCCCTAACGGCTGCAACAGTACCGGAGATATAAACATCAACGCCCATATTGCCCCCTGCATTGATGCCAGATAGCACAAATTTTACCTCCTGACATAGATGGGAGATGGCGAGACGGGTACAATCTGCTGGAGTGCCACCCACTGCATAGGCAAATTCTGAGCGACGTTCTACTGGAATCGGTTGAGTTGTGGTGACTCGATGACCACACCCTGACCATTCAGCTTGTGGTGCCACAATTACGCCTTTCCCATTAATTGCTTGCTGAAGTGCCTGAATACCAGGGGCATCGATGCCGTCGTCATTCGTTAAGATGATGGTCATTACAAAGCCATAAAAATTCTGTTGTCTGTGGGGTATTCTAAGCGGTAGAACCCGCCCTGTTAAGGTAGGAATCGAGGGTTGGGAGCGTGTCTCCGCTTCGGGGGATCAAAAAACTATTATTGACTGCGCCGTTGAAGTTGCTTTAACGCTTGATACATTTCTGGGAGGCGATGGTAGATGGCAGCAGCTTTTAGAAAGACTTTGTGGGGAATGGCTGGAGTACCTGTAACAATAGCTCCTGCTTCTACATCATTGTGGATGCCTGCTTTGGCAGTGGCGATCGCGCCATCTCCAATATGCGCTTGATTGGCAATTCCTACTTGCCCTGCAAGTAATACTTGATTGCCAACTTTTACGCCCCCAGCTAATCCTACTTGGGCAGCTAGGGCGCAGTTTTGACCGATTTCGCAACCATGACCAATATGCACCAAGTTGTCTAGTTTTGTATGACGTTTAATCCGAGTTTCCCCTACAGCAGGGCGATCAACAGTGCTATTGCAACCAATTTCTACACCATCTTCTAGCACTGTGTAACCAGATTGCTCCATCTTGAACCATCCTTGGGGGGTGGGGACAAAGCCAAAGCCTTCTGAACCAATCACAGCGCCACTATGAATGACACAATCTACACCAATTTGAGTGCGTTCTTGAATCGTGCAGTTGGCGTGTAATACGGTGCGATCGCCAATTTGCACTTCTGGGTAAATAACCACATTGGGGTGAAGACAAACCTGATTCCCAATTTTTACACCCGCCTGAATCACCACATGGGCACCGATATACACATCTTTCCCAATCTCAGCCGTAGGGTGAATCACCGCCGTCGGATGGATTTCTGGGGCGGGACGGAAGGGTTGATAAAAAAGGGCGATCGCTTGGGCAAATACCAATCGTGGTTCAGAAGCGGTAATCCAAGCAATACCTCGTTCAGTTGCTCGTGCTTTTAGGGTGTCATCCGGTGGCAAAATTAAAGCACTTGCAGAGGTTGTTCCTACTTTTGCGGCAAATTTTCCTCCCTCTACATAGCTGAGGGTGCCTTCTGAGGCTGTATCAATGGCCGCTACCCCAGTAATTTCTGGGTCACAATCTGGAGAAGAGGTCAGGGTATGGTCGGGAACCTCTAATTTTTGGATAAGTTCAGAAAATTTCATCGCCACATTGATTATTGAATACGATTGCAGGGTTCTGCATCAATTATCTGCTGATCCGTCAGCGACTCTTCCCAATAAGTAGCTCCACTGAATAAAAGGTGGCAAGCAGAGGAAGCGGAGAAAGCGGAGGAGGCAGAGGGAGCAGAGGAAGCGGAGGAGGCAGAGGGAGCGGAGAAAGCGGAGGGAGCAGAGGAAGTTCAAAAATTAGAGCTTATATTTAATTATGTTGACCTAGTTAACAACTGAAAGCTTATGCTCAGGAAATAGGATTTCCCATTGCTTGACCTGCTATCCAAGCCGTTGTCCAGGCACTTTGAAAGTTAAAGCCCCCAGTCACCCCATCAATATCGAGAATTTCTCCAGCTAAGTAAAGTCCCAAGCAGCATCGACTTTCCATCGTTTTGAAGTTTACTTCCTTAAGACTCACGCCGCCACAAGTGACGAATTCTTCTTTGAAAACGCCTTTTCCCTGAATCTGGTAACTTCCCTGTGTGAGTTCTTGAATCAGCTGATTCAGGAGTTTATTTGATAAGCCTGCCCATCGATCATCTGGAAGAATCCCTACATAACCAATTAATCGTTGCCAGACTCGCCGGGGTAAACTGACTGGACAACTGGTGGCGATCGCGCGATCGGGTAACTGTGATCTGACTGCTAAGAGTTGCGATCGCAAAACTTCAACATTGTACTGAGGCAACCAATTAATTACCAAGGGCATTTGGTAATGGCACTCATGCAGCAACCTCGCGGCCCAAGCGGATAGTTTCAGCACCGCCGGACCGCTTAAACCCCAGTGGGTAATGAGTACAGGACCTGTTTGTTCTAAGTTCGCTTTTCCTGGAACTGAAAAGCGTAAACGCACAGGTTCAACACTCACACCCGCTAAATCCTCTAAACGGGAATCAGAAATATTAAAGGTAAATAGGGATGGTACGGGGGTTTCTATGTGATGTCCTAAATCTTTTGCCCAGCGATATCCCAAGGGGTTGCTACCAGTTGCTAGCAGCAAGCGATCGCACGGGATGATTTCTCCTGATTTCAACCGGATCTCGAAACTAGGTTGTGGGGTTGCAAGCCGGGAAACTGAGACAACAGGTCGCCCCGTAAAAATCTTTACCCCTGATCCGACTGCTGTCTTAATCAGACAGTCCACAATCGTTGCTGAATCATCCGTGACCGGAAACATACGTCCATCCGGTTCAGTTTTCAGCTTTACGCCATGCGACTCAAACCAAGCGATCGTTTCCTTGGCTTGAAATCGGCTGAAAGCACCCCGTAAGGCTTTGCCACCTCTGGGATAATTTTGCACCAGTTCGGCCGGTTCAAAGCAAGCATGAGTAACATTGCACCGACCTCCCCCGGAAATACGCACTTTGCTAAGGGCTTGACCCCCAGCTTCTAAAAGGGTGACTTGAGCGTGAGGATAGGTTTCGGCACAGGTAATGGCTCCAAAAAATCCCGCAGCCCCTCCCCCAATCACCACGACTCGTAAGGATTGCACGATGAACCTTCAACAATAAGTTGCTTAACTAATCTTCAGATTCTTCAAAATCTGCTTTCGTTGCCCCGCAAACTGGGCAAATCCAATCTTCTGGGATATCTTCAAACGCCGTACCCGGTTCAATACCGCTATCTGGATCGCCTTCTGCGGGGTCATAAACATAGCCGCAGACTGTGCAGAGATACTTTTTCATGCTGTCGGTTTCCTAAAGCTCTCCCTGTATAGTTTAAGCCTTTGTGATCAAAATCCTAGGAGTTGATTCAGGATCAACTGACAAATTTGATCAGTCCTGATATAGGTACTTAGGGAGCTACTCCAGAACAGCTTCTTCCTCAGTTTAATCAGTAACGTCTTGTTCTTAAAACGCCGTAAAGAATTCCGGTGGCAATAGAAAGCAATATCAATCCCCAGATGAGACCACCCGGAATAAAAGTCAAAATCCCCAAGCCCCTGAGTAGGTAGATAGCGATTGTTAATCCTAAAATAATGGCAAACGTATAGGAGGTTAGGGTTTCGTAATTAGGAGATTTACTCACAAAGTTTAGTCTTCTATCCTCAAAATTAGATTTAAGAACGCAGAATAGTCAGTTAGTTCTCTAATATTAATGCTGTTAGCAAAATTTTTCTAATCTTCACAGAAAATTTGCAATTTTTGAAACTAATTTGGGTAATTTGAGAAGGAGGAGTGATAAAGTAAAACTCTGATTTCACGGCTAAAGTTTGCATACCCAATTTTAAACCCTATTTGTGTGGATTAGGAGTGGCTAAGCCAGCATGACTGTATTTTCTTCATCAGACTCGATTGAACCCGCCTCAGATATGACATCGAGTCAGCATCAATTAACAGCCTTGCTCCGAGGTGAAATTTTACTTCAGACGCGATCGCATTCTGCCTGGGGAGGTGCTGTGACGGCTCAAATGTACTTACCCATGGAGCGATCGCTTGTTTGGCAAAAAGTGACAGATTACCCTTGCTGGGTGCAGTATTTTCCAGATTTAATTCGCTCTGAGGTGTTGCAACCCAACCCAGGCACTAGTTTGAAACCCGCTTCTTTGGGAGGTAAACGTCTGCACCAAGTTGCAAATAAAGCCTTTCTTTTTCTCAGTGTTCAAGTCGAAATTTATCTGAACGTATTTGAAGTTGTACAGCAACAAATTAAGTTCCAGCTAGAAAAAGGTAGCTTTCATGACTTTACTGCTGACTTAAAACTGCAAGATTCCGGAACTGGAACCCTGCTGACTTACGCTGTGCAAGCCACTCCTACTATCCCAGTCCCTTCTCTGTTGATCGAACAGGCAATAAAATTAGACTTGCCCAGTAATTTAAAGAAAATGCGCCAAGTTATTTGTGGAACTAGGTAGACTATCGATTTATTTTTAAACTGAGAAAATAACACAATCTTTTATAGATTGTGTTATTGCTTCAATCAAGATGCTAATAATTCCCTAAAAAGTACAGAATCTAGTTAGCCGTAACGCATTTCTTGATTAGGACGAGTTGCCTTGACGGGATCAAAGTAGGTAACTTTCAGGAACTGTAAGGTAAACAGGATGATGTAGAGAGGATTTAACAGGACATATCGCTTCCAAAGGCGGCGAGGTTCTTGGATGAGCCGATAAAGCCATTCTAGTCCTGAGCGCTGTAAAATTTTTGGTGCTAGTGATAAGTTGCCAGCGTGGAAATCAAAAGCTGCACCCACTGCCATCACAGGCATAGACAGTTCTTCAGAATATTCGTAAACCCAGACTTCTTGTCTGGGACAACCTAAGCCGACAAAGGTAATGGCGGCGCCACTATCCCGAATCTCGCGAATAATTTCTTGTTTTTCTTCGGCAGAAACTTGACGGAACTTAGAAGGTTGAGTGCCAGCGATGATCAGATTAGGAAAGCGATCGCGCAAATTTTTAGCTAACGGTTCTAAGACAGAATCCCGACTACCATACAGATAAATGGGTAAGCCTTCCTTAGCCGCCCGTTCACAGACTTGCAACATTAAGGCAGGACCACAAACCCGATCGGGTAATTGAGTTTGATAGAGCAAATTCAATGCCCACCGGACAGGTTGACCATCGGGGACAACCAGGTCAAATTGATTCAGACGGTAGCGATGGATTTCGTCGAGAACGCCTGTCATTACGCCATGTACCGCCAGTGCCGAAACGGCTAGTTTCTTCTGATTTTTGGCAGAGGTAATGATTTTGCTGAGAGCGGCTTCGTAGTCGACTGCATTTATCCACACACCAAGGACATTTTTTTTGCCTGCATCTATCATTGGAGACTGCCTTTTGCTTCAGTACTTTTACTTAGATAATTCAATCTACGAGACTTATTGTTCCGTAAATTTACTTAAATCTTTGTAGATGAGCACTTTCAGTCAGAACTGTTGTTAAGCATTTTCACGCCTATTCTGGGAGAGAACATCAGTCAAGAGTCATAAGTTAGACGTAAATCTCAGTAGATTATTCTTTTACTTAGGTAGATGCAAATATTAAGAAAATATGTTATCCAGTGTTCACTTGATTACTTCTTAAACCCGGAGAACCCCACTCCTTAGCCAGGGAAAGTATAGCTAAACGTGAGTTTGCGTGAAACACAAGCAGGCGCAAACTCACGTTATCTTGCTTAGACAGATTCTGAAGTTTTGGCGATCGCCTCTCTCAAGACTTTCTAGCTCAATTCCTCAGATTGACTGCCTGACTAAGCTTCTTTAGACCAGCGTTCTAGGTTTTTGTCGTAAATTTCCTGCAAGATTTGGGTGACGTTATATTCCTGTTTCCAGTCAGGATAATGGCTGCTAAATTTGCCATTATCACTAATCCACCAGATGTGATCGCCAATACGGTTGTTTTCGGCATAAGTCCAGTTGAGTTCGCGATTAGCAATCTTTTCGCAAATCTGGATGGCTTCTAGCATCGAGCAATTACTATATCGACCGCCTCCCGCGTTGTAAACTTCTGCTACTCGCGGGGCTTTAAAGAACTGATAAAACGCTTGAATTAGATCCGCGCTATGGATGTTATCGCGAACTTGCTTGCCTTTGTATCCATAGATCGTATACGGCTTACCTGTTACGGTACACTTCATCAAATAGGCAAGAAAGCCATGTAATTGCGTGCCTGAGTGATTAGGTCCTGTGAGACAGCCGCCACGAAAACAGGAAGTATACATATTAAAGTAGCGACCGTATTCTTGCACCAGCACGTCCGCAGCAACTTTAGACGCACCAAAGAGACTGTGCAAGGTCTGATCAATCGACATATCCTCCCGAATCCCGCCTTCGTAGGTATGACCCGGTAAAATTTCCCAACGATGTTCTAGTTCGACTAAGGGTAAACGATTGGGTGTATCGCCGTATACCTTGTTTGTGGAGGTAAAGATAAACACGGCTTCGGGTGCATATTGCCGAGTGGCTTCTAAGAGGTTGAGGGTTCCATTGGCATTCACCGTGAAATCAGTCAAGGGTTCACGGGCAGCCCAGTCATGAGAGGGTTGGGCGGCTGTATGAATGACTAAGGCGATCGCCTTACCATACTCCTTAAAAATTTCCGCGATCGCCTCAAAGTTACGAATATCTACATCTAAATGGCGATATTTGCCCCCCAAAGACGTTTGCAACTGTTGACGATTCCAATCGGTTGAAGCGTCATCTCCAAAAAAAACACGACGCATATTATTATCAATGCCAACCACATCAAAGCCTTGGCTAGCAAAAAAGGCTGATGCTTCAGAACCAATCAACCCAGCCGAACCCGTAATAATAACAACGCTCACCTTACACTCCTACACACTTTAATGTTGGCTTGATTTCATCCTCAGAAAACAGAATTTCGAGGAGAAATCTTATTTCAATTCGGAAGTTTCCAACGTTTTATTCACAGACGTTCCTGATAAGCCAAAGCAGATTTTTTCATACACTTGAGACAAATATTTCCCTTTAACTTCCCAATCATAGACCTCACTGACTCTTCTTCTTCCTGCTTCCCCCATACGGACTCGCAGAGATGAATCAGTCGCTAAATGCCGCATCGCCTCCGCTAAACCTTCTATCGCTTGTTGCGGATTCATACCAGGAACTTTAATCCCAGTTTCGGCTGTAACTTGGGTGGCAGGACCTCCCAAATCCAAACAAATGATCGGTCTTCTTGCCGCCATGCCTTCCAAACAAACCCAGCCTCCAGAGTCATGCAGACTTGGATGAACCAGTACATGACATTCTCCCAAAAGACGCAACGTTTCATCTCGTGGTACTCTGCCCCAAAACTTGACTTGAGAACTAATCCCCAAATCTTCTGCCATTACCTGAAGTCGTTGGTGTTCGGGTCCATCGCCTAAAAGCCAATACTCAGCATCAGGTAGCTTGGCTTGAGCAAAGGCTTGCAAGCTTAAGTGATAGCCTTTCCAATGTAAATGTCTACCAATACTAATAAATCTGACGGGTGAATTGTCAGGAAGTCCGTACTCTCCTAAGCGATCAATCTCTTCCTTAGATAACCCAGCTTCGGAATAGACCTCAACACTTTTTGCTCCCATTGACCGCACCCGTTTGGCTGTATCTTCAGTCGTTACTTGGGTTAATAGGCTGCGTCGCGCTGTTAGACGGGCAAAGGGATCTTGTTCACCAAAGCGTTGCCCTAAGTCCCGCAAGGTTTCATAGATTTTGGCTTGCAATCTAAAGTCTTGCCAAAAAGGTTTGGGGGCATATTCACCACCGCCGACGGGTCCCCACACAAATGGGATTGGTAGCAATGATAAGAAGCTAGGCGACCAAAACTTAACGTAGGTTACGTGGCGCACGAGGTCAAAGTTGATGGCTGCGTGGAGAGGTTTGGCAATGAAATAGGCTTCAATCTGCCAAAGATAGTAGTGCAGTTGCAATAACCCTTGCCTACCGCGCCAATCTGTTGTCCAGTTAAAGGGATCAAAGTAAACAAAATGCAGGTTAGGGTTGGGATTACAAGCCAGTTCTGCTTCTACGGCTTGGCGAAAAATTGTGCGGGTGAGTACCCAGGTTTCGTGATACCGAGCGATTTCGTGAACCATGTTCCAGCCAACTCCTTCTTCGGAGCCACTGCCCGGTTCACAGACATAAGCGGACAGTAGAATCTTCATGGGTTCAGCACTTCTTCATAAACTTTGAGATATTTGGAGGCAACAGCGCGAGATTGGAAGTTTTCTTGAGCAAACGTTTGTCCTCGTTCTGCCCAATGCTGTTGAAGTTCGGGTTTGTTGAGCACTTCTTGAAGACGGTTTGCGGCTGCTTGAGGATCAGGAGGTAAGACAAGTCCTAAATCTTGTTCGCGGAAAAATGCCCCCACATTCGGCATATCGGAGATGGCGCAAGGTATGCCAAGATACATAGCTTCGGCAATAGATACCGGAAATCCTTCCCACCGAGAGGTTTGGATATAAAGGCTAGCACTGGTTAAGATGGCAACTTTTTCAGCGTCAAAGACTGGACCGTGGAAGTAAACGTTGGGGGGTAGGTTGCTTTGAAGTTGGTCGAGTTCTGACTGAAGTTCGGGTCTGTCTTGATACCCGTAGAGATGAAATTCAGCTTCTGGTAGGTGACGGGCAATTTCTACTAAAACATCTAGCCCTTTACGTCCGACATCAAAACTGCCTAAATAGACCAGTCGTTTGGTTTCTGGATTGACTTTCCAGTCGGTTTTTTTAAAGGCATCTAGTTGATCAGATTCAACGGGGTTGGAGATATAACGAGTGATGCCTCGATATCTGGGCACAACGGCTTTGATCATGTCGATTTCAGCCGGAATGACTAAGGTAATGGCTTTTGCTGCCGCTACCATCTGCTTTTCCAAGAGCCAACTGTAAAGGATTTTTTTGAAGCGCGATCGCCTAAAATTTAGCATTCCATTGGGAGTGACGACATAGGGGATTTTGTGTCGTCGCAGAGTCATTGCACAAGTTGCCAAATTTGGCAAGAAAGAGCCATGGATATTAACGATTTGGGGCGGTGTAGATTGCAGTAAGGACTCCATGATTTTGGGATCATGTTGCCAGCGAGTCGCAGGAATATACTTTAATTCCACCCCTATTTGCTCTGCTAGCGCCAATTCTTCTGGTTTTGGCGGATATTCTTCAACGATGATGGTGACTTGATGACCTAATTTCGCTTGTTCTTTCGCAACCGCCCAGATGGTTGTAGTAATTCCAGATGACCGTTTTGGAGAATTTTTTGAGCCGACGTGCCAGATTTTCATCTTGTTTTTAAAGTCGATGGAGTGTCTAACCGTTGCGGTCTTTTCAAGGGGATTGAGCTTCATTTCTCAACAGTTGATTTTCTGTCAACTGGGGTAAACCCTTGCTCAATTAAGAGGATGCCACGACAAAATCGGTCACTTCAGCAAAGGCTTTGGCGGCGGTTTCAGGGGTATGTTGAGCGATGAGTTCTTGCGATCGCGTCCCCATAGAATTCATTAAATCTGGTTGATCTAAAAAGCGGCGCATCCCTTCCGCTAAGGCTTTGGGATCATGGGGATCGAAAAGATAACCATTCTCGCCTTCTCTAATCAGTTCACACGCCGCTGCCCCTTTGGAACACAGGATGGGTTTACCAAATACCATGGCTTCTGGTACTACCATCCCCCAAACATCTTCAAAAGTGGGAAAAACAAACACATCGGCTTGTTGAAAATATGCTCCTAAGCGTCCATAATCAACCCAACCTGCCCAGGTTACTTGATCGGTAAAGTTGCGTTCTTGAATAAAGGCTTCTAATTCCTGACGTTGATCTCCTTCGCCAACAATAAGCAAGGTGTATTCTGAGTATCCCTGAGCTTTGAGAAGGGCACAGGCTTCTAAGAGGGTTTTTAGCCCTTTTCGCTGGGTAATTCTCCCTACATACAAGAAAATAGGACGTTTTAAGGGTAAAGCCGGGGGTGCAGTAGTTTCTAATCGCTGCCGTAAGGCTTCAGCATCGGGAACTAAATAGGTGCGGGTAAAGATTCTTTCCTCTGGGGCGTTGAGGACTTCAATTAGATACTTTTTACCTGCGTAGCTATTGGCAACAAAGGCTTTGGCAAAACGCGCGATCGCCCGTCGCAAAAACGAACGCACTTGAGAATCTCTAAAATCTGTATTGGGTGAACTGCCGTCGTAAATAATCACCATCTGCCACCCACCAATCGGTTGAAATAGCAGGGCTAAAACCGTCCATAAGGAAAATGCCTGCGCCAGGATGATCTGGGGCTTAAATTTCAGTAGATGACCGACGATACCAGGAGAGACATAAATAAAGCCGCGATCGTAGCCCGTATCAATCTTAGTAGTTTCGTAAAACTTAGTTTCTCCCACTAACTGAATGGCCGAAGCACCGGGGGATTTGGGATCAAATCCCGGCCAAACTTGCCCAGTGTAGAAAACAGTATTAGCGAACTTTTTTGTGAACTCTTTTAAGACAGGTTGCCAGTATGCGCCTAGTTCAACTGAAGGAACCAGCCAAGCGATCCGGAGATCATCCATATTTTTTCCTTTACTTACCGGGGATTGCAGGCAGTCTCATCTAAAATTTCTAGGAGAATTAGGTGCGATTCCACCCCAGCTTGCCAAACAGGGAAATCCAAATTAACCGCCTATAAGGTAGTAACCAATAGATAGGCCACAGTAAACCCCCATGTCGCTGAGTTAATACTTTCCATTCGTCCCAAGGTTGCAGCGTCACATCTTTGAGGGCTAAACCTTTGGGCTGGTCTATGCGCTTTAATTGTTCATTAAGCGATCGCTCAGATTCTTTTAAACCAGTTGGTTGAGGATTTTGTGAACAGGTGCCCAAGTAACCTGGCGCTATCCAAACACTACAGCCTTGTTGCTTGGCGCGTAAACCATAATCCCAATCCCCTGCGTAGTGGAAGAATGCAGGATCTAAGTTTCCGACTCGTTGCACCACTTCTCTCGGAATCAAAACGCAATTGCCACACATCGTGTCGCAAGGTTGCGCTTCTGTCTTAGGTTCCACCAAGCTAAACCGAAAGGGATGCCACCAACTACTGCGGACTACGCCACCATACGTCAGTTCTCCAGTTTGCGGGTCACGAGTCGATGCAGCCACAATCGCTTGTGTCTCCCCTTGGGCAACTAATTGACGAGAAGTTGCCAGCAGCGTACTTACGGCTTCTGGATCAATTACCGTGTCATCATTCAACCAAAGATAGTAGTCGTAGTCGTTTTTCAGGGCTTCGCCAAAAGCTAATCGCATCCCCCCATTCCAAAACAAGCTACCATTCCCCGGAAGCACCTTCACCTGAGGATACGCTTTTGTCACAGCATCAGCCGTGCCATCTGTACTCCCGTCATCGACTAGATACACCTCAAACGTTGTCTGATCAGGGAGTTGCTGATGCATCAAGGCAGCAAGACTATCTAAAGTCTTTTGTCTGCGGTTAAAGCAAGTGATTAGTACTGCAATTGTTTTACGGTTCATTCACCTAATTGCGACTTCTAGTGACAAAGCGTTAGAGTAATTATCTGTTATCACAGGCGAAAATAGCCCACGAACAGCGTACAAGTTAAGACAGATGTTATAACTACCATAATTAATGTTTTCAAGCAACCAACCTTAAGATAGATTGTTTTTATCTCAAGACTGTACTCCCCTATTTAATAATCCTCAGCAGTGAGATTAGCAATGATAGAAGATTTCGGCATAATTATCGCCTGTTGCCATCAAGATTATCTCTTTGCCAAGGGTTGCTGTGCGAGTATTCGGCACTTCTTAGGCGAGGTTCCCATTTGTCTGATTGTCGATGGTACATTCTCAGTCAGTGACTTAGAAAAAACCTATGGCGTTCAGGTAATTAATCATTTAAACGTCAAGCATGAGGTTTTAAGGCAGCGAAGTTTTGGTTGGGGAGTTACCAAAATGATTGCTTTTTGGGAAAGTCCTTGGAAAAACTTTTTATTTTTAGATGCTGATACGATTGTTTGGGGCAATATTCTCAAATTTGCTAACTTCAAAGACTACGATATTATTATTGATAAACCTTGTTACGATTATTCTGACGAAGGAATTTCTAAGTATTTCTTTGATATTCCAGAACTTGAGCAAAATTTTCCAGACTTTCGTTGGCAAAATCATCGTTCAGATTATTTCTGTACTGGCACATTTTTTGCCAAACGCAATATTTTTAGTTTAGAGGAATATATAGAAATTCTAGATTTTATTCCTCAGCATCCTAAAGTCTTTGCCTTTGGGGGCGAGATGAGCTTCTTGAATTTTATGATTTTCCGCGCGGCTGACGTAGGTAAAATTCGTCTGGGACAGGTAGATATGCAACTAATTGTTCCTGATTTTGACCAAAAGGAATTGAGAAAGCGCTTTCCTGTTGAATCAACCGGACCCGTTGTTCAAGGTGAAGATGCAACCGTGATTCACTGGTGTGGACCTAAACCCACTGTCGCTACTTCCAAGGCTTATGCTGACCCCATGAGTTTCTGTCGGCGTAAGTTTCTGCGCGACTCTCAGGGGTTAACTGGATTAGGGGCAGAGATGGTGTTGAGACGAGAAGATTTACAACGAGATATCGCTGTTTACAACAAAAAGGTACGACGGAAATTAACCAAAGTAATGCCGAAGTTGGTTTCCAGTAATGCCTAAGCTTAAAGCGACATCTATCTTTAAAAGGTTACCTACGCAGCCTGATTGTTAATACATTATCTGCGTTCATCTGCGTTGAAAACTCATAAAGCTATGATACCAATGCAATAAATATCAAAATCATCTATTTAGCATCAACTACACGACGCACAATTTCTACAAAACGCCTTCCGTAAGTCGGTACATTTTTCAGATTCTGCTGTCTTGATAACGTTTCTTTCTCCAAATATGGTCCTGGTTTTAACGTTGTCAAGGCATCAGAAATTAGAGTCGCTAATTGTTCAGGATTGTGGCGTTCAAAAAAGTGAGAATCGGGCGGATTTTGTTCTAAATGCACCGGAAAATCGGAAAGTAATATCGGTTTCCCCAGTGTTCTCGCATCTTCGACAACCGTACTCCATCCTTCAAATAATGAAGGTTGAATCACTGCTAAACATCTTCGCATTAACTGAATCTGATCTAAACGCGGAATTAAGCCTAATATTTTTAGATTTTCTGCAATTCCTAATGCTTCGATTCGACTCAAAAGTTGGTTGTAATAATCAGGATTGCGGTCATCTTTTGTATTGCCTGTACACACAACCGTAGGTGTAATTCCCCTTTGTTTCAACAAGCCGAGTGATTCAATCACGACTCCATGATTTTTGTGCTGCCAAAACTGATTGCTGACGAGAAAGAATTCATCCGGCAAGCCATATTTTGCTTGTACAGTTTTAGGATCAGATAAAAACCATTCGGGTTCAGGAGAACTAGAAAAGTTCATCACTTGACTGCGTGAGGCAGCTTCAGGATAGAGACGGTTAAAATCTTGCTGTGCCATCTGACTACTGAGGATAATCACCGGGGCAGCTTGAGCAATTTGTTGATTTTCTCGGTTGCGTTTATCTATCTCTGCTTGCGAAAATAAATGAGGTAAATAATGGTGCTGAAAGTCTGGAATCCAGCCACCCCAAGCAAAGGGGGCGCGGGAACCTGCTAAATCTGGGTAAACGAAATCAACTTTTTGCAGGTTTAGTAGCTGAGTTGGGATGAAGGGAAGTTTCTGGGCTAAGATTTTAGCTAACTTGAGAGTGGCACGTTTCCAGGACGGTCTGATATCTATTTGGTCAACGGTATGACAGACAATTTCTGGAACCAGATTTAAGTTAGAATCCAGAACGGCTAAGGTTAACTTAATTTCTTCTCGTTCTGCTTCTGGAAGACTCGCGATCGCACGTGCTAAATTTTGAATGTAGAGTACGCCTCCCATCCAGCCTGCGCCAGCCAAGGTCATGTTGAGGCAAATATGTAGCTTTTTTACCATCCTAAAATCTCAGCGCGACACCATTGGGCATAGATATTAATCCCCCTCTCTAGGGGCACTTCTGGCACAAAGCCGAGTTGAGTAAGGCGATTGATATCTGCTTGCCAGTTAACTGGGTTCCCGACTCGGATACTACCATCAAACTCTAACGGGATTGGTTTCCCGATTTTATCTAGAACTAACTCGGCTAATTCCCGAATTGTGGTTTCCACCCCATTTGCTAAGTTATATACCTCTGCTTGACAAGGTGCTTTCTCGGCTAAGAGGTAAATTGCCGTAGCAACATCTCGCCCATGAATAAAATCACGGCTTTCCTCTCCGGTTCCCAATAGTTTCAGGGCAGGTTGGGTTAAAGCTTTTTGACAAATATCCCATAGAACTTGCCGCCGCAGCCCTGGACCATAGGCCGAAAAAATTCGCGCGATCGCTGTAGGTAAGTTATATATTTTAAAAAACTCCATGCAAAGTTGCTCACTCATCAGCTTATGGAAGCCGTAAGGAGAGATGGGGTTAAAACTTTGGGTTTCCTGAATCGGTAACTTTTCGGGGTTGCCATAAACTGCCGCACTGGAAAGATAAATTAAGCGACATTCCGGCGCATAAAGGCGTAAGGCATCTAAAACATTAAATGTGACAGCAACACTCGCACTAAAATCAGCCGCCGGATCAGTTCTAGATAAGTCAACAGAGGCACGTCCCGCGCAGTGAATACAAACTTGAGGTTGCAGCTTTTGCACTATCCCTGTTAACTCAGGAGAGGGTAATACTAGCTGTTTGTAATCCGTTAAATCTTGCCGAGGTGCATTTTCTGGGGGACGAGTGCCTATCCCCACCACACTCCAACCTGCCTCTGAAAATTGGCGGGCAACATACCGTCCGATAAATCCTGTTACGCCTGTTACTAAAACAGTTTTCATCTAAATCTTAGGGGATTAATGAGTTCTGACCTAACAGTTTGTTCACCCTGATGCGGATACGCTTGAGCAAACTGGGATTGTAATCATAAAGGGTATTCTGTGTAAAGTGATCGGCTGGCAAATTCCGAAACATAAACGGCGGATGCTTCAGAGGAAAGGTAACGGGTTCAGTGGGTAAATTACTATATTGGCTGGTTTGATACGTTGTATGGGTTCCTTCTGCACCGTGACCAATATTAGAAATTAAATTCACATCTGGCAGAATGGTTAAACCATTTTGTAGCCAACTGGAAAATGTCCATTTATACGCCCAACTATTCGTAGACCCTTCGTAAGTTGGTTGAAAAACATTTTCCCAAACTTTAACCGCCCGTTCATCGAGCAAGATGTTTTTCAAGAAGCCTTCTGTTCGCAGTTGCGGCCATAGTTTCATCTCTGCATCATAATATTTCCAAGCACGCCGCCAACTTGCCCAACCCCAGCAATGATTGTAACAAGAGAAGTAGTAGCTATAATTAGTACGACTTTGCCCAAACTGCACATTTTGCCCCGAAATCACCATAATTCGTTCATCATGGCGATAACGCTCTAGCAATTCTTCACAGAAGCGAAAAAATGACGGTTCCGGTAAACAATCATCTTCTAGAATAATGGCTTCTTCAACCGTTTCAAATACCCAGGTAAGACCACTGGAAACCCGTCGTTCGCAACCTAAATTCGTCTCAGAATAATTGGTTAAAACTTCGCATTCCCAATCTACCCGGTCAATAATGGCGCGGGTTGCTGCACACTTTTCGGCTTCTCCCATTTTATGAGCGCGAGGACCATCCGCCACGACTAAAAGCTTTGGTGGTTGCGCTTGACGAATTGCGTCAAATACCTTTTCTGTGGTATCAGGTCTATTGAAGATCAGAAAAACGACCGGAGTTTTCAATTGCCAATCAACCATGCTTTAAAGCGTTGAATCTTGAAAGAACACAGTCCTACCTGTTTTTGCCACAACTTCATATTGTTGTTGGGCAAGGAATTGATAAACAGGATTATTTTGTAAATCATTCATATTTAAACCCAAACACTCGACTAAAACACATTCGGGTCTAAAAGCTTGCCAATCGTTCGATTGCAGTACTTCTAAGTCGAGTCCTTCAACATCAATTGACAGAAAGGTGATTTTTGTTCCTTTGGGCAAGCATTCATTCAGAATTTCTTTCAGGGTTTTGGTAGTAATCTTTTTTTCAGCAATAACCTGAAATTTTTCTCTAATTCTTTGAGCCGCCAAATCGGAATCAAACGTATTCAAAGCAGGCTCATCAAAAATAAAGAAGGTCATTTCTCGCGGTTCTTTGGCAATCGCGGCTTCTAGATTAATATCCCTAGATCTGATTTTTCTAAATGGCTCCATGCTTCCAGGCATGGCATCAATATTAATCCCAGACCAACCTCTTTTATAAAAAAAATAGGTATTAGAAAATTTTTTAGGATGATGCGCTCCCACATCAATATAAAAGCCTGTTTGTCTTTCCTCAAACAGACTTTTTAAAATCATATCTTCTCCCTCTAAGGAGTAAGATTTAATAGCATACCCATCTAAGAGATCTATTTTTACCTGTCGCAAAACTTGCTTCAGTTTACTATCCTTTAAATTCACTTTTCAGCACTCCATCTTCGCAAAATCATTGAATTCAGTTGCACCTGAAATATGCGTTTGGTTCTGGGGTCAAAAGCATTAGCGACAAAGGCAGCAAAGCCATAAGCAACCACGGTAGCGATCGCCGCCCCCATACTACTATATAAAGGAATCAGCACCAAGTTCAGCAAAACATTTAAAACCGCACCCATCACCGTTCTTTGCAAGTACAATCCGGTTAAACCTTCGGTGATATTCCAAGGATTTTGTGCTAATCCCCAAAAGACGAAAACAGCCGCCCAAATATGAACGGCGAGAACGGCACCTGCGGGTTCAAAACTTTTGGAAAATAACAACAAAATGATCGGTTTAGATAAGAATGTCATGGGAACTGCGATCGCTAGCGCAATTCCAAACATAAGATTAAAGAGATCTTGCAATCGGCGGTAATATAACGCTTCCCCATTTTTTTTCGCTTCAACAATCGCTGGAAAAACGGAAGAAACGATCGCGCCCGGAATAAAATACCAAGCTTCCGAAATTCGTGTAGCTGCTGAATAAATCCCCACAGCTTCATCGCCTGCCATTTCTCCTAACATGATTTGATCAATTTTCATGTAGATGATGATGGCAAAACTGGTAAAAATTAACGGCCAGCTTTCTTTGAGTAAAACCTTAGCACGAGAACTGCTCCATCTCCAGGATTGAATCACCTGACCGCTTTGCCAATATACAATGACGAGTCCTAATGCCCCCACGCCAATTTCTGCTAAACCCGTCCATGCAAAGGCAATTAAAGGGGCTTTTAAATAGATCAAGGAAACTTTTAAAACATTAATTATTAAATAGGCAGCATTTTTAGCTAATACAGTATTTTTTGATTGAACTTGCGACTGGAACCATAAATCTATCGTGTCAAATGCCTGAAAAATACTTCCGGCGGCAGTAATTCCCACTAACCAAATGACTAAACCTTCATGAGGACGAACTAAAGCAATCCCCAAAATCGTTAATAAGACGGTGAGAACACCCCCAATCAGTTTTAACCAAAAGCACGTTCCCAGAATTTCATCTTTCTCCTCCGCGTCTCGCACTAAGTCCCGGACGATGAGTCTATCTAAACCGAGAGTGGCTAAAACCCCAAATAAAGTTGCAAACGCGATCGCATAATTATACAGACCAAACTGCTGAGGACCCAAATAACGGGCTACCCATACCCCGACAATTAACCCTAGTCCCATTCTTAAAATGCGATCTAGAGATAACCAAAAGGTATTTCCCAGAATTTTGCGTAATCCAGGTGTTAACTTTTGATTGACACTCGCTATCTTCTGTAACATAAATTGAGTCACTACCGGGTTCTGGGAATCGTCTGACTATAATTAAAACTTTCCTGATATTGGTGATGACTCCTAGTGTTTTGTTCTTTGAGATCAATGCTTAATCTGACAACGGCTAAAATGTAATATAACCAAATGTGATTGGGTTCTAACAATTGGGTATCAGAAATATTCGCCATTACACAATACATTAACAAAACAATCGGAATTACAGATTCCGCTTTCTCACTAATACTCATGTAAAAGACGGCTTGAGACAGAGTAGTCAGTAACGATAAGAAAAATAAGATTAAACCGACTAAACCAAAATCTAATCCTAACTCTAAAAAGCCATTATGGGGATGGGGAGGTTTATATCCCGTTTTCACAATGATCATGCCATCAGCAGGATTTGCATCTCCTCGCCATGGTTGCCAAAACCCTTGGTAGCCATAGCCTAATAAAGGATGTTGTTTAATTTTTTCAATCACAATTGCCCAAATATCCGTTCGCCCTGTGAGAGTTGCATCTTTCCCAAAAGAAGCTAATATCTGGACATAATTTTCCATAATAAAAGTCGTGACAAAAATACTCACCATCAAAAAAGCAAGAATTGCAATAAAAGCCCATTTAAACTCTAGCTTTCTGATGAATCTCATTAAAAATAACAAGCTAATTAAAACTAAAAAAGTACAATAGCCGCCTGTCGAGTTCGCAAATTTCATCACCACTAAAGATAAAGCAGCGATGCCAATCCCTACGGGTCGATATTTAGGGTTTCGTTCGGCATAATCGTACCATAAGGCAATATTCAACGCCATTAAAGTCCCTAAATAAATGGGGTGAGATAAAACCCCTGACCATCCTTTATCGGATTGATTATGGAGGAATAGAGATAAGATGGCAATGAACCCATAAGCCATTCTTAATAAACTAGAGATTTGCGCCCAGTCATAGGATTTACCGATGTAAAAGCAAACCCCTGTTGTTGCTAATAAAACACAGCTAGACCGAAAAGTAAAAACTGGTGTTTGTGACCAGCAAGCGGATAAAAATACTAAGAGAATAAAGCAGGATAGGGCAGGATTATTCCGAATAGTGATGCCTAAAGTTCCTAACCAATTTTTGAGATTGTCTCTAACTCTAGACAGCAAGACAAAAGTTGTAACAAAATAAAATCCTAGCTCTAAAGCAATGGTGCCAAAACTCGTTGAAACTATATATAAATTTTTAGGGTTAAATTTGTGAAATGGAAAGATTGTGATGCCTGTAATACTTAGAATAAAAATGATGATAAATATTTTTTCTAGGTTTGAGGATAATTCTTTATTTTTATTGGAAAAATGAAATAAAACAAAAACATAAATAGCTGTAACTACTAGGATTAAACTAAATATTAAAGGATCAAAAATGATTTGTTTCATCGGTTTCCGGTACGTCTTACCTTAATAACAAATTTTAGATTTAGGAACGCACTCGATCGTTGATTCTACAATAAAGTCAAAAAATTGGTAGACATCGCTTCAGATTCCTAAACCTAACTTAGCTTTGCTGAAAAGCAATCCGCTATTCACCTTTAGGAGGATGCAATCGCGTATAAGTTGGTATAAGAATCTGTAGACACAAACTGGGTCAAGATGATAAGTATAGGTTTTGTCCTCTAATCTATGCTGTCAACCTAACCATCTCCAGAGTTTTCTGCCCTGAGTCAGATGTAATTGATAGTATGAGTAGGTAAAAAGGACTAAGCCCTTGCTGTAGGTATTTGCAGATATAGTAAACCTAAAGCGTTGTGGTTGTGGCTGAAGCTGTCTTCTCCGAGAACCCGGTGAGACAGAAAGTTATAACGTTTCTGGGGCAGAAATCAACCCCAATCTCTAGTTAGGTGCCAAGATGGATATGGAACACGATTCCCAGTCGTTGTCAAACAGACAGAATGGAAATCTGCCTCAGTCAGTGCCTCAGTTCTACCCCGGAAAGCCTAACCCAGATGAAGGGCAGGCGCTAGATTTAACCTGGCTTTTTGGAGTAGTCCGCCGCCGAGCGCCCTTAATGGCAGGAGTCGCGATCGCACTGAGTGCAATTACAGGTGGCTTAATTATTTATAATTCCCGTCATATTCCAGCGATCTATGAAGGGTTCTTTCGAGTTTTAATTGAACCTGCAACGGCTGAAGGTCGGTTAGCTAAGCTATCTTCATTAGCTCAAACCGCAGGCGCTACAGGGGCTACAGATATTACCAAGCTAAGAGTAGAAGATTCTGACTTAGTAGACTATGAGACTCAGATTCGGGTACTCAAGAGTCCAAAGCTGATGCAACCCGTTGTTCAGCAAATGCAAGCGACCTATCCCGACATTACTTATAACTTACTCATGAGTAAGCTGCTGATCAGTCGGGTCAGCTATGAAAAGGATGGGAAGCAAACAGGCACTAAAATTTTAGATATTCGTTATCAAGATAAAAATCCTGAAAAAATAAAGTTTGTTTTAAACAAACTTTCTCAAGCGTATCTGGATTACTCTTTCCAAGAGCGACTGAGTAGCTTGCGTCAAGGAATTGGGTTTATTGATGAACAACTCCCAGAACTCCAGAAGCGAGTTGATACTCTGCAAGGTCAACTGCAAAGCTTAAGACAGAAGTATAGTCTCAGCGTTCCTGAACAAACGGGTAAATACCTTTCGGATCAAGCTCAAGTCCTAGCATCCCAACGAGTAGATATTCAGTCTCAACTTGCTGAGCGAAAATCGACCTATACAACCTTAGAACGACAACTTAAAGAAGCGAAGTCTACCTCAATTTTGTCGAGAGAGGCTCAGACTTATAGAACATTAATCGAACAGCTACAACAGGTAGAAGCTGAACTTGCCTCTCAGAAAGCTGTATTTCAGGATGATAGTCCACCGATTCAAGCTTTAATCGAAAAGCGCCAAAATTTACGGCTATTGTTGCAGCGAGAAGCCGCAAATATTTTAGATAATGTTGCGGGGCAAATTAAGGAACTGGAAGCTCGTTCCCAGGTGATTTCGCAGCGAGAGCAGGTCATTAATCAACAGTTAGCCGAATATCCCAACGTTTTACGCCGCTATGACGATTTACAACGGCAACTAGAACTAGGGAAAGACACCCTGAAGCTATTTTTAGAAAAACGAGAGGCATTAAAGCTAGATGCTGCTCAGCGAGAAATTCCTTGGGAACTGATTTCACCAGCTGCTCTGTCGCGGAACGAAGATGGCACATTAACGCCAGCTTTAGCGAAACAAACGAAGCGACAATTAGCGATCGCAGGACTACTGAGTATTTTATTAGGCATCGGGGCTGGTTTCATCGCGGAGATTATGCAAACTGTCTTCCATACTCCGGAGGAACTCAAAGCCACTACCCGATTACCCGTTCTTGGCGTGATTCCTTTTGCCAAGAAACTCAAACAGCTCACACGGAAATCTAAGAAACTAGCACCGAATACAGACGTTACCAGCCTGAACCCCAGTGAAACTTCCTTGCTGCTACAGGGAACTAATCACGCTGAGGAAATGGAGTCTGCTTTTTTCCTAGAATCTTTCCGCTCTCTATATACCAATATTCGGTTATTGAGTGCTGCCAAACCGATTCGTTCTTTAA
>Ga0164305_10000141_pt1 | contig 23315 bp, 15 predicted proteins | sample Whisoiple_237_MG_FD_110215 | JGI IMG/M metagenome (GOLD analysis project Ga0164305, IMG submission 110215) | Soil microbial communities amended with pyrogenic organic matter from upstate New York, USA - Whitman soil sample_237_MG | ecosystem: Environmental > Terrestrial > Soil > Agricultural...
CCACCTGCAGCGCGCACCTTTGCCGCCGCCTCGGAAACAGGCTGAACGACGCCCGTCTCGTTATTCGCCGCCTGGAGGGCGAGAAGCGGCCGCTTGCCGGCGTTCGTAGCCAAAGCTTCGTCCAGAGCCGCCAGTTCAAGCCGGCCACTCGCCGCAAGCGGCAGCACCATGACCTGCTCCGCTGCAAAGCGATGCCCCTGCAGGACGCAGGGATGCTCGCCCGCCGAGACCAAGAGCAGGTCGAAATCACGCTCATCGCTGCCGATTCGTAGCGTCGGCGTGAGCGCCAGATTGGCAGCCTCGGTCCCGCCGGACGTAAATACCACCCCGCCCGCAGACACCCGGGCCAATGCCGCGACGTGCCGCCGCGCCGCTGCGATCAGCGCCCGCGCCTCCCTGCCCTCGTGGTGCACCGAGGACGGGTTGCCGAAGCAATCGAGCGCCGCCGCCATCGCCGCGCGCGCGTCCGGCCGCAGCGGCGCGGTCGCGTTGAAATCGAGGTAAGTGCGCGCGTTCGGCATCCGTGACGGGTCTGTCCGACAGCCAAGCGTCTGCAAAATCCTTGCAAAACCGCAGACTGCTTATGTTAGAAGGCGCCGCCGCAACCTATATGCAGCCGCGCTTTTAGAACGATTCCAACCAGCTGGAATTATTCTAACCGGATTCTGAGGTCCCGACCCTATCAAGTCAAGGGAAGGCAAACCTCTTCGTCGCCGCAGCCAGAGACGATCTCTGTCGCGCCAGGAGTTCTTATGCCCGAAGTCATCTTTACCGGTCCGGCCGGCCGTCTCGAAGGCCGCTTCCATGCCTCGAAACCGCGCGGAGCGCCGATCGCCATCATTCTGCACCCGCACCCGCAATTCGGCGGCACGATGAACAATCAGATCGTCTATCATCTCTATTATTTGTTCGCGGAGCGCGGCTTTTCGGTCCTGCGCTTCAATTTCCGCGGCGTCGGGCGCAGCCAGGGCATGTTCGATCACGGGGCGGGCGAGCTCTCCGATGCCGCCGCGGCGCTCGATTGGGTGCAGTCGATCAACCCGGAGGCGCGGTCCTGCTGGATCGCCGGCGTCTCCTTCGGCTCGTGGATCGGCATGCAGCTTCTGATGCGCAGGCCCGAGATCGAGGGGTTCATCTCGATCGCACCGCCGGCAAACCGCTTCGACTTTTCGTTCCTCGCGCCCTGTCCTTCCTCCGGCCTGTTCGTCCACGGGGATCAGGACCGCGTCGCGCCGATCAAGGAAGTCATGGGCCTCATTGAGAAGCTGAAGACCCAGAAAGGCATCGTTATCGAACATGCGGTGGTGCCGGGCGCAAACCACTTCTTCGAGAACAAGGTCGAACCGCTGATCGCGCAGGTCGGCGCCTATCTCGACAAGAGGTTGGGCAACCCGCCAAAAATCGCCGTCGCTGCGCGCGCCGAGCAGATCGGGCGGGATTAGGCCGCTTCTGCCAGACGGCCGCCGGTCATCGGCCGCGGCACGCCCGTCGTGGTCGGGAACGTGAGCGGCAGGCCAGCGCGCGAGCGCACCGCGAGATAGGCGAAAGCCTGGGCCTCCATCGCGTCCGCCGACCAGCCGAGGCTTTCGGCAAGCTCCACGGGGATGCCGGTCCGCTTGGCGATTTCTGCCAAAAGCACCGGGTTTTTGGTGCCGCCGCCGGCGGCGATCAGCCTTTTGGGGCGCCCGGGAAGCTGCCGCATCGCGTGCGCAATCGACTCGGCTGTGAAGGCCACCAGAGTCGCCGCGGCATCCTGCAGCGTTAGGAGCTCCACCGCAGCTGCCGAAAACACGTTGCGATCAAGCGATTTCGGCGGCGGCAGCTCGAAGTAAGGATGCGCCAGGAGGTGGCGAAGCGCGGCCTCATCCACCTGCCCCGAAGCCGCGGCGCGGCCATCGCGATCCATCGTGGCGCCGGTGCGCTTCAGCATAAGATCGTCGAGAAGCGCATTGCCCGGTCCAGTGTCCCAGGCGAGCGGATCGGCCCCGCGCTCTGCGAGATAGGTTAGATTGGCAATGCCGCCGAGATTGAGAATGGCGGCCGGCAGCTCGATCCCCGCGGCTTCCGCGAGCGCACGGTGAAACACCGGAACGAGCGGCGCGCCGTGGCCACCGGCCGCCACGTCCGGCGCGCGGAAATCGAAGGCGACCGGGATGCCGAGCCGCCGCGCCAGCTCGTCGCCATCGCCAATCTGCACGGTGAGCTGGTTTTCTGGGCGATGCAGAACAGTCTGGCCGTGGAACCCGATGAGATCGATGCCGGCGCGATCGCCGTTGTTCGCGACGAGGAATGCCTCGACAGCCTCGATATGGCGCTCGGTGATCATCCGCTCCGCCTCGACCAAAATTCCGGGCCGGGCGTTGCGCTCGCTGACCTCCCGCGCGTCTTCCATAGCCCGCCGAAGCATTGTGCGGTCTGCATCCGAATAGGGCCGACAGAGAAATGGGCCGAGGCGCACTTCGCTCTCGCCGTCGGTGTCGACGAGCGCGACATCGACGCCGTCCATCGACGTGCCGCTCATCAAGCCGATGCTACGCAAAAGCCGCATGTGATCCTGCGCGAGGCCGGCGCGATTCGCTCCGCATGTTGCCTCGCGGCAGGCTAGCTCCTAAAGGAGGCGCCTCCAAGAGGCCGCGATGTCCGCGAATTTTCAGCCGCAATCCGATTTCATGCGCGTCATGATCGAGCGCGGCTATCTGCATCAATGCTCCGATCTCGAAGGACTCGATGCAAAAGCACGCGCCGACACTCTCGTCGGCTATATCGGTTTCGATTGCACCGCGCCGTCGCTACATGTCGGCTCGCTTCTGCCGATTATGATGCTGCATTGGCTGCAAAAGACCGGCGGCAAGCCGATTGCGTTGATGGGCGGCGGCACAACGCGCGTCGGCGATCCCTCCGGCAAGGACGAAGGCCGGCAACTCCTGCCGATCGAGACGATCGAAATCAACAAAGCTGGCATCCGCAAAATCTTTGCGAAGTTCCTCACCTTCGGTGACGGCCCGACCGACGCCATCATGCCGGACAATGCCGAATGGCTGACGAGACTCAACTACATCGATTTTTTGCGCGACGTCGGCCGCCATTTCTCCGTGAACCGCATGCTGGCGATGGAATCGGTGCGCACGCGCATCGAACGCGAGCACGAAATGTCGTTCATCGAATTCAATTACATGTGCCTGCAGGCCTATGATTTCGTCGAGCTCAACAAACGTTTCGGCTGCGTTTTGCAGATGGGCGGCTCCGACCAATGGGGCAATATCGTCACCGGCATCGATCTCGGCCGCCGCATGGGTACGGAGCAGCTTTACGCGCTGACGTCGCCGTTGATCACGACCGCCTCCGGCGCAAAGATGGGCAAGACCGCCGCCGGCGCGGTGTGGCTCGATGAGAAGCTGCTGCCGCCCTTCGAATATTGGCAGTTTTGGCGCAATACCGAGGATCGCGACGTCGGGCGTTTCCTGCGCCTATTCACCGAGTTGGCGCTCGGCGAAATCGAACGGCTGGAATCGGTTGAAGGCGCCGAGATCAACGAAGCCAAGAAGGTTCTCGCCAACGAAGCGACGGCGCTCGTTCATGGCCGCGAGGCGGCCGAACGCGCCGCGGAAGCCGCACGGCAAACGTTCGAGCAAGGCGCCGTCGCGCACGATCTGCCGACGGTGACAATGGCTGCCGCGGAATTGTCGGCCGGTCTCGGCGTGCTTTCGGCGTTCGTGAAAGCCGGCCTCGCCTCTTCGACCGGCGACGCGCGGCGTCAGATCAAAGGCGGCGGACTCAAGGTCAACGACAAAACCGTAACCGACGAGCGTGCGACCTTATCGCAAGCCGATCTCAGCGATGCCGGCGCAATCAAGCTGTCGCTCGGCCGCAGACGTCACGTGCTGTTGCGGCCGCAATAGGCTGAGGGCCCCTGCGTGGCTACCAAGCGATGCCGTCAAGGCCGAGCGCGACCGCCATCATGGACACAAACAGTCCGAGCGACCCAAACGCCAGCAAATAGTTCAGCGAATGATCCCTGCCGTAATTCTCTTCCCGCTCGCGCGAAAGCGAACCAGTGCGGTTGAATGAAGCCAGTAAAGTCATGCCGCTCTCCATCGGTTGGAGCTGACCTTCCCTCGCAATGCAAATGCCCCTGAGCGCGCGAAGCCTAGGCACATGGCGACGAGCGGCACTGTGCGAAATCTCACAGAGTGTGGCCGGCGTGCTGAAACCATCGATTGCCGATCAGCGGGGCCTTTTCCGAGAAGCCGGGAAGTCTTACTTGAGTTACGTCCGCACCGGCCCTGCAGACCGCGCTTCTTAGAACTTCATCATGTTGACCCTCGTGAGCGTCACCCGTTGACTGTAAGTCGGCGCGTTTGCTAGTTGGAACACGGTGTATTGTTCTTTGTAGGTGTCACTGTCCGAGATGCCATCCACTGGGACAATTACGTCATAACCGCGTAAGGCCGCTTCGCTTCCTGTAATGAGCACGGCGCCGTTGGCCGCCGTGCCGATCACTATGACGGTCTTGATTCCCTTCTGCTTCAGAAGATCGTCGAGATTAGTATTCAGGAACTTGTCTGGGCCTGACTTTACGGTCGGTTCATCATCCTTCGGCGCAAGCTCTGGGTCGATCATATCGGCAACCGAGAAATTTCCCAAAAATGTGTAGAGCACAGGTGTCTTGGCCGCCCGTGCTTCGCCAAGCAGTTTCTTGGCCGTGGGAAGCGAGGCGCCGCATCGCGGGCGAACCCCACAATTCGCCTTTAGGAAATCCACCATCAGAAGCGCCGTGGTCTTCGGGTCCACGCTCACCTGCTTCAATTCCGGGGGTGGGGGCGCTTTGGCGCTAAGCCATTCATCTACTATATCGGCACGGGCGCCTGCGCTCCCGAGAATAACCAAAGCTGCTGCCGTTATACGTGGAAAGCGCCTTCCCATTTGTCTCCTCCCGTTTTCGTTAGAGTCGATCTGCTTCGAGCTTTGCAGGTGCGTGTTAGACGCGACAGGCGGAGCAGTATTCCCCAGCGCGAGCTGAATGGAAAGTGCGACTGCGAGTCGAACCGAGCTATCGCTCGGGCGAAAATGTCGGCTGTGTTTGCGCTGGCGCACGGGCCCCGGCGCCTGCCTGTCCGGCATATCCTTCACCGCCGCCGGCGCCAAAAATCTTGCGCAGGAAGCCCGGTGCGACCGCGGAGAGCGGATTCACATTCAAGGTCGGCGAGCTCATTGCGCCGGTAATGCCGTAGTTCAGACCGAAGAGACCCTCGTTCGAGCCGCCCATGAATAGCCCGAACACCGGGATTTTCGAGAAGAAATTATTGACCGTGAAAGCGGGAACGAACGTACCGTTCAGCGAAACCTTATCCGCGGTGAAATCGAGCCAACCATCGACGGTCAAGCCGATCTGCTGCCCGGACATCGTGCCATCACGTATCTCCAGGCGGTTGCCGGAGCGCCCGAACATGAATTGCAGCCGATCGAAACGGACGAGCGTCGGATCGAATCTCGCCTCCTTGCCGGTGCCGCGAAACGCGCCCTCGGTGACGAGCCGGCGCACGGCAGGCTCGTCCCGCAGCATGAAATCGCGGACATCGATATAGCCGTCGACGCGACTGTCGCCGACCAGCATTTGCGCATTGAGGGAGCCGCCCTCCATGCGCTTATAAAAATCAAGAAAGCCGATCAGCGATCCGGCATCGCTTGTAAACAAATTGATGCGCGGCGCCCCTGCCTCGGTGCGCCCGATCGAACCGGTCAGATTTTCCCGCCCGAACTTTCCGGCGAGCGCGAACTGGCGAATAAGCCCGCCATGACGCACGAGCCGCAATTCGGCATTCGAGATCGCCTGTTTGTTGTTGCCGGTGAGCAGCGCGGTCTTGAGGTCGATATCGAAGTCCTTGCTGCTTCCAGGGGCATGAGCGCTGGCCTCATCTCCCGTGCGAGTGACATATTTGATGAACGGGCGCGCATCGATCGAGGTGCCACGCACGGTCAATTTCAATCCGTCCTCGCCCCTTTCGGCTTCGACATGCATGTCGTCGCCGGGCGAGAGCTTCAACTGCGGAAATTTTGCTGTGACGAGATTATTGTCGGGACCGAGTTGCGCCGTGCCGCGCGCCTGCATCGATCCCGCGTCGACGACGATCTGCTCGAGCAGCGTCGACTGCTCTCCGGCAGTGACGGCCATTGCGATCTTCGCTGCGCGACCCGGCGGCTTCACCACGCCGGCAAGCACGCCGTCGAGCGAAGTTTTTGTCAAATCGAACTCGACTTGCGCTTTGCCCGTCTCGGCGGGCAACGGCGAGGTGATGCGCGCGGTCACGAGGCCGCTCACGCCCGGCATCGACCAGCCTTGTTTGGCGCGCGCTTGATCGTCGAGCGCGACATTGATGACGGCCTCGCCCGCTCCGCCCGCGGGTTTACGGAAGTCCAGTGTCGCCGTACTGCCGAAGAGGCGTCCCTGCCCTGTTGCCCGCAAACCCGACTTGTCGACCGCAATCACCATGTTCGCATTGTCGAGCTTTTCGCGTCCGACCAGTTTCTCGGCCGAAAGGTTCGTGACATTGGCATTGAGCCGCACGCCGAATGAGTCCGGCGGTAGATTCTTGCCCATAAGAAAATCGACGCCGAGCTTGCCGTCGATTTGGCCTTTCAGGCTCCCCGCGTCGAGCGGCAGATTGGCGTAGGATTTGATCGCCTCCGAGTTCAACAGCTCGCTGACCGCATCGAGATTGCCGCCGGCGCGCAGGTTGATCGTCGCAGGCGTCGGCTTCACGCTGGAATCGGAGACTTGGAAACTAGCTTCCGAAAGCGTGAGACGGCGGCCGCCGCCTGAATCAACCCAGCCGCTGGTTGCGATAAAGTTGGACGTGTGGCCGGTGAAGCGCCCCTTGCCCGACACGCCGCTCAGCGGCGCGACGCCATCCATGAAAATCACGCTGCCGTCGGCGATCGTGAAATCGATCAGGGTTGACTGATCGGAAGGCACCCTGTCCGTGCGCATCGCGATCAAATCTGCTTCGTTATAATCGACTTGGATCGTTGCTGTCTGAACTGTGCCGGCGAGAATGTTGCCGAGCGCCCAAGAGCGCACATTGGCCGCCATGAAAGTCGGCCAAATCCGCAACAGATTACGGATCGGCATCGGGCTTGCCGATGCACCGAGCTTCAAATGCGGACCATTCGTCCAATCGAACTCGCCGGTCGCGGCAAAACCGACATTGGGCCCACTCGCTTCGAAATGATCGATGGCGAATTTCTTCTCGGCAAATGAGAGGCGTCCGTCGAAGATCGCCTTTTCGATCACCAGCTGCTTCTCGCCGGGTCTTTCTCCAGCGAAGCCGCCGGGCTCGCTCAACCCGAGCGCAATGCGCCAGGGCTCGTCCGGCGTGGCGCCGGGCGCGACTTCGCCTGACACTGTGAAATGCGTCTCGCCGGCGAAGAACTGTATGGGCTCGACGAGGAAGCGATGCTCTCCCGGCGTCCACAAAAAGCCGCCGGTAATCTCGTCGACGAAAACCGGCTCGTGGTCGGGATCGTCGAGCCGCAGGAAACCCGAGCCGAAGACAAACCGGCCATGCGTGGCGCCGATGGAGCCATCCGGCGCGAGGCCAAGATGCAGTTTCAGCGACATTGGCATATCGGTGTCGATACCGATTTTGCGCCAGCCGGCGGCGAGCGCGATCTCATCGAGCGTGACGTCATGGATGTCGAGATCGAGCGTGCGCTCGGTCGCGGCCGTGCCATTGGCCTGCACGGTCGCCGCCCAGCGGCCGTTCGGGCCGTCCGCGGAAACGTTGAGCGTCGTCGTGCCTTCGGATTTGTCGAAGGCCAGCTCGAGGCCGCCAAAGACGGTGCGGCGCTTTTCCTTCTGGTCGTCGATGACGAGCTTGCCGCGCGCGACCGCAATGCGGTCGATCGCGCCGACCGGGCTGTCAGGTCCGGCGATGGAATCGAATAGGGTCGCCAGAGCCGCAGCGGCCTGTTTCAGGAGCGCCTGTTTCGGGGTGGGCGCCATCCCCGCGCGTGAACCGGGCGGAACGCCGGTCTCCAGCGGCGGCGCGATGGCAACGGCTTGGCTCGCGTCCTGCCCGGCGGAGAGGGCAATCGAGCCGTCCGGACGGACGGAGAGCTGGACCTCGAGGTCGAAGACATCGAGCCGGCGCGGCCGAACCTGCAGCAAGAGCAAATCGAGCGCATCCAGCGAGACTTCGGCGCGGGGTGCTGCGACCACCGTCCGGCCGTTGGCTTGGATGTTCAATCCGTCGACGGCAAGTGTCGCACCGTGCCGGCCACGTTCGAGCGAGGCTTCGCCGAGATAGAAGCGCCAACCCTTCCCGAATCGCTCTTCGAGCGCGCCGGCGAGCCTCGGTTTGAAGCTACCGATCGCGATCGGCCCCTGCATCAGCCGGATGTACACGCCGGCGCTCACCAGGGCGAGCAACGCCATGAAACCAAGCGAAACGGCAAGGAATCGGCGCCGGGGAATCCAGTTGAACCGACGCGTCCTCAGCACGCTATCTCCGCGCCGGAAAAGGCGTCCCGGCAAGGCGAAGCTTTGCTGGATGTCATTGGTGTGGTCGACCAATCGGCTGGGGCCTCGTTGCAGCGTTTCCGCTCGGCTATTGTCCCGATCGAGGCATCTGAATCGGTGGACGCGCGGCCTCGCCGACCTGCACTCGCGCTTCCCTCCAGGAGTGGCGGTTTATTGAGACGAAAGGAAGGCCATGGGCCAGGTTCTAGGTGACGGAGACAAAGCCCCAGATTTCCAGCTTCCCGGCGCCGACGGCAAGCCGATTCGGCTCCAAGATTTCGCCGAGCGCAAGCTCGTCCTCTATTTCTATCCGAAGGACGACACGTCCGGCTGCACCAAGCAGGCGATCGACTTCAACGCGCTTCGCACCGAGTTTGCCAAAGCCGGGGCCGATATCCTAGGCGTCTCGCCCGACAGCGAAGCAAGCCACGTGAAATTCCGCAAGAAGTACGACCTCGCCCTGCCGCTCGCCTCAGATGAAACAAAGGACACGCTCAATGCCTATGGCGTCTGGACGCAGAAGAGCATGTATGGCCGCAAATATATGGGCGTCGAGCGCACCACCTTTGTGATCAAGGACGGCAAGATCGCTCTAGCATGGCGCAAGGTTTCCGTGCCGGGACATGCCGAGGAGGTGCTGGAAGCGGTTCGGAATCTCTGAACGCGGCAAAGGAGCAATCCGTTAACCATAATGAGTTCTTATCGCCGGGCGTGGCGTAAAGCGCGCCCGGAGTGTGTTCATGTCGCCTCGCGACAGATTTCCGAAGCCGCGGGAATATCCAGCTCACTACTCGATCAGCTTCGGGCGCGGCGAACGCGTGCGAACCTTCGCGCCCAAGCGTGCTCGCCGGCCTTCTCTCCATCGTTCCGCTGCTCGCGCTCGGCTGCCTCGCGCTGACGCTGCTCTTCATTTTCCGCGACGATCTTCTCGCGTCGCTCATGTCGCGCCAGGCCGAGATGGCCGCGATGCGCACGCAGATCGAGCAGATGAAGAGCCGTGAGCTCGTCCAGGAGCAGGCCTATTCAGGCCGATTACACGAGCTGTTCCAGCGCCAGACGCAACTCGAGACGCGGGCGACACTGGTTGCCAGCCTTGCGCAGCGCGCAGGAATGGCCGGGGATGTGACCGGCGAGATTCCGCGTCCTTCCTCGACGAAAGCCGAGACGCCAAGCACACCGGCAACGGCACGGAAGAACCCGCTGCTTGTTCCATCCGCAGAGGTCGCTTTGCCAGCCGGGGCAGCAGCCTTCGCGCCGATCACGACGACGCAGCCATTCCAGACGCTCAAACCGCATCTTGACGCAATGGAACTGTGACTTAGCCCGAGTCGTGAATCCGCCGATGCCGCCTCACCTCCGCAGCAGCAGAGCGCCATCGAACTGCCGCTCCAGCAAGAATCTGTTCACGAGCCGCTCGAGGCGACCTTCCCTGCCCGGCTCGCGATCGCGGCAAGCGCGCTCGATGGCGTCGAGCGCAAGCAAATCGAGACATTGGGGCAACTGCGCGCGCCTGCCATGGCCGCGGCCGAGCGCCTGCGAGTGGCGATCGCCGAAACGGGCCTCGCATTCGACAGGCTGAACCCTCCGGCCAGCAGCGACAAAAGCTTGCCGCTCGGCGGACCTTTCGTGCCGGTGCAGGTCGCGCCGGAATCCTCGCCCTTCACGCACGCATTTTCCAAGGTGCAGGAGGCGGTGCTTGCGACCGATAGGCTGCGCCGCATTGTGCCCTACGTGCCGCTCCGCAAACCCCTGCCCGCGCGCCCGATGTCACGCCCGGCTTTGGCGTCCGCATTGACCCATTCCTCGGCCGCCCCGCCATGCACACCGGAATCGATCTCCGCGACGATTACGGCGCCCTCGTCCGTGCGACAGCGGCGGGCGTGTCGTTACGGCCGAATGGACGGGCGGCTACGGCAGGATGGTCGAGATCGACCACGGCAACGGCATCGCCACGCGCTAGGGGCATCTCTCCAGCATTGCCGTGCAGGATGGGCAGACAGTGGATGCTGGGACCGTGCTCGGCCGCATCGGATCGTCCGGGCGCGCCACCGGCCCGCACCTCCATTATGAGGTGAGGGTCGATGACGAAGCCGTTGATCCCGCGCGCTTCCTGCGCGCGGGGACGAAGCTTGTCGGCGCCGATTAGTCGACGTCCTCGACGCTAGCCGGGCTGCCGCCCTCAACGCGCTGCGCCAGCGATGCTTCCATAAAGCCGTCGAGATCGCCATCGAGCACCTCGCCGGGCGTCCCTGACGTGACGCCGGTGCGCAGGTCCTTCACCAGCTGGTAGGGCTGCAGCACGTAGGAGCGGATCTGATGGCCCCAGCCGATATCGGTCTTTGAAGCCGCCGCGGCGTTCGCCTCCGCCTCACGTCGTTCGAGCTCGCGTTCGTAGAGCCGCGCGCGCAGCATGTTCCAGGCGGTGGCGCGGTTCTTGTGCTGCGAGCGCTCCGACTGACAGGCGACGACAATGCCGGTCGGGATATGGGTGATGCGGATCGCCGAATCCGTCGTGTTGACGTGCTGGCCGCCGGCGCCTGACGAGCGATACGTGTCGATGCGGCAATCGGCTTCGTTGATCTCGATATTGATGCGATCGTCGACGACCGGGTAGACCCACACCGACGCAAAGCTCGTGTGCCGCCGCGCATTGGAATCGAAGGGCGAGATACGCACGAGCCGATGCACGCCGGATTCGGTCTTCAGCCAGCCATGTGCGTTGTGACCTTTGATGAGCAGCGTGCCGGATTTGATCCCGGCTTCTTCGCCGGGCGTCTCTTCGATTACCTCGACTTTATATTTCCGCCGCTCGGCCCAGCGCGCATACATGCGCATGAGCATGCGCGCCCAATCCTGGCTTTCGGTGCCGCCGGCGCCGGAATGAATTTCGACATAAGTGTCGTTGGCATCGGCCTCGCCGGAGAGCAGCGTCTCGATCTGCCGGCGCTGCGCTTCGGTTTCCAGCGCCTTCAGAAGTGCGATGCCTTCCTGCTCGGTCGCCGCGTCATTCTCGGATTCGCCGAGCTCGACCAGCGTCAGCGCGTCTTCGAGCTCGCGCTCGAAGCGCGCCAGCGACCCGAGCCGCTCCTCAAGCTCGGTGCGCTCGCGCATTATTTTCTGCGCGGCCTCAGCATCGTTCCAGAGGTTCGGGTCTTCGGCTTTGGCGTTCAGCTCGGCGAGGCGGCGCGTTGAGGTTTCGACGTCAAAGATGCCTCCTCAGCAGGCCGACGGACTGCTTGATCGATTCGACGAGCGCTTCGGCTTCGGCGCGCATTCAAGACTCACATGAAGGGAAGATCGAAGAGCGCTGCGCTAGATAGTCGCCGGGAGGGGCTGTGTAAACTTGCGCCGGACCGCGCACCTCCTGGTGCGCCCCGAAGCATCAGCATGCGCAGCAGGAGCTGCGCGGTCCAAGGCTCAGTAGAGCCCGCCCGTGCCCGAGCCGAAGATGCGGTCCGTTTCCGCCGCGCCGCTCAGCGCGCGTGGGCTCGCATCGCCCGCATAGCTGTCCGGCGGCGCCGTGCCCGGCTTGAACGCTTCGAGAATTGTGCCTGCCCCGCTCGAGCGCATGCCGCTCTTCGGATCGATCGATACCAACTTGATGCCGGGCGGCACGCGGAACGGCACGTCGGCCTTGTCCTTCAGCGCCATCGTCATGAAGTCGCGGAAGATCGGCGCGGCGTACGTCGCGGCCTGCGCCGAGTCGCCGAGCGAACGCGGCCTATCGTAGCCGATGAACACGCCGGCGGCGAGATCAGGCGAGAAACCGACGAACCAGAGGTCCTTGGCCTCGTTCGTCGTGCCGGTCTTGCCGGCGAGATGCTTGCCGACGGCGCGGATCGATTGACCGGTGCCGCGCTGGATCACGCCTTCCATGATCGAGGTGATCTGATAGGCGGTCAGCGGATCGAGCACCTGCTCGCGCTTGTCGATCAGTTTCGGCTCGCTCTGGTTCGCCCATTTCGGTGCGTCGCAGCCCTGGCAGACGCGTTCGTCGTGGCGGTAGATCGTGTGGCCCCAGCGGTCCTGGATGCGATCGATCAAGGTCGGCTTGATGCGGCGGCCGCCATTGGCAAACATCGAATAGCCGGTGACCATCTTGAGCACCGTCGTCTCGCCGGCACCGAGCGACATCGACAGGAAGGGCGGCATGTCGTCATAGATACCGAAGCGCTTCGCATACTCGGCGATCAGCGGCATACCGACGTCTTTGGCGAGCCGCACCGTCATCAGATTCTTCGAATGCTCGACGCCGTAGCGCAGCGTGTGCGGTCCCGTACCGCCGTGCTCGAAATTTTCCGGCCGCCAGATTTCGCCGTTGCCCTGGTCGATCTCGATCGCCTCGTCGAGCAGGATCGATGACGGCGTGTAGCCGTTGTCGAGCGCCGTCGCATAAACGAACGGTTTGAACGCGGAGCCGGGCTGGCGCAGCGCCTGCGTAGCGCGGTTGAACTCCGATTGATCGAAGGAGAAGCCGCCGACCATCGCGAAGACGCGGCCGGTATAGGGGTCCATGACGACGATCGCGCCGGAAATATCGGGGATCTGGCGCAGGCGCACCTGTCCCGGCTTGTCGTTCATCGGCTCGACATAGATGACGTCGCCCGGCACGAAGAGCGAGCGCATGGAGCGCCGCGTCCACTTGACGCCGTCTTGCGTCAGCAGCGCGGTTTCGCGCTCGCGGCCGACCTCGCCGGATTTCTCGCGGCCGGGCTGCAAGCCGACGCGCGTCGTCGCGTCGTTTGCGTCGAGCACGACGGCGAGGCGCCAGGGTTTGACGTCGCCGAGATTAGGCACATCGGCGAGCGGCAGGCCCCAATCGGCGGAAATATCGATGTGGCGCATGGCGCCACGGAAGCCGTGCGCCTCGTCGAAGCGTACCAGGCCGTCGACCAGCGTCTTGCGCGCCATCACCTGCATTTTCGGATCGAGCGTCGTGCGGACGGAAAGCCCGCCTTCGTAGAGCTTCTTGTCGCCGTATTTGTCGCCGAGCTCGCGACGCACTTCCTCGGCGAAATAGCCGGCAACATAGGTGTTTGGTGACAGCACGCGCGGATTGACGCCGAGCGGCTCGCTCTTCGCCTTCTCGCCATCGGCGCGCGAGATGTAATTGTTCTCGACCATGCGGTCGATGACGTAGTTGCGGCGCTCGAGCGCGCGCTCGCGCTTCTGGAACGGGTGGTAATTGTTCGGCGCCTTCGGCAGCGCGGCGAGATAGGCCGCTTCGGCGATCGTCAGCTCGTGCACCGATTTGCCGTAATAATTCAGCGCCGCCGCGGCGACACCGTAATTGCCGAGGCCGAGATAGATTTCGTTCAGATAAAGTTCGAGAATCTTCTCTTTCGAGTACGCCGCTTCGATGCGGAAGGAGAGCAGCGCTTCACGAATCTTGCGCTCGAACGAGCGCTCGTTGCCGAGCAGGAAGTTTTTGGCGACCTGCTGGGTGATCGTCGAGGCGCCCTGCACGTGCTTCGAGCCCTGCAGAAGGATGATCGCGGCACGGACGATGCCTTCCGGATCGACGCCGTTATGGGAGTAGAAATTCTTGTCCTCGGCCGAAATGAAAGCCTGTTTCAGCAGCGCCGGAATGGCAGCACCGGGAAGATACAGCCGGCGCTCGCGCGCATATTCGGCAAGGATCGAGCCGTCGCTCGCGTGAACACGGGTCATCACCGGCGGCTCGTAATTCTTGAGCTGCGTGTAGTCCGGCAGGTCCTGCTGATATTTCCAGACGAAGAAAGCGGCGATGCAGGCGCCGATCACGAAGACGATCGCACCGGTCGCAAAGATGAAGCCGAAAAAGCGGGCAATCAGCCGCATCCGTTCAAAACCTCTCCGCCGTGGGAACTATGCGCCTGCATGGGAGCTCCCGCGGCCGCCTTTACCAGCGCGGACTTTGCACACGCCCGCCTCTTGCGAGTGACCCCCATCCTAGAGCGAGTGGTGGGGTTCTTTTGTGTTGAATTAAGGGCGTCGCCGCCTGCGGCGCCGCACCGGTTTCAGTGCGCTGCCGCAGCCGCCGGTTCGACCGGCAGAGCGACTTTCGCAACGGCATCGGGCGAAACGGTGGCGGTCTCGACCTTCCGCTGCGCGAAGAACGAATCGATCGATGCGGCGAGCGTGCCCGCGGCTTTCTCGCGCCATTCCGGCGAGACGAGGTTCGCCAGGTCCTTTTCATTGGAGAGATAGCCCAATTCGAGCAGGACGGAGGGGACGTCGAGTGCCTTCAGGACACGGAAACCGGCCGAGCGCTGCGGATTCTTGTTGAGATTGCCGGCATTCTTCCACAGCGCGACGAGGGTTCGTGAAAACACGTGGCTATAGGCCTTGGTCTCGCGGCGTGTCAGATCCTGCAGGATGTCCTGCACCTCGGCGACATCCTCGGAGCTGGAAATACCGGCGGCAGCATCGGCCTGATTTTCCTTGTCGGCGAGGCGCGCTGCCTCCGCATCCGAGGCGCGCTCGGAGACGGTGTAGATGGTCGCGCCTTGGACGTGGTTTTCGTAGAGCGTGTCGGCATGAATCGAGACGAACAGCGCGGCGTTCGCATCGCGCGCGATCTGGACGCGCTCGGCGAGCGGGATGAACACGTCGGCGCCGCGGGTCAGCACCACCTTGTAGCGGCCCCCCGAGTCCAGTTTCGCGGCAAGCGTCTGGGCGAAATCGAGGACGATATTCTTCTCGATATCGCCGCGGGCGCTGGAGGCGCCGAGATCGATGCCGCCATGGCCGGGATCGAGCACGATCACCGGTTTGTTCAAAGGTACCGGCGCGCTCACCGTAGCCGGCTGCGGTTTTTTCGCCGTGAGCCCGAAGACATTGGCGGCGGCCGCGGCCGTCTCGAAACTCGCACGGTCGGTCGGGGCGAGCTCGATCACGAGCCGCGCCGGAACGGTTTGCGTTCCCGCCTGTGCCTCCGCCCGAACAATCCGCGCCGGCTCTTTGAGATCGATGATGACGCGCGAGTGTCCCGGCGCGAACTGGCCAAACCTATAGGAGGTGATGAGGCCAGGGGCGATGGGGAGCGCGGCGCCGCGGCCCCGCCGCTCGAATGCTGGCCGGGCGAGCATGGGCGGCACGTGGAAGGCGACCTCGCGAAGATCGACGACGATCCGGTCGGGATTGGCGAGCGGGAAGGCTCTGACCTCGACCGTATCGGAAAGATCGAAAATAAGCTTCGTGCTTTGCCCGGCCGACTCGAGCCGAACGGCGTCGACGGAGACGTTTGCCGCCATTGCCACGCGCGACGCAGCACGCGCGCCCACCAAGCCTGCCGCACCCGCGGCGGGCGCGCTCAGAGCCGCGACGCCCAGCGCCAGCATAAGGCGGGGCAGCCAGGTTGCCCTTGCACCCAATGCGGCGTGCTCGCCCATCGCCCGATCGCCTGATCCTGGCAGGGAGCCCGAGGGGGCCCTCTGCAGCTCTACCTTAGACGATGCCTGAGGCTCGGTTAATGAACCGTTGCCGCTAAACGATTACTCTTGAAGACCTGTGACTGAGCGGCCACATCCCTCGCATCGAACTTGCCAAGTAACGAGCGGACCCGGTACAAGGTTCGGGTTCGAATCCGGGCGGCTTGCCGAAAATTGCGTCGTCCACCCGCGACCGCCATGCTCCTCTTCAAGAGTGCTGGCCTTTTCGCGTCCTCCCGGCAGAACGTCACGCCATCCGGGCGTGCTGATTTTCATGAGAGGGCCCGTTGTGGGCCCGTGCGAGAGCCAAGGTGGCCGCGAGCGGTACTCGTCAAGCGATTTCCACCCCCGCCCCTGCAAGGGCGGCTTGCTCCCCGACTTGTCGGCGAAGACGTCTCGATGTGACGCCTGTCGCCGCCTTCGCTCTCCCGTACGATCTCGAAAGCTTCCGCACGCTTCCCGCCCTGCCGCGCGTCCGCCGCAAGGCACGGCCTCGTCAAAACTTCCAATCAACTCCATCGCGAACGCTCCGGTACGCCCCTTCATTCCTGCCCTCACCGGCGGGAACGGCGAGGCGCGACCGCGTTCCCTCAAGAGCTCACAATGACAAACAAAATGCTGATCGATGCCTCCCACCCGGAAGAAACAAGGGTGGTCGTGCTACGCGGTAACCGCGTCGAAGAATTTGATTTCGAATCCGCCAGCCGCAAACCGCTTCGCGGCAATATCTACCTCGCCAAGGTCACGCGCGTAGAGCCGTCGCTGCAGGCCGCCTTTGTCGATTACGGCGGCAACCGGCACGGCTTTCTCGCCTTCTCGGAAATCCATCCCGACTATTACCAAATCCCCGTCGCCGACCGGCAGGCGCTGCTCGAAGAGGAGACGCGCGGCCATGACGAGGATGACGATCAGCGGCGTGAACGCCGCAGCCGCCGCCATCGCGGCGATCGCTACGAGAAGCGGCAGAAATCCTCGGATGAGTCGATTTCCGAAGATGCGGCGCTGATAAGCGAGCCATTTCCTGCGGTCACTGCCGACGAGAGCGCGCCGATTGAAGCAGAAAGTATTGACGAGCATGCGCCGCCGATCGCCGCGGCCGAGGGCGAACCTGAATCCCCTGTGGCGATCGCGAGCGCACCGTTTCCGCTCGAATCCACTCCAGTGCTGGAAAATCCGGCCGAGGCGCCCGTCGATACCGGTCCCGTACCGGCCGAGAACAACGAAGACCATGCCGCACCCCCGCACGTGATCGGCGTCGATCCCGCCGGCTTTGCGATGATTGAGGCTTCGGACAACGAGCAATCTGCCGAAGCATCCGCCGGAGAAGCCACGAGCCGCCGTCACTCGGACGATGCCGAGAGCGAATCCGAAGCCGAGGACGAGGAGCACGTCGAGCAGATCGGCGGCGACGCCATGGAGGAGGTGCCGAGCCGGCCCTATCGCCCGCGCCGCCAATACAAGATTCAGGAAGTGATTAAGCGACGTCAGGTGCTGCTGGTGCAGGTCGTCAAGGAGGAGCGTGGCAACAAGGGCGCGGCGCTGACCACCTATCTCTCGCTTGCCGGCCGCTATTCCGTGCTCATGCCGAACACCGCGCGTGGCGGCGGCATCTCGCGCAAGATCACCGATGCAGGCGATCGCAGGCGGCTCAAGGAAATCGTCGAAGAGCTGGAAGTGCCGGACGGCATGGGGATCATTCTGCGCACCGCCGGCGCATCGCGCACCAAGGCTGAAGTCAAGCGTGATTTCGAATATCTCCTGCGCATGTGGGAGAACGTGCGCGAACTGACGTTGCGTTCGACCGCCCCCATGCTGGTTTACGAAGAAGGCTCGCTGATCAAACGCGCCATTCGCGATCTCTACGGCAAGGAGATCGACGAAATCGAAGTCGCCGGAAACGAGGCATATCAGGAAGCCCGCGAGTTCATGCGCATGCTCATGCCGAGCCATGTGAAGCATGTCGCGCTCTATGACGATCCACAGCCGATCTTTGCCGCGTCCGGCGTCGAGTCGCAGCTCGACGCGATGTTCTCCAACCAGGTGACGCTGCGCTCGGGCGGCTATCTCGTCATCAACCAAACCGAGGCGCTGGTTGCGATCGACGTGAATTCCGGCCGCTCGACCCGCGAGCACAATATCGAAGACACCGCGCTGCGCACCAATTGCGAAGCGGCCGACGAAATTGCGCGGCAGCTGCGTTTGCGCGACCTTGCCGGCCTCATCGTCGTCGACTTCATCGACATGGAGGAGAACCGCAACAACCGCACCGTCGAGCGCCGGCTCAAGGAAGCGCTGAAGAACGACCGCGCCCGCATCCAGGTTGGCCGCATCTCGCATTTCGGCTTGCTGGAAATGTCGCGGCAGCGGATCAGGACCGGGGTGCTCGAGGGCTCGACCGTGCCCTGCCCGCATTGCGCCGGCGCCGGCACGGTTCGCTCCACATCCTCGATCGCGCTGCATGTGCTGCGCGTCATCGAGGATGCGCTGATCAAGAGTTCGAGCCACAACATCATCGTGCATACGCGCACGCCCGTCGCGCTCTACATTCTCAACCAGAAGCGCGCCCATTTGCGCAGTATCGAAGAGCGCTTCGGCGTGTCGATCACCATTGCCGCCGACGACGCGCTGACGGGGACCACCTATCACGCGATTGAACGCGGCGAGCCGGCACGGGGCGTTGTCGAGAGCGTGCGCGCGCAGCCGTTGCGGATCGATTCGGTAGCGCTTCCGGCCGCGGAAGCACCGGGGGATGAGAAGGTTGAGGAGGAGAGCGAGGCCGAAACTGGCGATCTCCCGCAAGGTGCCCGCGACGCGGCTGGCGAAGAGGGCGAGGCGCAGCGCCGTCGTCGGAGGCGCCGACGCGGTCGTGGACGCGGTGCCGATCGCGACGGCCAATTCCTGCCGGCCGACGCGCCGCAGCCCTCCGATGACGGGTTGGCTTATGTCGCCGCCACCACGGCGCCGCAGCTCGGGCAGGTCGAGCCGGAGGAGTCGGCAGGCGAAGAGCCGCGGGAGGGTGCGCCTGCGGATCGCGCAGAGTTTGCCCGGGGTCGGCGGCCCCGCCGTGGCGGTCGCGGACGCCGGCCCGACCGCGAGGGAGGCGGGTTCGATCGCGGGCGCAGGCCTGCCCACCCCGAAGCCGGAGAGTCAGGCGAGCAATGCGACCGGGGTCCGGGGTACTGGGCCTATAGCGAGGGCGCATCTGAAGCCGTGGAAGCTGAAGGGATTGCGCCGGAGCGTGAACCCGCGCCCGCGCCAGAACCTGTCGGCCAAGCCTCACAGAGTGAAATCAGCGACTCGCGAGCTGCCGCTTCGCTCGTGAATGCCGCGGACGCGTCGATCGGCGGGGTGCAAGGCGCGGCGGAGAGCGACGCGCCAGCGTCGCGCCGGGTACCGCCGCCGCCGCCGGAGCACGTGCTCGCCAACCAGAAGGTGATCACGCAGGCAGATCCCGACCGACCGAAACGCGGCGGATGGTGGCAGCGCGCCAAGGCGACATTGACCGGCGGCGAGTAGGAACTAGCGCAGCCAATTGCCAAGGCGGGCGACCGCCTCGCGCATGTCTTCGTGGGATCCGGCAAAGGACAGCCGCATGGTGCGGCGCCCACCTTGGCGGTCAAAATCGAGCCCAGTCGTCGCGGCGACTCCGGCCTCCTCCAGCATGCGTTTGCAGAACGCGGCCGAGTCCTCGGTGAAACGGCCGAGGTCGGCATAAATGTAAAACGCTCCGTCGGCGGGATGGATATCCGCAATGCCGATTTTCGGCAGCTCTTCAAGGAGATACCGGCGGTTCTTCGCGTAGCCCCTCCGCACGGCTTCCAGTTCGTCGCGCGCGCCAAACGCCGCCTCCGCTGCGAGCTGGCTTAGATAAGGCACTGAAATGGCGAGAGATTGTTGCAATCGTTCGACAGGACGAACGAGTTCTTCGGGAAGAACGAGCCAGCCGACCCGCCACCCGGTCATGCAATAATATTTGGAGAACGAATTGACGACTATGGAGCGCTCCGAGAACGCGAGCGCCGTGTCGGCGGGGCGCTCGTAAGTCAACCCGTGATAAATTTCATCGGATATGAAACGGATGCCGAGCCGCTCGCACGTCGCGCAAATCGCGGCAAGGGCCTCGCGGGTGAGCATGGTGCCGGACGGATTAGCCGGGCTCATCAGGAGCACGCCATCGAGGCCCTGCTCCCGATGCTCCGCCTCGATCATCTCCGCGGTCACGGCAAACCTGGTTGCTGCCGAGACCGCCAGTGGCACCGCGATTAGGCCGAGCGCCTCCAGCAGGTTTCGGTAAGCGGGATAGCCCGGCTCGGAAATCGCGATCCGCGCACCGGGATCGAAACAGGCCAAAAAGACTAGGATGAAGGCGCCCGACGACCCGGTCGTGACCGCGATGCGCTCGGCCGGGACTTCGATGCCGTAGAGCTCACGATAGGAACGCGCGATCGCGGCACGCAGTGACGGCAAACCTAGCGCCTCGGTGTAACCGATCCGCCCTCCTCCAAGCGCCGCGATCGCTGCTTCGCGCACGACCTGCGGCGGTGGCGCCGCGGGCTCGCCAACTTCCATATGAATGATGCGCCTGCCCTGCCGCTCAAGCGCGGCGGCTTCGCTAAGCACGTCCATCGCCATGAACGGCGCGACGCGCGAGCGGCGGGAAATCGGCAGCTTCGTTGAATCCATAGTGCCGCTTTAGCAACGCTCCACGTCAGGCGCCAAACAAATGGCGCAGGCGGGCACCCGCTTCGGCACCGGCCATATTCGAGCCTTTTCTGCGGGTCAAAAACATCCGCAACGACAGGGTTCATTCTGTGAAGCGATTTCCCACCGGCTTCTTTGCCACGGTGCTGACCCTCTCTGTTTCGCTCACCGCGGTACCGACTGAAACGCCGATCTTCCACGCGGCGGGCATCAATACCGGCGCAGCGCGCATCATCCTGATCGGCGACAAGGGCTTCAACGCCTTCGTCGCCGATGGTCAAAAGATCTTCATCAATGTCGGCGCGCTGATGGATGCCAAGACGCCGAATGAGGTGATCGGCGTTCTCGCGCATGAGAGCGGTCACATCGCCGGCGGGCATCTCGAGCGTGGCAGGCAGGAACTCGCCAAGGCGCAGATCATGTCCGTCGCCGGCATGCTGGTCGGCGCCGCGGGCGCGGTCGCGACCGGCGTCAGCACGCGGCACAATAACGGCGCAGTCGGCACCGATTCCGCCGGGATGGCCGGGATCATGCTTGGGCCGCAGGAGCTCGTGCGCCGCTCCATGCTTGCCTATCAGCGCACCGAGGAGCAGGCGGCAGACCGCGCCGCGGTGCGCTTCCTCGATGCGACGCACCAGTCTTCCAAGGGTTTGCTGACAAGGCTCGAGCGCTTCTCAAATGACGCACTGTTTCAGACCGCCCAGATCGATCCTTATCTTCTGACGCATCCGCTGCCGGCGGAGCGCATCTCCAACCTGCAGCAGCTCGCCAAAGCCAGCTCCTATTACGAGGCGAAAGACTTGCCCGCGCTACAGACGCGGCACGATCTCATGCGGGCAAAGCTCGTCGGCTTTTTGGGGGACGTCGGCGAAATTGCGCGGCGCTATCCCATGCGGGACACGTCACTTCCGGCACGCTATGCCCGCGCCATTTCCGGCTACCGTTTCGGCCGGTTGCAGGAATCGCTCGGGCAAATCGACGGGCTGATCGCGGCAGAGCCGAACAATGCGTATTTCTGGGAGCTGAAAGGCCAGGTCCTGCTTGAAAGCGGCCGCCCCGCTGAAGCGCTCGCACCACTGCGCAAAGCCGCCACTATGGCGCCGAGCGCGGTGCCGATGAAGGTGCTTTACGGCCACGCCTTGGTCGCGACGGACACACCGGCCAATACCGCCGAGGCGATCGGGATTCTCGCCAATGCGACGCAACGCGATCAGGATTCGGCGGAGGCGTTCGAATACCTTTCCATGGACTACCACCGCAAGGGCGACACGCCCAAAGCTCAGCTCGCCGCGGCGCAAGGCCTTTTCGTCTCGGGCAAGTACGTCGAGGCTCGCACACAAGCCTCGCGCGCTCAGGCGCAGTTTAAGGAAGGTAGTCCCGGCTGGCTGAAGGCCGACGATATCCTGAATTACCGCCCGCCCCCGACCAGCGGAATATTCGACTGACCGCACAAGAATTCATTTGCGACCGATTCACCCGACCCTGCTATAAGGTCGCCTGCCCTCCCCCGGAGTTCTCGATGAAAGCCTTTTTCCGGACTGCGATCCGCCTGGCGGCGCCCCTCTTCTGTCTTGGTCTTACCGGCGTCGCTTTGCCCGCAATCGCCGGCCAGTTTTCGCCTGCGCAAACCAAAGAGATCGGCGAAATCGTCCGCGATTATCTCATCGAGCACCCGGAAGTGCTGCGCGATGCAATGGTCGAGCTCGACCGGCGGGAGAAGGCCGAACAGGCGGCAGCGCGCGAGAAGATTATCTCGGGCAATCCCAATCTGTTCTCGTCTCGGCACCAGGCAGTCGTCGGCAACCCAAACGGCAAGATCACGCTGGTCGAGTTCTTTGATTACAATTGCGGGTATTGCAAAAAATCCCTCGACGACCTCGCCAAGCTGGTCAAGGACGAGCCGGAACTGCGCGTCGTCCTGAAAGACTTCCCCGTCCTCGGGCCGGGCTCGGTCGAGGCGGCGCAGGTCGCCTCGGCGCTGCGCAACCAGTTCAGCGGCGACAAATTCTGGGCCTATCACCAAAAGCTGCTGATGACCCGCGGTCAGGTCGGCAAGGCCCAGGCGCTCGCCGTCGCCAAAGACATGGGCGCCGACATGGGCAAGCTCGAACGGGACATGGCGAATCCCGATGTGAAGGCGGGAATCCAGGAGGTCATGCAGATGGCCGATGGGCTGAACCTCACCGGCACCCCCTCATGGGTGGTCGGCAAGGAGGTCGTTATCGGCGCGGTCGGCTATGATGAGCTCAAGGGCAAGATCGGCAACGTGGCCAAGTGCGGCAAGGCGGTCTGCTCCTAATCCGGCTGGGCGTCCTTCTAGCGCCGCTCTTTCCCTGATGCGGCTTCGCCGTTATGAGGCATGGACCGACGCCTGAGCGTCCCCGACTGGATTCCGGATGCCGTCCGTCTTCGTCCTCAATGGCCCGAACCTGAATCTGCTCGGCACCCGCGAGCCGACGACCTATGGCAGCGAGACGCTAGCAAATCTCGAGGCGCGCCTCCAAGCGCTCTGCGAGGCACGCGGCATCGAACTTGTCTTTCGTCAATCCAATCACGAAGGTGAGCTCGTCGCGTGGATCCATGATGCGGGCGCGGCTAATGCGCCTGTTATCCTCAATGCCGGCGCCTATACGCACACCTCGATCGCCTTGCGTGACGCGATCACAGCGGCAAAGGCGAACGTC
>Ga0164305_10000142_pt1 | contig 23107 bp, 14 predicted proteins | sample Whisoiple_237_MG_FD_110215 | JGI IMG/M metagenome (GOLD analysis project Ga0164305, IMG submission 110215) | Soil microbial communities amended with pyrogenic organic matter from upstate New York, USA - Whitman soil sample_237_MG | ecosystem: Environmental > Terrestrial > Soil > Agricultural...
ACCGTCTGCTTTTAGTATATAACCAATTGGTTCTGAAAAGTACAATCCATAGCGTTCATAATTGTCCTCTACATCGTCCTCTCCTGTGCGTTCCCCTCTTAGCTTAATTTCTGCGGCCACTCTTTCCATTGTTTCTCTATCATTAAAGAGATGGACGATTCCTTCGCTTTCAAATTCACTTTGGGCTTTTTGGGTTCCGGGGAGATGTTTATCAATGAGACTGGTTCGAGTTTCTAGAGTAATTTCACGGTCAATTCCACTCATAGCTATGTTCTATCTTAATTATATACCATTCATCGATGAATTTAGTTTAGTCTTGGAACCACGGGTGGCCAGAAACCGGGTTTTTGCGACAGACTTGGTGAGAGTGCAAAGATTTGGAAAAAAACCCGGTTTCTTTGATGGTGGGTGGGTGTATAAACCTAATTTTGCCCTAATTCCGGCGGCCGGCCCATTAAACCGGTCATCAAGCGCAAGGCGAAAAACCTCACTGGGGGAATTGTCCGCAAACACCACAATCCAAAGCGGCGAAATGCTACAATTGGCAGCCAAGTATTGGAAAATAATCTGTCTAGAAAATCGGTAAATCCTAACACGATTAAATTCTCTTTTTTGCGCCAGTTGTGATACCGTTTCAATACTCGCAAATCGCCGATGTCTTCGCCTTTTTGGTGCGCTTGCTGCAAGATTTGGGCGATCGCCCCTGCGTCTCGAATTCCCATATTTAATCCCTGGCCGCCGACGGGATGGCAGCAGTGGGCCGCGTCGCCAATTAGTGCTAATCTGGGCAAAACGTAGCGATCGCTCTGCATTAACTGCACCGGAAACAAAAAGCGATCGCTCTCCAATTCCAAACGTCCCAAAAGCCCGCCCGTCCGCTTTTCTAACAAAGCTAAAAACTCTGTTTCATCCATTTGTTGCAAAGCTTTCGCTTCCGCGTGGGGTGCTGTCCAAACTACTTGACAACGGTTCCCAGGTAATGGTAAGACTCCCATCGGGCCGCTCGGCCAAAAGCGCTCAAAAGCGATATCATTGTGCGGTTTTTCTGCTTTAATAGTGATAGCAACGCAGGATTGCCAGTATTTCCAGCCGCGAGTGCTGATGTTGGCTGCGGTGCGGATGCGCGATCGCGAACCGTCAGCCGCGACTAATAATTTGCTGCGAATTGTCCGAGTTTCGCCGTTTTGTTTGACTTCTATTTCGGCGCAATCGGTTAAATATTTTACCTCCACTACTTCCGCCGGACAAACCCAACTAAAATTCGGGTTTTTTGCCAAACATTCGTGCAAAGCTGACAGCATGACTCGGTGCTCGCCCACATAACCTAAAGCTGTTTTTGGTACGGGCAATTTGCCAGTATTTCCCAAATCGGGGCGGTGGAATTCGACCACACCGGGATAGTCGCCGTCGCAGAGGCTAATTTGCTCGAAGGTGGTGATTTGCGGCAAGATTTGCTGCCACACGCCGATACCTTCTAAAATCATTCCTGATAGCAGGGTGATTGCATAGGCTTGTTTTTTGGCTGCTGCGACTGCGGGGAGTTGGGTTTCAATTATGGCGATTTTCAATCCAGAATCTTTTAAGGCGCTGGCTAAGGTTGCCCCAACTATGCCGCCTCCGACGATGGCTATGTCAAAGTCGAGTGTCGGTGTTTGCGTGGAGGCTGTTGTTGGAGAAAGTAGGTTTACAGGCATTTTCAAGGGATTTTGTCAAAGTTAATTGGATTGTTACTTTGTTATTGTAAAGAATTATTTTGATTTAGGGCGATCGAGAAAGGGAGAGTACCGGCATTCGTGAAAATCAAGGTTTTCAGACTGCGAGATCCAAATGCAAGTCCTGGATGCACTCGCTACCTCAGAAACCCGGTTTCTTCCTATATTTCTCATCCCTAAACGCAAAACTCCTAGAAACCGGGTTTCTAGCCCCCGCGATGGGTGAGGCCTGAAACTCATGACTAATGACTCATGACTAATGACTCATGACCGAAAGCATCCAGGATACAAGCCCCCGGATTCATCCGTCCAGTAATAAAAAACCTGTATCCGATCAAGGAGCCCCCGAATTTATCCGTGGGGTCAATGCTAAAATCTAAAATCTAAAATCTAAAATCTAAAATAGATTGACCATTTCCTTGGTGTTTTCGGTAGCCAGCGCTGATACTTCCTGGCAAATGGGAATCTCGATGACAAACTCTGCACCTTCCCCGGGTGCGGAAATACACTGCAATTTGCCTCGGTGTTTTTCAACTATAATCTGATAGCTGATTGACAGTCCCAATCCTGTGCCTTTGCCGACGGGTTTAGTAGTAAAAAATGGGTCGAACAACTTGTGAATAACTTCTTGATTGATTCCCCTCCCGTTGTCGGCAATCCGAATTGTTACTGTGTCTGAATTCGCACTCGTGCTAATCCGAATTAGCTGAGGTCTAAAAGAGATTTCGATTTCGTTTGAAGAATGATTGTTGTACTCTTCGAGGGCGTCTAGCGCATTTCCTAAAAGATTCATAAATACTTGATTGAGCTGACCTACATAGCACTCGACTGGTGGAAAATTGCCGTATTCTTTGATAATCTCAATAGCGGGACGAAGTACATTAGCTTTAATCCGGTGCTGCAAAATCAGCAAAGTGCTTTCGATTCCTTCGTGAATATCTACTCGCTTCATCTGCGATTCGTCGAGTCTGGAAAAGTTACGCAAGGATACAACTAAGTCGCGGATGCGATCGGCTCCTACTTTCATGGATTCTAAAATCTTCGTAAAGTCTTCCATTAAGTAATCAACTTCAATATCTTCGGCTGCTTCTACAATTTCCGGAACGGGATTTGGGTATTTTTCCTGGTAAAGGTGGAGCAAACCGAGCAAGTCTGTGGCGTATTCGTGGGCGTGGGTGATGTTGCCGTAGATGAAGTTAATGGGATTGTTAATTTCGTGGGCGACGCCGGCGACTAGCTGCCCGAGAGAGGAGATTTTTTCGGTTTGGATTAGTTGAGTTTGAGCTTGGTGCAACTCGCGGACAGCTTTTTCGAGCTCGGCTGCTTGCGATCGATACTGTCCCTCGGACTGCTTGAGTGCTTCCAAAACTTGGACTCGATCGCTAATATCGGTGTGAGTTCCCACCCACTCGCGAATGCTGCCGTCGGCAGCCAAAATGGGGACGGCCCGCACCCAGAAGTGTCTGTAGCTGCCGTCGGCTGCCCGCAACCGGTGCTCGACTTCGTAGAGACTTTTTGTTTCTATTGCCCGCATCCAAGCTTGTATTGTGCGATCGCGATCTTCTGGGTGCACTGATTTTATCCAGTAGTCCTTGTCTTCAGAACTCAAGCCCGTATAAGCTATCCAATCAGGCTCAGGTTTCTCGGCCATTCCGTTAGCGTCTGTCGTCCAAACCATCTGTGCGGTGGCCATTGCCAGCGATCGATATCTTTCCTCGCTCACACGCACACATTCTTCGGCTTCTCGGCTGGCTGTCACGTCGCGCAAAATGGCTGTGAATATGATTTCGCCTGCAACTTCGAGTTTGGAAATAGAAGCTTCGGCGGGAAATGCCGTACCATCTCGGCGACGGGCGAAAATTTCTTTGCGCTTGCCCATTGTTCGGGCTTGTTTAACGCCGCTGCCAAAATTGCTGACGAGGTGACTGTGAGGAGTGGCAAAAGCTTCGGGCACCAGCAGGCTCAGGGGTTGCCCGATCGCCTCTGCAGCCGTCCAGCCAAAAATCTGTTCTGCACCTTGGTTGAACAGGATAATTTTTTGGTTGGCATCCACGGAAATAATCGCGTCGTCGGCAATTTCTACAATGCCTGCGAAACGAGCTTGAGACAGTTGCAGCGCTTGTTCAGCTTGTTTGCGATCGCTGATGTCGCGGGCGATCGTCGAAATGTATGCGAGTTTGCCGCCCGGTGCGGAGTGGGAGATGAGGACTTGGCTGACGGGAATTTCGAGTCCCGATGCTGACACGAAAGCTGTTTCTCCACTCCAAAAGCCCTCGGAAACAGCGGTGGCGATCGCTTGTGTCAAAGTGCTGCGGGCTGACGCTGCCGTGAATTCTGGAACTTGTCGCTTGGATATATCTTCGTTTTCGCCTATACCCACCATTTTTCTGCCGGCTTTGTTGATGTAAATGGCGCGTCCTTCGAGGTTGTAGATACCTACAAAATCCGGGGTGGCCTCCAGAATTGCTGCTAAACTTCTGTTGGCGATTTCGGCTTGTTTGCTCTCAGTAATATCCCGCGCGATGCTAACTATACCGCTGATCTTTCCTAACCCGTCCCGGTAAGCACTTTTTGTAGAAAGAAATATCCTTAAATTTCCTTTGACTGGCAGCTCTTCTTCGATCGCTTGCGTTGTTCCCGCTGCCATAATTGGGCGATCGGTTTTCCTAATATTTGCCGCAATTTCCGGCGGAAATAACTCGCTGTCATCTCTGCCGATAATGTCGTCTACAGACTTGCCAATTATACTGGCTCCCGCAGCATTAAGCATTAGGTAACGCCCCTGAATATCTTTGACAAATAGGGCTGCGGGCGTACTGTTGATGACTGCCATCAACAGGTTGTAGTTTTTTTGAAGCGCCTGCTTTGTTGTTTGAGAGTCGAAAATTTGCTGTTGCAATTGCTCGTTGGCGATTTGCAGTTGGAGAGTCCGTTTCTCAACTTGAGTTTCTAAGTCTGATTTAGCTTTCCTCAGTGCCAGTTCCGCTCGATAGCGCTTCCGGTCTGCGCTGCAGAGAGTTTTGGCATTCTGCCAAATCAGAACTGTAAAAATAATTACGTTCAATACGCTTAACAGCGATATCCCTACCTCCGGCGTGTAGGCTTGTGACCGCTGTCCCGATAGGATGAAATAACCCACTAAAGGCGGGATAATGATTGCCCGTGGCAACAAGCGCCTCGCCATGATGCCGCCCGCGCGATCGCTCGTCATTACTGCGATCAATCCTCGCTCTGGACTGGCAAATAAAATGCCGGAGCTCAGCAACATAAATGCTGCGGACGTGTGCAAAGCCATGCCTGTATTTTTGCCAATTTGGTAAAATAAAGCTTTGTCGTATAAATAGCCTATCAAACCCGTAAATGCAATTAAGAATGCTGAACAGCTTAAGATTTGAATCTGCAGGTATTTAGGCCGACGTTCTGACAGCAGCAGCAGCGCTGTTCCCAACAATAAAAAAGCACCTGCAGTATTCGGCGCCATGCGTCCTGGTGTTCCGGGGATTGTCAACCTGTAACTTTCTTTAAATAGCAGTTGGTCGATGCCTAAGTCTAAATTAAAGCTATATTGAACTAGGGTTAATAGGCTAATTAATATAATTAAAAATGAGGATACTAAAATTAAATTTTTGTATTTTTTTTGTGGCTTTCTTGCTGTTAATTTGGCGCGCCGGATCTGTTGGATGAATAGAGAAAACCCGCCCAAAATAAAGCAGACCGCAGTATTGGCTTTCATCGTCACGAGTCCGGGCAGAATGCTTTTTAAAAGTTGCAGATCGAATATCCAACCCAAAATGACTGTACAGCCGATCGCCATTACTGCAATACTCGCTTTTTTGGAAAAAGACTGGACAGCAGCCATTCGGGTTGAGGGCGTTTGCAGTTGTTGTGCTCGTTCAAAAACTTCCAATTTCTCGCTCCCTCTCATTATTTGGTTTTTACGTATTTAAGGTAACAATAAACACTCTAGTGATATTGTTGCCCGCTATACAAAGCTGCTGAAGATTTTCTCAAAGCTGCTATGCAGAAAATATAAATTATTTTATCTAACCTTAGATATATCGTCAAATGAAGGTTGAAGGCTCTTATGTAGAAGGCATCCGGCAGAATTCAATAATTTTTCTTGGTTGTAAATTAAAAAAAAAATTCCTTGTTCCTTGTTCCTTGTCCCTTAGATCTCGGAAATTGGCGCCAGATTCATCGGCAAGACCGAGTGTTTTTACTCAGTACATTGAGGGATAATGGTAGCGGATGAATCACTCTGGAACAAGATCACTCGCATTGTCAATCGGCTGCTGTGGCTGTGGGAAATGCGATCGGCACAACAGACTCGGCGGTTGAAACCGCAACTACACAAACTTTCGTCCCAGCAGAGAGGGACTAAAGATGGGATATTAAAGTCGGATTTGGTAACAGTCAACAGTCAACTGACAACAGTCAACTGACAACTGACAACAGTCAACTGACAACTGACAACAGTCAACTGACAACAGTCAACTAACTCCCAACTTTTGAAGTGCTTCCAAAGCTTCGGTTGCTGACGGGTAACGCTGGGGGAAAGCGTACAGCACCATCTGATCTAAAACGCGAGCCAACTCCGGGGTGACAGTTGCATTTTTCTGCCAGATGAGATTGCCTAAATTATCAACTCTGAGTTGTTTCGGGCGCATTCCTGTCAAGGCTTGAATCCCGATAATCCCGACAGCATAGATGTCGCTGCAAAATTTCGGTGAACCGATAGCTTGTTCGGGGGAAATGTAGTCTTGCTGAGTACCGCCGCGCGATTTCGTTTGACCGGTGCTGTTGTGCGAGGTGTTGATTTCTTTAACTGCGCCAAAGTCAATTAATACAATTTTGCTGTCAGAGGTGCGCCTGATTAAGTTTTGAGGGTGAACGTCGCGGTGAATTACATCTTGTTTGTGAACAAAAACCAGCACTTCCAAGATATCTTTCAACAAAGCGATAACCTGATGTTCTTCCCAGGGTTGACCTTCGATTAGTTCTTGATACAGGGGTTGCCCTTCGATGAATTGATAGACTAAATAAAAATATCCATCTTCTTCAAAACGAGCTAACAATTCTGGTATCCGATCGTGTTGGCCCAATCGATATAAAACCCGCGTTTCTCGATCGAATAGGTGGCTGGTTCTCTCAGACTGGCTTTTCAGGCGCTTGACGAGGCACAAAGGTCGATCGGGCAAATTTTCATCTTCAGCCAGATAGGTATCGCTGTACTCCGTGTTCACTAAATGTTCTCTAATTCGGTAACGCATCCGCAGCAGCTTTTGCAACATCGGATCGACAGAATTAGATGGTTGTGTGCCTTTTTGTACAGATCTCATGATGCAGTCCCAAAGATTTACTCCGACGACTCTTTCTTCTTGTCCAATAATTTCTGCTTGCTTCAGTACCTTGGTGAGATCTTTCCACAAGTTGTAGCCGACATACCGCCCCAGGTAGCCCACTGTGTACCCGCGGGCGATCGGATCGTTTTGCTGAATTTCTTGGTACGTCAAACCTTCTACAACGCCTCGAATTATCGACTGTTGCAACCGACTCAGGTGTTTTTCCGTTTGTTCGTATACCAGATTGTCCAAAATAATTATTGCTTCTTCTACCGTCATAGTTTTATGGCTTAAGTTAGTCGTGCAGCAGCAACACATTTGGTTTTTATATTTCTGTTATAGACGGTTGGGTTGAAATTTACTAGGTTTTTTGAGTGGTGAAATATATCTTGATAAATATGACTTTTATGAATCAAGATTGTGAATTATATGAAATTAATTTACTTGACAAATGGTTGATGTGTTAAGTTGAATAGGCTGATTTTTCTCAGATAGGAGCTTAGAGATATAGCAATCCTCGCATCATTTGTGAATTTCTTACGGACTCCCAGCGGGTTCGGGGAGGGTTGGGGTGGAGTAAAAAATTTACGACTCCTGCAAGGATTGCTATACAAGGGTGATTTAAGCCTACACGATAAGCTGTTGTGCATGGAGATGGGAATTTTCGGGCTGGCGCTCCTGCCCACCAGACAATAGTTTAAAGAAACAAGATAGTAAAAATTAGATTCGCGCCTGCTTATTAACAGTTAACTGTTAGCCGTTAACTGTTAACTGTTAATTCTTAATCTTGTTCACGTAGCCCCACAAACTGTAATCGCGACTCAGCCAACCCCGGAAAAAAGCCATCTGAGTCGGATCTTCTTGCACCCTTTTGTAGCGGTAAATAATTCGTTCATTAATCATTTGCAGCGCGGTATTTCTGTTATTTGCCCCTTTCAGCGCTTCCTTGGTGCGCGGGTCAAAAACTCCCGTTTGCGGCAATCCTAATGCTTGCTGAAGAAAGGTAATTGAGTTATTAATACCGAAATTAACGGCGGTGTCAAACATGACGATCGCCAAAGCCGGCTGCATCGTGCCGGAGAGGCTCGAATCCCAGTAATATTGATAAATTTCTAGGAGCTCTGCTTCCGACATCTGCGTCACGTCGAGGGGCGGAAGCCCGCGACTGTAGCGGTAGGCGTTGTATTCCGTTTGCAAGACGCCCCGATAAGTTCTGCCGCCCTTATCGGCAGGGTGATTGCTGAATCCGCCCTCAAAATATAGGGTGAAATAAAGAGCAGTTTGAAATAATTTCTGCCGAAAGCTGGCTGTCTGCTGCTGCTGTGCGAAAGTTTTTTGGGCAAAGGGTAAGGGGATTGCTAAGGTTAACAAGAGTATCCCCAGCAGGAGGTTTGGTTTCCACTTGATGTTATGTTGGCGCTGTGTCGCTTGCTTGTCGCTCATAAATTCTCTGTGACGATCGCCCGTAGTTCCGCTAAAACTGCTACTCTGCAAAATAATATAGATTCAACCTTTAACTTGATAGCACAGATAGGCCGCCAAATGAATTCCGATTTTCGCAACCAATCCGAAACACCCGAATTAGAAGATGCTGCATCGCTGACAGTCGTTGCAGAAACCTATTACTCTCAAGGCAATTTAGCAGCAGCCGTCGCTGCTTGTCGCCGAGCTCTGGAATTGCAACCGGATTGGGCGGCGGCTTACGTGACAATGGGCAATGTGCAGCAAGCAAGCGGCCAAATTGATGAAGCGATGCGGTTTTATTCCGAGGCGATCGCTCTGAATCCGGATTTTGCTGAGGCTTATGCTAATTTGGGCAGTATGCTCTACAAACAAGGGCGTTTGGTGGAGGCGATTGTCAATTACCAAAAGGCGATCGAACTTAAACCGAATTTGGCTGCTGCTTACTGGAATTTGGCAGGGGCACTGAAGCAGCAGGGGCAACAGGATGCAGCGGTAGCATACGAGCAAAAAGCTCTCGAACTCAATCCCCATCTTGCTGAGGTAGATTTTCACTTAAATTTAGGAGATAAATTAGCGCGGCAAGGGAAGTTAGATGAGGCGGTGGCTGCATGGCAGCAGGCGATCGCATTCAAACCCGATTTAGCCGAAGCATACTGTCAAATTGGCCGAGTTTTGCGCCACCAGGGTCAATTTAAAGACGCCATACCCAACCTTCAAAAAGCTCTAGAAATTAAACCCGATTTTATTTCTGCCCACCAACATTTGTGCGGCATCCTCAGAGATACTAGCAATTTAGCTGCCGCGCGGCAAGCCGTGCACCAATACAGCCAAATGTGTGCCGAAACCGATCCAATTATGACCGCGATTTACTTCATCAGCACCTATCAAGTGTCGGGATTAAATCAAATTGCGGGCGATCGATTTTTAGAGCTTGAGTCGTACTTGCAGCAAAACTTAGAAACCGCTAGCCCGGTGGAAATTAAATCGCTTTATGCAAACTTGTTATTCAGCACACCGTATTTGCGAGATGACTTGGCAGCCAACTCAAAACTTTACAGATTAATTGCCCAAAAGTATATCGACCAATGTATCAAACCTAATTTTTCTCAACCCGCCAATTACAGTTTCAAACCAAGTGTTCCATCCAGCAAGTTAAAAATCGGCTTTTTGTCCAATCACTTCAGCCGCCATTCTGTAGGTTGGTGCAGCGCTGACATCATTCGCGAATTGTCCGACATCACACCCCATGTGTATTTGTACGCTTCCGAAAGAATTGTTCCTGACGATCGCACTCAGCAATTTGAAAGTTTTGGCAAAATGACTTTTCCGAAAACCTACCCGAACGGACTTGCCAATTCTGCCGAAATTATCGACCAGATTCAGCAAGATGAATTGGACATTTTAGTCGATTTAGATTCTCTCAGCGTACCAGTTCACGCTGACATTCTCTACCAAAAACCCGCACCAGTTTGTGTTTCTTGGCTCGGATTTGATGCCCCTTACATATCGCCAGAAAATTACTTTCTTACAGACTGGCACTCTCACCCAGCCGGGCGGGAAAAATATTATGACGAGCAGCTAATTAGGATGCCGGATTCCTTCGTAGCGGTGTCCGGTTTTCAGAGATATGGAGTCGATCCCGTTGCCTTGAGAAGGTCGCATCGGATCGGCTTGGATCAGATAGTTTACCTGTGCGTCGCTCCCGGCAGAAAATTCAATTACGAGTTGGTAAAAGCCCAAATTGCGATTCTCAAAGAAGTGCCGAACAGTATCTTAATTCACAAAGCTTTAGGCGATGCTGCGGTGTTTGAGGCTGCATATCACCAAGCTTGCGAAGCTGAGAAAGTGAGCAAGCACCGAATTAAGTTTTTGCCGAGGTTTGCTACTGAGGAAGAACACAGAATTATCTATTTGCTGGCCGATGTTTTGTTAGATTCTTATCCTTACAACGGAGGAACTCACACTTTAGAGGCTTTGTGGTTTAATTTGCCGGTGGTGACTCGCACAGGAGAGCAATTTTTGTCGAGAATGGGTTATTCGTTTTTGCAGACTTTGGCAATTGAAACAGGCGTGGCTTTGTCTTGGTCGGAATATGTGGAAGTGGGTGTAAAATTGGGCAAAGATCGTGAATTGAGAAATGCAATTAAAGCACAGTTGGTGAAATCTAAAGATCCAGCCAATTTGTCGCCGCTGTGGAATCCGAAAAAGTTTGCTGGTGATATGTATGGGGTGTTTGAAAAATTGTGTAAGAATAGGATAAATGCTGGCTAGTGACTGCTGACTAATGACTGCTGACTGAGGACTAATGACTAAGGACTAATGAATTCTACACTGCCAACTATTAAGTTTTTAAAACAGCCGACTTCGGAAGCTTGGATCGAACAGGCGATCGCCCATTTGGATACCATCTTATTAGACCATTCTCACTGCGAGCGGAAAGCGGCGGGAGTAGCGTTAAATTTAATGTTTCGCTACCCCGCCAGGGAAAAATTGGTGAGGATGCTAACGGCGATCGCCCGCGAAGAATTAGAGCATTTCGAGCAAGTCAACCAGCGGTTAGAAAAGCGCGGCATTGCTTTAGGCCCTTTGGCCGCACCTCCCTACGGTGCCGGTTTGTCCGCCCAAATTCGCAAGCAGGAACCGGAGAGACTTTTGGATTCTTTGTTGGTTTCTGGTTTGATAGAAGCGCGCAGTCACGAACGGTTGGGGCTGCTGGGCGATCGCTGTCCCGACGCAGAATTAGCTAAGTTTTACCGCAGTTTGATGGCTTCGGAAGCGCGCCATTACGGTGTATATTGGATTTTGGCAACAACTTATTTCGATCGCACTCTTGTGATTGACAGGCTGGAGGAATTATCATTAGTAGAGAGCGAGTTGCTGGCAAGTCTTCATCCCGAACCGAGAATTCACAGTTAAAAGCTAGGTGCACTTAAAGACTGTAAAACAAAAAAATTAGTAATTTTACAGTTGTTAAAGTCAAAAAATAAATATACGTTGCAACAACCCATGAAAACCCAACATCTGGATTTTTTAATTCGTTCCTGGGAAACGCGCGATCGCGCTGAGGCGTTCTATTTAATTAGGGATGTTTTAGCAGAGTACGGTTTAAAATGCGAACCTCACGGGGCAGATCGAGATGTCTATGATGTAGAACTGCATTATCACAATAAAGGTGGCGAATTTTGGGTAGTTGAACGGCAGGATAAAATAGTCGGTACGGCGGCTTACTATCCGATTGAGCGCGGTAAGAATGCTGTGGAAATTCGCAAAATGTATATTTTGCCAGCAGCAAGAGGACAAGGTTTGGGGAAATTTTTACTGAAAGAATTGGAAAGTAAAATTATTGCTCGCGGCTTTGAGGAAATCTGGATTGAAACTGCCAGCATTCTCAAAGAAGCTGTTAAAATGTACGAAAATAGCGGATATATACCGACAACTGGTGTGGAGACGCCAAGGTGCGATCGGGTTTACGTAAAATATCTAGGTATAAAAAAGCTATAATCAGGTTGGGTCTCTGTAAACAATGATTAATTTACTCAGTTTCAATCCACAACAGCAAATAGTTGTTCGGCGAGGCCTTTCTGCCTTAATCTTCTGCCTTACTTTTGTACTGATGGGTTATTTTGTGATAGCGCTGCCCCTACCCCTATTAAATACCCCAGAGTCGCGCCTAATTTTCAGCCTTCGCTGCCAAATTTTTCCGTTACTGATGTTATTTGCCGGCATAGTTGCAGTTGGTAATGGTAGATTTAGCAGCCCAGCCATCAACCCTTTAGCGAATGCCGAATCAGAAGCAATGCGGATTCATTTGCGTTATCTGAGCAACACTCTAGAGCAATTTGTGCTGTTTTTTGCAGGCAGTTTAATCCTTTCTACCTTTTTAGATACTTACAGCATCAAGCTGATTCCAATTTTGGCAACTTTGTTTGTTTTGGGAAGAATAGCGTTTTGGATAGGCTATCTCAAAGAGCCGATAGAACGAGCTTTTGGCCTGGGAGTTACCCTGTATCCTACTATTGCCGTACTAATTTATGATGCCTACCGCGTACTATTTTTTAATAACTGAGAGAGGCGAAATTTTTGACACATAAATTATGCTTTCATTAGTGCTGTGACAACCTAAAAAGAGGAAAAAAAAATGACTATTCTCACCAACAAATCTCTATCTAAAAATGAAGCTATCAACAAAAAAGTTTTAGACGGCCCTAAAGATAATAGATTTGTTCAGACAGTGCGGGGTATTTTAAATCCTCTGTATTATTTAGAACGAAACTATAAAAGCTACGGTGACATTTTTACCAGCAAATTCAGCAATTTTCCGCCCCAGGTAATTATTAGCAATCCTCAAGCTATTCAAGAAATTTTTACAGCGGATTCCAAACTTTTTGAATCCGGTACGGGAAACCAGATAGCGCTACCTTTAGTAGGCTCGAATTCGTTATTGTTGTTAGATGGCGATCGACATTTGCAGCAGCGCAAACTTTTAATGCCACCTTTTCACGGTGAACGCATGAAAGCTTACGGACAAATCATCCGAAATACCACCGAAAAAGTAATTAATAATTGGACTCCTGGTAACTCGGTTATCGCGCATTCAACTATGCAGGAGATTTCATTGGAAGTGATATTGCACGCAGTTTTCGGGCTGAGCGAAGGAGAACGCTACCAGCAAATTCAGCAACTAATTATTAATATGTTCAGCCTGTTTAGTAATCCATTAAGCGCTACCTTTTTGTTTTTCAAGTCACTGCAACAAGATTTAGGTGCTTGGAGTCCTTGGGGAGGATTTCTGCGACAAAGACAGCGTTTAGATGAACTGCTTTATCAAGAAATCCGCGAACGCAAAACTCTATCTCAACCATTGGGAGAAGACATCCTGAGCTTGTTAATTTCAGCTCGTGACGAAGCGGGACAGCCGATGAGTGACGTTGAATTGCGGGATGAATTAATGACAATCTTATTCGCCGGACACGAAACTACAGCCACAGCTTTAGCCTGGGCTTTGTATTGGATTCACTACCTCCCAGAAGTCCGCGAAAAACTGCTGCAAGAACTCAATTCTATTGATTTGGAAAATTCCGATCCGGCGGAAATAACTAAACTCCCGTATCTGAATGCTGTCTGTTGCGAAACGCTGCGTATTTATCCGATCGTATTTTTTGCATTTCCGCGCCTTCTGCAAGCTCCGATGCAGTTAATGGGTTATAATATTCCCAAAGGAATGATACTTTCTCCCTGTATTTATTTGGTTCACCACCGACCTGATATTTACCCGGAACCTAACCGCTTTAAACCCGAACGTTTTCTCGAACGTCAATTTTCGCCTTACGAATATTTGCCCTTTGGGGGAGGAAACCGCCGCTGTATTGGAGCGGCATTTGCCCTGTTTGAAATGAAGTTAGTATTGGCGAAAGTGCTGTCACGATATTCTTTAGAACTTGCAGAAAATAGTCCCGTTGTGCCAGTACGTCGCGGTTTGACAATGGCACCCGCTGGTGGTGTCCATCTGACGGTAAAGGGTAGGATTTGAATCATATTAAATCCGGTCGCTCGACCGGATTTAATATGATACGGATGCAATGAGTTTTAATTTATTTTCTGCTGCAGAGGAATCTCGATCGCAAATTCGGAACCTTCTCCCAATACTGAATTGCAAGAAAGTTTGCCGCCGTGTTTTTCTACTATAATAGAGTGCGAAATCGCCAATCCTAAGCCAGTTCCTTTGCCAATGGGTTTAGTAGTGAAAAACGGGTCAAACAACCGCTTTTGCACATCTTCGCTCATCCCAGGGCCGCTGTCAGCTATCCAGATGGCAACGCTGTTATTGTCCGTTACTTGGGTGCGAATCGTAATTGCAATATTTTTGTCGGTGCGATCGGATTTCTTCATCTCCATTTCCAATGCGTCGAGCGCATTGCTTAACAAATTCATAAATACTTGATTTAACTGACCGGGATAACATTCAACTAAAGGTAAATTACCGTATTCTTTAATCACATTAATTGTCGGGTAATCGGCTTTATGTTTCAGGCGGTTTTGCAAAATCAGCAGCGTGCTTTCAATGCCTTCGTGAATGTCAACTTGTTTCTTTTCGGCTTCGTCAAGTCTTGAAAAAGTTCGCAGGCTCAAAACTATGTCGCGGATGCGATCGGCTCCGACTTTCATAGATGCTAAAATTTTCGGTAAATCTTCAATCAGATAATCAATTTCAAAGTCTTCCCTTGCATCTACAATTCTTGCGCTAGGCTGCGGGTATTCCTTCTGGTAAAGTTGCAGCATTTTTAGCAAGTTTTGAGTGTATTCGCTGGTGTAGCTGAGATTGCCATAGATAAAATTAACCGGGTTGTTAATTTCGTGGGCGACACCTGCTACTAACTGGCCCAAACTCGACATTTTTTCACTTTGAATTAATTGAGTTTGGGTGCGTTGGAGTTCGTGTAAGGTTTGTTCTAGCTGTTGAGTTTGAGCTTGAGCTAATCGGGCCGCTGTGCGGGTTTGGGTGTAGAGTTCGGCGTGGTCGATCGCGATCGCAATTTGAGCAACCACCGCTTGCATCAGTTCGACTTCAGAGTCGCTCCAATTTCGGACGGACATAGCCTGATAGCAGGCGATCGCCCCAATATCGCCTGAAGCAGTTTGAACTGGCAGCGACAGCACTGAGTTAATTTTTAGGGCCTGGAAATTTTCGCGCACTTCTGCATCTTCAAAAGTGCTGACATCATCAATTCTCATAATTTGTCGCCGCAAAATATGCGGCCTGGGGACACTAGATTGGTCGTCTACAGAATAAATACCGAGTAAACTTGGCAAAGCTGCATTCTTCGCTTCGCAAACTATTTCCCAAACCGGAGGATTGCTGTTGGGGCGATACCAAGTGAAGATGCACCAATCTAGGTGCATCAGATTGCGAATTTCTTGAACGGCGGTTTCTACAATTGTGTCTAAATCTAAAGAAGTGCGGATTTGGTTGGCAATTTGATTGAGCAGTAGTTCTCGCTGAGCTTGCTGTCTGAGCGCTTGTTCAGATCGCAATAAAGTTTCTTCTGCAAGTTTGCGATCTGTTAAATCTTGGATCACTGCTTGGATAATTTTTTCATTTCCCACCTCGATGATTGTCAGCACGACTTCTGCGGGAAAATCAGTACCGTCTAAGCGCTGATGAACCCAATCAAAACGGTGGTTTCCCCGCTCAAAGGCGAGATCCATCATTTCGTTAATAAAGCTCAAAGAATCTCTGCCGTTGGGTTGAAAAGGAGGCGAGAGTTTGCCGGGGTTTTTACCGTACAACTGTTGCGGGGTAGTACAGCCAAATAGTTTTAGGGTGGCTGTATTGGCATCGGTGATGTCATTGTTATATAACATCAAAACAGGCAAACTGGTTAATTCGTAGAGCGATCGAAATTTAGCTTCCGACTGCTGCAATGCGGCTTCTGTTTGCTTGCGATCGGTAATGTCAGCAACCATTGCCAAAGCGCCCACATAGCGTCCCTGTTTGTCTGCCAAGGAATTAGTAGAAACCATCGCCCACAAGTCGCTGCCGTCTCGGCGACGGAACTTAAAATCGTGCTGTTCGCTAATTCCTTGACGGCGGCGTTTGAGACTGATTTGTGCGATCGCGATGCCTTCTGCATCCATGAAAGCAAATAGCGGCTGTCCGATCATTTCCTCTGGAGTGCAGCCGAGCATATCGGCCATTTTTTGGTTGACAAAAGTAGTTTTACTCTCGGTATCTACGATCCAAATCCCTTCGTCTGCTGTCTCGACAATGCACCTGTATTTTTCCTCGCTTTCCCTGAGCGCTTCTTCTGCTAATTGGCGAGCAGTAATGTTTTGAGTCATTAGCAATCCGCCGATGATTTCTTGCCGTTCGTTTCTGACTGGCAAAGCATAACCGAGGTAAACGCGATCGCTGTAAAAAAATTCTGTAACAACTGTTTCTCCTGCCAGTGCCGCCCGATAAGTTGGCTCGATCTGAGCGCAAACATCTGGCTCGAATACTTCCCATATTGTCTTGCCTTCCATCAACTCTTTGGAAAGCCCCACTGCTGCTAATTCTGTACCTTCTACCAGCGTGTAGCGCAGTTCTGGATCGAACAACATCACCGCGCCGTTCGGAAAGTTGCTTGCCATAGTGCGGTAAAGCTGTTCGCTTTTTTGCAGCGCAGCTTCTGCTTGTTTGCGATCGCTAATGTCAATTATGACTGCACCGATGCCGAACGCCTCGCCATCTTTGTCTAGCAGGGGAAAATAAGAGCCTGTCAAATGTCGGACAAACCCCGGCTTTCTGGGATTGTCACCACTCATCTCGATGTTAATTAGGGGTTGTTTCGTCCTCAAAATTTGTTCGTACAAAGGCTCTATTAATGGAGCGATATTTGGCAATATTTCGCGTACAGTCTTGCCAATGTGTTCTGCTGGACTCAGGCTATTTATTTCTGCTATAAATTGATTAATTTGCACGTACCGCAGTTGGGAGTCCAAAATGCAAATTCCCGCCGGAGCCTCCTTCAAAAAGGCATCAAATAGTGCTTGTCTCTGTGCTAATTCTTGTTCTAAAGCTTTGCAAACGCTGAGATCAGTTAAAGAACCCATCATCCCCACAACTTCTCCCGTTTTGTCTTTCAATAGCGAGAGCATCAGGTGCGAAGAAAAATTTTCTCCTGATTTACGGCGCGTGATAACTTCTATTTCATGCTCGCCTTTTTCTTGTAGCGGTTTGATAACTTCCTCTAACAAAAAATCGTGCTGTTCTGGCGGGTAAATTAAAGAAACGTGCTGTCCGATAGCCTCAGTTTCTTCATAGCCGTATAACTTTTGGCAGGCTTGATTCCAAATGGCGATCGAGCCGTCCATATCTGTAGCAATTACCGCCTCGTGAATTTGGTCGATAATTTGACTTTGGAGACGCAATTTTTCTTGAGTCTGTTCCAGTTCGGCGATTTTTTCTTCGAGTAGTTTCTGAGTTTTTTCCAGTTCGGCAGTCTGCTTTGCCAGCAATTTTTCTAGATGTGAATTGCCCTGCGGCGGCGCTGATTCCAGCGGAGCGCTATTTTGATCCCGATTATTAAAGATTTCTTCAACACTTAGCCAAATCGCGCACTGTCCCTCTGTTTCAATTGCCCGCTCGGAAACCCGCACGGGTACGAGATGCTGGTTTTTATGTTTGTATGCTGCTTCGCACAGGTGCGTGTGGCTATTTTTTACTTGACATTCTAGATATGTTTCTGGGGGCGCGCACTGTGTTTGCTGAATTTCCCAGTAGTTGAGGTGGAGAGTTTCTGCAACTGTGCGACCGATAATACTTGCAAAAGCTGGATTTACGTCGAGAAAAGTCCCGTCCGTCCGGCACAATGCCAGGCCGATAGGGCTGAGTTCTAACAATTGGCAACGGGAGCGATTGCGCTTGGCTTTTCCTAACTGGCTTTGCATCTGACCTAGCTGGACTTGGTTTATTTAATTATATCTTTTTATCTTGTTTATTGCTGTGAGTTTTATCCTTAATTAAAAAAGAGGGAAGAAGGAAGTTCGGCAACTGATTGTATAACCGATTTAACCGACGTAACGGATGGATGCTGAGCTTGGAGGGAAGAAGCAAGAGGTTGGATGTTGGTGGTTCTAGGGCAGTTTGGCAACGATCCCTGTACGGGATTTAACGGATGGATGTTGAGGAAAAAGACAGGATGGGGAAACAAAAAGGAGTAATAATCAACGGGAAGGATGAAAGAGGGAATGAGAAGAAACCAGAAAAATCACAAAAGAAGAAGTACAAAACTGGTACAAAAACCATTAATTTATACATGGTATCTTCCTCCTTCCTTCTTCCTTCTTCCTTCTTCCGACGGACATCGGACGGACATCGGACTGACATCCGTTACATCCGTTACATCCGTCGAGCGAATCCGTTGCCGAACTTCCTTCAATTAATCGCGGGCAATACCTTCGGATCGGGCGGCCAACTGCACTGCACCGGCGACAGCAATGGCAACTCTTTCATCAAAAACTGACGGTATAATGTGCTCTTTGTCAAGTTGAGAAGGACTGACTAAAGAGGCGATCGCATAAGCGGCTTCCAAATACATAGTGGGCGTAATCGTGGCAGCTTTGCAGTCCAAAGCACCTCGAAATATCCCCGGAAATGCCAAAACATTGTTAATTTGATTCGGGTAATCGCTGCGTCCGGTTGCTACGATCGCCGCATCTTCCATAATTAATTCTGGCTGAATTTCGGGAATGGGATTTGCCATTGCAAAAACAATGGGATTCTCGGCCATCGAACGCACCATCGAGCGGGTGAGCACGCCGGGGGCGCTGACTCCTAAAAATACATCGGCACCGGCGATCGCATCTTCCAAAGTACCGCTCGAAGGCACGGCAAATTCTAGTTTTTCTGGGTTCATATCCGTGCGGTCTTGGGAGAGGACGCCTTTGGAGTCGCACATGATGATGTTTTGGGCACCTGCTTTACGCAGCAAGCGGGCGATCGCGACTCCGGCCGCACCGGCTCCGTTAATCACGATACACACTTCTGCGAGGGTTTTTTTGACGAGTTTCAAGGCATTAATTAATGCTGCCAAACTAACAATCGCAGTGCCGTGCTGGTCGTCGTGAAAAATCGGAATATCTAAGGTTTCCCGCAATCTTGCTTCGATTTCAAAGCAGCGGGGAGAAGAAATATCTTCGAGATTAACGCCGCCAAAAACCGGGGCGATATTCTGCACTGTGCGAATAATTTCCTCGGTATCTTGGGTATTCAAACAGATAGGAAAGGCGTCAATACCTGCAAATTCTTTAAATAGCATGGCTTTGCCTTCCATGACTGGCAGTGCGGCGGCAGCGCCGAGGTTTCCCAGTCCCAAAACTGCGCTACCGTCGGTAACAATAGCAACAGTATTTTGTTTGATTGTGAGGTTATAAACTTGTTGGGGGTCATTGGCGATCGCCGTACAGATGCGGCCGACTCCAGGGGTGTATGCCATTGCCAAATCTGACTGGCGTTTCAGGGAAATTTTGCTAACTACGCTGATTTTTCCGCCGCGGTGCAAGTTGAAAGTCCGATCGTACACGTCGATCACTTTGATATCTGGCAGTCCTTTCACTGCTTGCACTATTTCTTCATTGTGTTCGATGCTGGAGGCATCGACGGTGATATCGCGAACGGTAGTGGCGCGGGTTTGCTCGATCAAGTCGATTTGGCCGAAGTTGCCGCCGACAGATGCGATCGCGCTGGTGACTCTTGCGAGCATTCCCGGCTGGTTCGGCAGAGCAACCCGAATTGTTAAACTAAAGCTGGGATTTGGTGTCAGTTTTACCATGATTCCTTGATTTCAGATTTGAGAATTTCAATCTTAGATTTTATCCCCAATGTTAGGCATAAAATTTAATAATTCAAATTTTCAACTGAAATTTTTAACAAATTCTCTGAGCTTGTGGTACAATCCCCCTGCACTGCCAGGGGTGTCGCTGGAAAACTAATCTTTTTTTGAGTAAATCTGTGCTCTGTTTCTAGCTGGTGACTGTCCCACAAACAGCCTATTTTCTGTCAATTTCCCAGCAAACCGCGAATATGAAGCGCGCGGGTAGAAACCGGGTTTCTGAGGTTAACCGGCGGAACTCTTATCTATTTTTGAGAATATTTCTGCTTATTCTGAACATCAGCAGATATTTCGCAAAACTCTATTTTCCAGCGATATTGCCTAATTCCTGCTGCTGTCTTTTGAAGCGAGACACCCAGGAGAGTTGATGCGGCTTTTTGGTCGCGTTTATTGGAAATGTAAAAAGTAGATGCACGGCTGTTTGAGCCGGCAGGTAAAAATCTGAGCGACTGACAAGCGGGCTTTTGATATATATTTTGTCTGGTTTAACACTTGCCAAGGATTGCGAGTGCAAGCTTGCAAACGCTCTAAATTACCTGCACGCTTTGCCCGATAATTCCAGGGGCTGTAACTAACAGACAATCTACCCCGCGCCAGCACGGGCACAGCTTGGGCCGAACACAGCGAGTTGCTGGTTGCTAACTGTCAAGTTTACCGATCGGCCGCAGCATCGGCCCATATAATTGTAAAGAATTTGCAAGCCAGACAATCTGGGGGAACTTTTTCTAAGTCTTGCATATCTACCGGTTGCTCTGCTTCGCTGCCGGGGGGAACTATGCACAGGGCAACTTGTCCGACTCCAGCCATGAGTTCGGCAACTCGCTCCAAAATACTGTCCATTTTTTCCATTAGTTGCTCTGCGGCATCGAGACTCGGCGCGATGATGAAAAAGGTTTTGACTCCATCGGGACAAGGGGCGAAGCCAAGGGTACACTCTTGTAATAGTGCTTGGGTGGAGAGACTGAAACCGTCGTAGAAGCGATCGATTACTGCTTGATAAAAGGCTTGGGTCAGAGAGCGATCGCCAAAAATAGGTTGAGATAACATAACTACTTCCTTTCGTAGGATTTTTGGGTGCATTGAAAAAATTTTAACATACCTTAATGTAAGCGATTTAACAAAATTATCTAGCGATCGAGATCATTGGCTAGATGTGATAATTTTTAATTTTTGTAGCGATCGCAACTGTGATAAAATGTACTCTGTGCTATTACGGTCAGTGATTTTGATCGCATCAGCAGCTCAAAGCTAAGTACAAAATTTCCTAGTAGGTGAGGAGAGGGGGAGAGGGCCAGAGGGAGAGAACCAGAGGGAAATTACCTAAGTAATAAGAGTAGTATTGGCAAAAAGTGCTTAATCTAGAGTTTAAAATAAACATCCAATCAAAATATTCAAGATGAACTCGATCGCCCAACAGTTAAAAGCAAAATTTGAAAAAGCATTCACCGCTGCATTCGGCGAAAGTTATGCAGGTGCAGATCCGATGCTAGCCGCCGCCAGCAATCCCAACTTTGGCGACTTTCAGTGCAACGCGGCGATGAGTTTGGGGAAAAAGTTAGGAAAGCCCCCACGGGCGATCGCCTCGACAATCATCGAAAACCTAGATATTACTGACATCTGCGAAACCCCAGAAATCGCCGGGCCAGGTTTTATCAATTTGAAGCTGAAACCGGCTTATTTGGAAGCGCAAATTAGTGCGATCGCGGCAGACTCGCGTTTGGGGATTGAATCGGCGAAAACGCCTCAGACAATCGCGATCGACTTTTCGAGTCCGAATATAGCCAAAGAAATGCACGTCGGACATTTGCGATCGACAATCATCGGAGATGCGATCGCCCGCACCCTCGAATTTCAAGGCCACGACGTACTCAGAATCAACCACATCGGCGACTGGGGCACCCAATTCGGGATGCTGATCGCATACTTGCGCGAAGTTCACCCCGAAGCCCTCACAACCGCTGACGCCCTAGACTTAGGCGATTTAGTCGCATTTTACCGCCAAGCAAAACAGCGCTTTGACACAGACGAAACCTTCAAAGAAACCGCCCGCCAAGAAGTAGTAAAACTGCAAGCAGGCGCCGAAGACACCCGCCGCGCCTGGAAATTGCTGTGCGATCAATCCCGCCGCGAATTCCAAGTAATCTACGATTTGCTAGATATCAAATTAACCGAACGCGGCGAATCGTTTTACAATCCTCTATTGCCCGCAGTCGTCGAAGATTTAACCAATCTAGGTTTGCTAGTAGAAAGTGACGGGGCGAAATGCGTTTTTGTAGACGGTTTTACCAACAAAGAAGGCGAACCACTGCCGCTAATCGTCCAAAAAACAGACGGCGGCTACAATTATGCCACAACAGATTTAGCAGCAGTGCGCTACCGCATCCAAAAAGACAATGCAAAGCGCTTAATTTACGTCACAGATTCGGGACAAGCAAACCATTTTGCCCAAGTATTTGCAGTTGCGAGAAAAGCCGGTTGGATTCCTGAAGATGTCGAAATTGTGCACATTCCCTTCGGCTTGGTATTGGGAGAAGACGGCAAAAAACTCAAAACTCGTTCTGGGGAAACGGTGCGGTTGCAGGATTTGTTAGATGAGGCGATCGTCCGCACGCGCCAAGATTTAGAAGAGAGATTAAAAGTCGAAGAAAGACAAGAAACGGAGGAATTCATTGCTAACGTATCTCGAACAGTTGGTTTGAGTGCCGTTAAGTATGCAGATTTAAGTCAAAATCGCGCCAGCAACTATATTTTCAGTTACGACAAAATGCTCGCATTGCAAGGAAATACCGCTCCTTATATGCTGTATGCTTATGTGCGCGTGCAGGGAATTCGCCGCAAAGGTGAGATTAATTTTGATAACTTAGATGCTGGTGCGAAAGTAATTTTGCAGTCTGATGCCGAGTTGGTATTGGCAAAGCATTTATTGCAGTTGAATGAAGTAGTAAATGCTGTTGGCGCCGATTTATTGCCGAATCGGATTTGTCAGTATTTGTTTGAATTGAGTCAAAAGTTCAATCAATTTTTTGAGCAATGTCCGGTTTTGAAAGCTGAGGAACCGTTGCGGACTTCCCGGTTGGTTTTGTGCGATTTGACTGCGAGGACTTTGAAGTTAGGTTTGGAGTTGTTGGGGATTAAAGTCTTGGAGAGGATGTGATATAAAGTTTGTAGCTGTAGGGTGCGTGAGAGCAATAAATATTTGAATCTAGATGATGAGACT
>Ga0164305_10000143_pt1 | contig 23106 bp, 23 predicted proteins | sample Whisoiple_237_MG_FD_110215 | JGI IMG/M metagenome (GOLD analysis project Ga0164305, IMG submission 110215) | Soil microbial communities amended with pyrogenic organic matter from upstate New York, USA - Whitman soil sample_237_MG | ecosystem: Environmental > Terrestrial > Soil > Agricultural...
ATCAATTTCCCGCGCGTCGCCGACAAGCTGGCGATGATGGCGGTCGAAATCCACATCGCCCGGCAGATCACCTATTTCGCCGGCCGCGCCAAGGATGACGGACGGCGCTGCGATCTCGAAGCCGGCATGGCCAAACTCTTGGGCGCACGCGTCGCCTGGGCGGCGGCCGACAACGCGCTGCAGATCCATGGCGGCAATGGGTTTGCCCTGGAATATCCGATCTCGCGCGTGCTCTGCGACGCGCGCATCCTGAACATTTTTGAGGGCGCGGCGGAAATCCAGGCGCAAGTGATCGCGCGGAGACTGTTGGAGGGAGGGAACTAGGTTGTCATCGCAAGGAGCGTGGGCGAGGAAGATGACTGCCGCCTCCCAGAATACTAATTCCTTACTCAGCAGCGCGCGCTGCTTGCGCGCTGCTTGCGCGCCATACGTTTAGCTCCGCACTTCGATGTTGGGGATAGTTGCGGGTCCCCTCTGAAAGCCTCCGAAGAGCGTGAGCGACGAGGTAGTCCAGGGTACGCGCTGAATCACCGACCTTCCGTAGTTTCGCTATGCTCCCGCTAAAGTAGAAAGCGGGAGTAACCAATTCGACTCGCGACTGCCACAGCCCTTCTCGTGCTGCTTACCTTTCCCGCCTTTGCGGATTACTGCTCGGGATGCTGCTGCAAGGGAGGCCCCGGCTTCCGGCTGCCGAACGGCAAATGTTCTTCCTGGGCGCAGCACGCCAGGTACGGTAATGGTGCGAACTATCCGTCGGGCACGGTCGACGAGCGCACTCCTGCATGTTTGCAGCGGGCAAAAGAACTCGGCAAAACTTCGGGCAATTGAATATTGCACCAACCGACCGTGGGCTATCCAAGAGCCGTGGCAAAGAAGCCGCGCTCGCGGAAAATCGCGCCAGAGCGCCGCAAAAGCAGGTACGCCGAAGCCGGCTCGTGAGGCAGGTTTGTTAAGCGATTGAGTCGCACCTTGGGGTGCATGAATCAGCACGGGGGCTTCATGCGACGCGTCTTCGGTTCAGTGACAACGGCCGCCGCTCTGGCCGGCCTCCTCTCCACGGCATTGCCGGCCGCTGCAGCAACCGTCTCGATCGATCTGTCGACCCAACGCATGCATGTCGAGGGCGACGGCGGGGCGCGTTACGATTGGCCGATCTCGTCGGCGCGCGAAGGCTATGTGACGCCGACCCGCAGCTTCCAGGCAGAACGCTTCGCGGCGGTCTACCACTCGAAGAAATACGACAACGCGCCGATGCCGCATGCAAGGATTTGCGATCCACGGCACGAACCAGGTGCGCCACCTCGGCAGTCCCGCCTCGCACGGCTGCGTGCGATTGGCGCCGCAGAACGCGACCAGGCTCTTCAACCTGATGCGGGCCGAGGGCGGCACCATCACGATCTCCGGCTCGCCCCCCGGTCAGCCTCCGGTGAACGCCGCGGTAAATGCGGGGGGAGTGCAGAGGGCCGGCGGGCTCTTGTCCATCCTCGGACTGTAAGCGTCAGCTCACAAGGCAAAGCTGCTATAGCGCAGTGCTCGCTGTCGCGGCTCACCGCGGATTGATTAAACCCCCATCCAGCGCGACAATCCCGGCGGTGATGAACCGCGGCAGGTGAGCCCCGTGAGCCTCGAAATCCTCTCGGCCCTCGAGCGCCGGGTTCTGTGGCTCGCGACCTGGATGATCCACAACGCCAATCACCTGCGTGAGGATTCGGGGCTGAAAGTCGGCGGGCATCAGGCCTCGTCCGCCTCGATGGCGACCATCATGACGGCCTTGTACTTTTCCGTGCTGCGCCCGCAGGACCGCGTCGCGGTGAAACCGCATGCGAGCCCGATCTTTCATGCCATTCAATATCTACTCGGCAATCAGAGCCTCGATAACCTCAAGAACTTCCGCGGCTTTAAGGGCGCGCAATCCTACCCCTCGCGCACCAAAGACGCCGACGACGTGGACTTCTCCACGGGCTCGGTCGGTCTCGGCGTCGCGCAGACCTTGTTCGCCTCGCTTGTGCAGGATTACCTCCGTGCCAAGGGGCTCGGCATAGACAAGCCTGAAGGGCGGATGATCGCGCTTCTCGGCGACGCCGAGATGGACGAAGGCAATATTTTTGAAGCGCTGCTCGAAGGCTGGAAGCATGGGCTTCGCAACACTTGGTGGGTCGTCGATTATAACCGTCAGAGCCTCGATGCTGTCGTGCGCGAGGGCCTCTGGTCGAAATTCGAGGGCATCTTCCGCAATTTCGGCTGGGATGTCGTCGTCCTGCGCCACGGCAAGATGCAGCAGGCGGCGTTTGCCGAGCCCGGCGGCACGCGCCTGCGCGAATGGATCGAAGCCTGCCCGAACCAGCTTTATTCGGCCCTGACGTTCCAGGGCGGCGCGGCGTGGCGGGGGCGCCTCACCGACGATCTCGGCGACCAGGGTGCCGTGTCAAAACTCATCGACAAGCGCACGGTCGCAGAGCTTGCCGCGCTGATGGGCAACCTCGGCGGCCACGATCTGCCGTCGCTGCTCGAAGCATTCGAAGCCGCGCAACAGCACGACCGGCCGGTCTGCTTCATCGCCTACACGATCAAAGGTTTTGGCCTGCCGCTCGCGGGCCACAAGGACAATCATGCCGGCCTGCTCACCGCGCCGCAGGTCGAAGGCCTGCGCCGCATGATGAATGTCCGCGAGGGACATGAATGGGATCGGCTCGAAGGTGTCGCGCAGGACCACGAAGCGATCCAGCACTTCCTAAAAAATGTGCCGTTCGTACAGCATGGGCCGCGCCGCTATCGCGCTGATGTCGTGCCGGTTCCGCAGAGATTGGATATCTCGCGACAGCCCGCGATGTCGACGCAACAAGGCTTCGGGCTGATCATGCACGAGATCGGCAAAAGCGATTCCGAATTCGCGCGGCGCATCGTCACGGCGTCGCCGGATGTGACCGTCTCGACCAATCTTGGCGCCTGGGTGAACCGGCGCGCGCTTTACGCGCGCGAAGAGATGGTCGACACGTTCAAGAAAGAGCGCATTCCCTCGACCTTCAATTGGACCTTCTCGCCGCACGGCCAACATTTCGAGCTCGGCATCGCGGAGATGAACCTGTTCATCATGCTCTCCGCCCTCGGCCTGTCGCACTCAATTTTCGGGGAGCGGCTGCTGCCGGTCGGCACCCTCTATGATCCGTTCATCGAGCGCGGTCTCGATGCGCTGAACTATGCCTGCTATCAGGATGCGCGCTTCATGGTCGTCGCAACGCCGTCCGGCGTGGCCCTTGCGCCGGAAGGGGGTGCGCATCAATCGATCGCGACGCCGCTGATCGGCATGGCGCAGGACGGCCTCGCCAGTTTCGAACCGGCCTTTGTCGACGAGCTCGCGATCATCATGCGCTGGGCGTTCGACTACATGCAGCGCGACGGCGATGCCGAGCACGACGAGACGACGTGGCTCCGCGACAAGGTTGGCGGCTCGGTTTATCTGCGTCTGTCGACGCGCATGCTCGAGCAGCCGCAACGCCATATCTCGCCCGCACTCGAAGACGACATCATCAATGGCGGCTCTTGGATGCGCCGCCCAGGTCCGAATGCGCAGGTCGTTGTCGCCTATACGGGTGCAGTCGCGCCGGAGGCGATCGAGGCGATTGGGCTTGTCGGCGAAGACCGGCGCGACGTCGGACTTCTCGCAGTCACTTCCGCCGATCGGCTCAATGCCGGCTGGATGGCCTCGCAGCGCGCACGCGAGCACGGGCTCGTTCACGCGCGAAGCCACATCGAGCGCCTGCTCGCCGATGTTCCCACGCATTGCCCACTCGTGACGGTGATTGACGGCCATCCGGCGACGCTCGCCTGGCTTGGCTCGGTCTATGGTCACCGCACCCGCTCGCTCGGCGTCGAGCATTTCGGCCAGACCGGGACGATTGCGGATCTCTACCGGCACTTCGGCATCGACGCGCAAGGCATCGCCAAAGCTGTGCAGACGATCGCGCCGGGCAAACCGATCCGGCATATCCGCGTGGTTTGAATTTCGCCACCTTTCTGGGGAACCCGATCCGGCGCGGCGCTTTTCCCGAACCGAGCTTCGGAGGCCGCCATGGCGCACTTGAGAATAAAGCACGGCGACTGGGTCTTTGTCGGCGACGGCCGCAAAGCTTTGCTTCTGCGCAATGAAGGGGACCCCGATCTCCTCGATCTCAGGCGTGTCGAGGTACGCGAGGACGACAATCCGCCGAGCCGCGAGCAGGGCACCGATAGACCCGGCCGCACGACCATGCAGGTCGGACCGCGCAGCGCCATCGAGGCGACGGACTGGCATGCGCTTGAGGAAGAGCGCTTCGCCGCGACGATTGCCGAGCGCCTGAACCGTGCCGCCGAGGAAAACAAGTTCGAGCACATCGTCATCGCTGCGCCGCCAAAGGTGTTGGGCGAATTGCGCCACGAATATTCCAAGCGGCTGCAGGGCAAGATCCTCGCCGAAATCGACAAGGATCTCACGCATCACACGTTTGCAAACATTGCCAAGGTCTTGGGCACGCGCGGCGTTTGACGCGGGCGATCACGCCATCGGCGTGACCAGCACCGATTTGATGTTGACGAATTCGAGCAGGCCGTAGCGCGACACTTCGCGGCCATAACCGCTATGCTTCAGACCGCCGAACGGCATGCGCGCGTCGGAGCGCACATTGTCGTTGACGAAGCTCATCCCGGATTGGAGCTCGTGCGCGGCGATGCGGCGGCCGCGCTCGAGATCGCGGGTGATCACCGCGGAGCCGAGGCCAAACTCGGAATCATTGGCGATGGCGATTGCGTCCGTCTCGTCCTTGGCGACGATCACGGACGCGACGGGGCCGAAAATCTCTTCCTGGAACGCCGGCACGCCGGGACGCACATCGGTCAGCACGGTCGGTGGATACCAGGCGCCGGGTTTTTGCGGCTTCTCGCCGCCCGTTAACACGCGCGCGCCGGCGGCGACGCTGCGCTCGACCTGCTCATGCAATTCGTCGCGGCCGGCGACGGAATACATCGGGCCGAACTTCGTGTCGTCGTCGCGCGGATTGCCCATACGGAAAGCGTTCATCGCCTCGACGAAGGCCTTCTCGAACCGATCGCGCACCTTCTCGACAACGATGAATCGCTTGCCGGCAATGCAGCTCTGGCCGGCATTGACCATGCGCGCCGTCGCGCAGATTTTTGCCGCTTTGGCGATATCGGCGTCTTCGAGCACCACGTAAGGGTCGCTGCCGCCGAGCTCGAGCACGCTCTTCTTCAGGCGCTGCGCCGCGGCGGTCGCGACCTTGCGGCCGGCTTCGACGCTGCCCGTCAGCGTCACCGCCTTCACTTCATTCATGCCGATCACGGCTTCGACGTCGCGGCTCGGAATCAAGAGCGTGCGAAAAACATCGTCGGGAAAGCCCGCGTCGCGGAACACACTTTCGATCGCGAGCGCACAGCCCGGCACGTTGCTCGCGTGTTTCAGCACTGCCACATTGCCGGCCATCAATGTCGGCGCGGCGAAACGGAACACCTGCCAGAACGGAAAATTCCATGGCATGATCGCCAGGATGATCCCGAGCGGCTCGAAGGTAATGAAAGCTTCCGGCCCGCCGAGATCGACCTTTTCCTGCGCGAGGAAGCGCTCGGCATTATCGGCGAAATAATCGCAAGCGGTCGCGCATTTCTCGACCTCCGCGCGACCATCGGAGCTCGGCTTGCCCATCTCCTCCGTCATTAGGCCGGCAAACTCATCTTTCTTGCGCCGCAGGACAGCAGCCGCTTCCTTCATCATGGTCGCGCGCTCGGAATAAGAGCGCCGGCGCCACTTTTTGAAGGCGCGGTCCACCGCCACCACTATGTCGCGCACCTCCGCTTTGGTGCGGCCTTCGTAGACGCGGCCCTTCTGTCCCGTCGCCGGATTCTCGGTCTCGAACCGCGGCCGCGCCTCGCTCTGCATGTCGGATTGCGGGACCGGTTTGTTCATGGCAGGCCTCCCCTGACGCGAGCTATGCGGCGCAATGTTTCGGCCGCTCCAAATTCGGCGTTGTATGCGCCGATTTCGTGCGCAAGACCAGAAAGGCAACGAGCCGCCTGAGCCTTGCGGGCTCCAGCGGCTCGTTTGTTTTCTCGGAAGCGAGCCGGCGTCTGGCCGGCTCGCTTCCACCAATCCTATTTGCTCGCGCGTTTCGAGCGGCTCGAGCTGGAGCGGCGTTTCGAAAGCGATGTGCTCTTGCGCCGCGTCGAGCGTGTGGTGCTCCGCGAGGTAGTGCGCCGCTTCGTCCCGGTGCTCCGCCGCGCCGTCGATTTACGCGGGCTCGACCTGCGGGCCGTCGATTTGCGTCCCGACGACCGGCGCGTCGTGCTGCGTGACGCAGTCTTACGGCCGGTGCTCTTGCGGCCCGTCGATTTGCGCCCCGTGTTCTTGCGTCCGGAGGTCTTGCGCGCGCTCGAGGATTTGCGGCTTGCCCCGGTGCTGCCGGTGCGCTCGCGCCGCTTCGTGCGACGATAACTGCGCTTGTTCTCGGACGAGCTTTCCTGATTGGAGGCGCCCGCCTCGTGCAGGGCGATCGCGATCGCCTGTTTGCGGCTCTTGACCTTGCCGCGTCGGCCTCTACCGGCTTTGAGCTCACCATGCTTGTACTCGTGCATGACGCGCTTGACAGTTTTCTTCTGTCCCGAGCTTTGTCTGGCCATGAACTTAGCTCCTTTGCTGTTCACACCGCCCGCGCAACGAATGAAAAGCTGTATAAGTTCCTGAATTGATGCGTGTTCATGGCCAGTAAAATGCGGATTCTGCTCGAAAGACCCATCTTCTTTGTCAGAAAGACCTTCAGGCGAAGCACAATGAGGTGCTTCGATCGCGCCTGATCTGCCCTGCAAACGCCGCGCGTCGCGCTTCATCGTGATGAGAAGGATCGCGCGCGGGACCGGATTCGTGGCGAATCCGCAACGCCGGTCGGAATCTTAACGATTCCGCGATTTTGCCGATTTACGGCTGCAATCGCGCGAGTAAGATTGGTGGCATTCGACAAAGGCGCCGGTAAGAAAGCGTCCTGTCGATCGAAGTCGACGCATCTAACCGGCCGGCATGATCACCCGCGCCCGGTGCAGGTTGGAGGGGCCGGGTGCGCGGCGATTTGGCGCGAAAGCGCATGGCGGTGCTCAAAGCTCTTCCGTTTTCTCCCGGCGGAAGAGCTTTTTCTTTTCAATCTTTGCTGATGGCGATGGCGCAGGTCACAGCGCCGGCAGTCACGCGTGGTACGATGAGGCGAGAGCCGGCTCCCGCGCCCGCGAGCGCCGCCGTCTCGGCAATCGAGGGGAGATCATAAAGGCTCTCCACGCGCGCTGACCGCGTGCTGACATCCGCTGAGCGAGCCGCCAGGGCCTCACGCGGCAGAAAGACGAGCGGCATCGACAGCAGGCGCGCAGCCTTGATGAGGCCAGCCTCGTCCTTCTTCGTATCGATCGAGACAAGTTTGACCTCTCCGCCATGGATCCCAGCGTCACCGAGCGTGCGCTGCACAAGAGAGACGATGTTGCTTGCCGATGCGCCGCTGCGGCAGCCGATCCCGATTGCAATAACGCGGCCGCTCAAAGCTTGGTGATCCGCCACTGCACGACCGGCATGGCGGGTCGCCACCCGAAGAACGAGCCAACCGGTTGAGCATGCGCGACCTGCATCTGCACGAGCTCGCCGCCCCGTTGCTTGAACTGCCGGGCAAGAAGCGCTTGCGTCTCGATGGTGACGGCATTGGCGACGAGCCGGCCGCCGGCGGGAAGCGCGTCCCATGCCCGATCGATGACATCATCGTCGTTGGCGCCGCCGCCGATGAAAATCGCGTCGGGGGTGGCAAGTTCGACGAAAGCCGCTGGCGCTCTTCCGCTCACGATGTCCAAGCCGGGAACGCCGAGCGAAGCCGCATTGCGGGCGATGCGCGCGGCGCGATCGGGGCGTTCTTCAATCGCGATTGCCGTGTTGGCAGGATCAGAAAGCATCCATTCGACAGCGATCGAGCCGGAGCCTGCGCCGACATCCCACAAAAGCTCGCCGCGGCGCGGCGCCAGCGCCGAGATCGTTGCGGCACGTATGTCGCGCTTGGTGATCTGGCCGTCATGCTCTAAGTAATCGTCAGGCAGACCGGGGCTGAGCGGAATGATCCGCGCGTCCGGATCGGCAGCAATTTCGATCGCCACGATATTGAGTGGATCGATTCCGGGCAGCTCGAACGCATCGGCGCGGATCGTGCGCACCCGCTCGCGGGGTCCGCCGAGCGCTTCGAGCACCGTGACGCGTGAGCCGCCCATGCGGTGTGCTTCGAGACAGGTCGCGACCCGCGGCGCCGTGGTCTCATCCCAGGCGAGAACCAGGATTCTAGCGCGGGGCTGCAGATGCGGAACGATCCGCTCGAAGCTGCGGCCATGCAGCGACAGAAGCGTACAATCCTGCAGGCTCCATCCGAGCCGCGATGCCGCGATCGAAAAGGCCGACGGTGCAGGAAGCGAAACGATTTCGTCGATCGGTACATGTGCTGCAATCAGCGCGCCAACGCCATAGAAGAATGGATCGCCGCTGGCGACCACGACGACGCGCTTGCCGCGCCGGGCGAGGATCGGCGCGATTGCTTCGCTGATTGGAGAAGGCCATACCAGTGTCTCGCATGTCGGCGAGCCGGCAAGCTTTAGATGCCGCGCACCGCCGACGATGAACTCGGCGGCCGCGATGAGCCGCCGCGCCACGGGAGAGAGACCGTCGAGACCATCCTCACCGATGCCGATGAGCGCCAGCCATTTTTGCGCGGCTCCGCTCATTCGATGATGTCCGAATTGGTCGCATGCGCGTGCTGATCCTCGGCGGCACGAGCGAAGCCCGCACGCTTGCCGCACGCGTTGCCGAGTTGCCTGACATCGGCGCCGTGCTTTCGCTTGCCGGCCGGACACGCGAGCCGCAGGCGCAGCCGATCGCGATGCGCATCGGCGGCTTTGGCGGCATCGACGGGCTTTGCACATATCTGAAGCGCGAGGGGATTGAGCGCGTGATCGACGCGACGCATCCGTTTGCGGAACAGATGTCGCGCCATGCCGCTGCGGCCTGCGCACGGCTTGGCATTCCGCTGCTGACCCTCACGCGCGAGCCCTGGCAGAGGCAGATAGGCGACAAGTGGAGCGAAGTCGCCGATCTCGACAGCGCGGTGCGTGCGCTCGGCGATGCGCCAAGGCGCGTTTTCCTGACCATCGGCCGGCTTGGTCTTGCGGCTTTCGCGCGCGCGCCGCAGCACTTTTATCTCGTCCGCACGATCGATCCCCCGGCGGATTTGCCGGCCTTGCCCAATCACCAGCTGATACTCGCGCGCGGCCCCTTTGCGGTCGAAGACGAAGAGCGGTTGATGCGCAATGCGGCGATCGACGTGCTTGTCAGCAAGAACAGCGGCGGGGCGGCGACATACGCGAAAATGATCGCCGCGCGGCATCTGGGCCTGCGGACAATCGTGATCGCGCCGCCGTCGCGGCCCGATGTGCCTGTCGTGCACGACATAGACGCCGCGCTGCGCTTCCTCGCTCATGAGACGCTTCGCGGCGTGTAGACCCACGGACGACCGCTGGCGCACGGAAGGAGCCGAGTCGCGCTCGAGCCGATGATCACCAGTGTCGACATGTCGATGCGCGAGAGATCGGCCTCGGCGAGCGTGGTGATCTCGATCAACTCGTCCGAACGGCCAACCGCCCGGGCAACGATCACCGGCGTCTCATGCTTCAGGTGCTGCATCAGCAGTGCAAAAGCATCGCGAATGCCGTCCGGCCGTGCTTTCGATGCCGGATTATAAAGTGCGATGACGAAATCGCCGTCCGCCGCCGCTCGCAGGCGGCGTTCGATCAAGCTCCACGGTTTGAGGTTGTCGGAGAGCGAGATCGCGCAGAAATCATGTCCGAGCGGAGCGCCAACCCGTGCCGCCGCCGCCTGCATGGCGCTGATGCCCGGCACGATCTCGATCGAAAGATCGCGCCAGGTTTTATCGCCCTCCTCGATCGCTTCAAACAAAGCCGCGGCCATCGCAAAGATGCCGGGATCACCACCCGAGACAACTGCAACATCACCGCCGGAAGCCGCAAGCCCGAGCGCATGCCGCGCCCGCTCGATCTCGCTGCGATTGTCGCTGGCGTGGCGCGCCTGGCCCGCGCGCAGCGGCACCCGATCGATGTAAGGGCCATAGCCGACGATGTCGGTTACCTTGGCAAGCACGCGCGCGGCTTCGGGCGTCAGCCAATCGGCATCGCCAGGGCCTAGACCTACGACAAAAAGGCGACCGCTCACGGCCGGCGACCGCGCCCCGGCACGCAGATCAGCGAGAAGTAGGGTGCGGGCTCATCCGGCGCCGTCTCGGCGAGCGGCAGGACGCGCTCACCAACCATCGTCCCGCGCTCGACATAGATCGCGCGCTCAATCAGGCCCGCGGCTTCGATGGCGCGGCGGACCTTCGGAAAATTCGAGCCGAGCTTCATGATCACAGCGGCGTCGGTCCCGCTGAGCCGCTGAACCAACGCGGCCTCGTCGAGCGTACCCGGCAAGACGGTCAGCACGTCGTCGCCCCAGGTGATCGGCGCCAGCGCCGCCGCCCAGCAGCCCGACATGCCGGTCACCCCCGGACAAACCGAAATGCGGCAGCTCTCCTTCAGGCGCTCGAACACATGCATGAAGGAGCCGTAGAAGAGCGGATCGCCCTCGCAGAGCAGCGCGACATCGTCGCCGGCCTTGAGCCGCAAGGCGATCGCGTCGGCGGCCGAGTCGTAGAAGGCGGCGACTTCACGGCGGTAAGCGGCGTCGCCGAAATGCACTTCCGTCGTCATCGGATAATAAAGCGGCAGCTCTTCGCGCGCTGCGGTGAGCCATGGCTCCACAATTGTGCGGGCGTGGCCGCGCCGGCCCTTCTTGGCGAAATAGGCGATCACGCGCGCCTCGCGAATGAGCCTCACGGCGCGCATTGTCATGAGTTCGGGATCGCCCGGTCCAACGCCGATGCCGTGCAATGTGGCAGCGAGGACGGGCACGCTCGTGGCGAGATCGGAACGAGGGTCGCGGATATTCATTCCCGCTCGCTCGCCAGTGCATTGAGGGCGGCGGCAGTCATGGCGCTGCCGCCCTTGCGATCACGGATAGTGATGAACGGCACGCGGCCGTCGGCGATCAGCGCTTCTTTCGATTCCGCCGCGCCGACGAAGCCGACTGGCATGCCGATGACTGCTGCGGGTTTTAGTGCGCTGGCGTCGAGCATTTCGAGCAGGCGAAAGAGCGCGGTCGGCGCATTACCGATCGCAACCACCGCCCCAGCGAGTCGATCGCGCCACAGCTCCATTGCCGCAGCGGTGCGGGTATTTCCGACATCGCGCGCGAGATCGGCAACGCGCGGATCGTCAAGCGTGCAGACGACTTCGTTGTGTGCCGGCAGGCGCGCGCGCGTGACGCCGTTCGCGACCATCTTTGAATCGCAGAGGATCGGCGCGCCATTGTTGAGAGCATCGCGTGCGACTGCCACCACACCCGGCGAGAAGACGATGTCGCGCGCGATCTCGACCATACCGCTCGCGTGAATGATGCGGACCGCCACGCGCTCTTCCTCGGGCGAGAAGCGGGCAAGATCGGCCTCGGCGCGGATGATCGCGAAGGAGCGCTCGTAAATCGCCGCGCCGTCGCGGATATAAGCCGTGCGCTTAGACATGCGCGAGCTCTTCCGCGGCGATGCGCTGCACCGCGGCGCGCGCCTCTGCGGCGGAGAGGCCGAACAGAAGCGGCGCATCGCCTGCTTTACCGTTGCGAACCAAATCGAAGCGGCCGTCGCGACCGACAAGCGTGACGGAGGCCGCCGCCGAAGAGGCACAGCTCTTCGCGCAGCCGGAGACGTGCAGCGTGTCATGCCGTGGCAATAAGGATGCGAGCGACGCCGCTATGTCACGTGTCGCGACCGATGCAGAAGTACAGCCTGGCGCGCCGGTGCAGGCCGCTACGTGACGGCGCGGATCGGAAGGCTCCGTGATAAGCCCGGCGCGCGCGCATTCGTCTTCGATCTGTTCGTTCGCGCCGGAAGCAATCGCCGGAATGAGTACCGAGCGCCGCGTCGTGAGCCGCAATTCGCCTTCGGCATGTCCATCTGCCAGTTCGGCAAGGAGCGCGAGCTGATCGGCTTTAAGCGAGCCAAAAGGCGCAGCTACGCCGAATACGTCATCAGCGATCAAGTCCACTGCGTTCTCAGCGGCGATCACATCGTCGGGCGCATGAAGCGAAGCGGAATGCGATCCAGAGTCCCAGGGCTGCGGCGCGCCGATCAGCTCGAGCACCACATCGACAAGCTGCGTCGGGAAGACAAGATCGGCAAGGCTCAACGCATCGACCCGCACCGCAAAGCGAATCTGCCCATCCTGCTGGCCTGCCTCAAACGCAATGTTCGCGCGAATGTGCTTCAGAGAGAACCGCCCGCCATCTTCAACAGCGATGCAGAATTTTGCCGGCAGGTCCCGTACATCGGGCTCGCTCGCCAGACGCTGTTCGAGCTCGCGCACAAGCGGCCGGATATCGAGGAGCGCCGCACGGTCGCGGCCGGCGAGCGGACTGGCAATCACGTTCGGCGCGTCCACGCCCTGCGTATCCGGCGCGATGAGATTGCGCGCGAGCAGCTCGCGCTGCAGCTCTTCGATTCCATCTTCCGCGACGCCGCGGATTTGCAGATTGGCGCGCCGGGTCAAATCGATGAGGCCATTGCCGTAGCACTGCGCCAACGTCGCAATCGCGCGTCCCTGCTCCGAAGACAAAATCCCACAGGAGAAGCGCAGGCGCATGAGATAGCCGTCGCCCGTCAGCATTGGCCGCCAGGCGCTCGGGCACCAACCCTTGATCTGCGGCGCGGCATTCACTACACCGCCTCCACTTCTTCCAAAAGCAGACCGATCGAATTGCGGCGCGTGATCCAGAAGCCGCGCTCGCGAGCGATTGCAAAAGTTCGCGCGAGCGCTCGCGCCGCCTCAGGGTTCGACTTGCGCAGGAACGAGCTCACTTCGTCGTTGCCGAGCGTCGCATCATAGACGAGATCGAACTGGTGCGAATGTACCGCATCCGTCGTTGCGGCAAATGCCAGCAAGTTGGCGACCGCCTCGGCGATTTCCGCCGCGCCCCGATAGCCGTGCCGCATCTGCCCGGTAATCCAGCGCGGATTTGCCGCGCGACTGCGCACGACGCGGGCGATATCCTGGTCGAGACTGCGTACGATTGTGCGGTCCGGCCGCGTCGCATCGGCATGATAGAGCGCAGGTGCATTGCCGAGCGCCTCCGCCGCGGCGAAAAAGCCGCCCTCATGCTCGGCAAAGGCGTCGCCGGAGAGAATGTCGGTTTCGGCAACATCCTGCACATGCACAAGTGCGTCGGCACTTTTGACGCGCTCGGCAAAGGCGGCGCCGGCTTCGATCGCCTCATCGTGAGCGGAATAGGCGGTGCTGCTCGCCGCGAGATAATGCCGGCCGAGTTCGGCGCGCGTGGTCCAGGCATTCGCGGCAATTGTATCGGCGAAATCGATGCCGTAGGCGCCCGGCGCAGCGCCGAAAATGCGCAGCGGCACTTCGCCACTTGCTTGAGAATGTGCGAGCGGATTCGTCTCGCTATCTTCATCGAGCGCGGCGACCGCACGCACGGCTGCATCGAACAGCGCGATCTGCATCGGAAAAACATCGCGGAACAGCCCGGAAATGCGCAGCGTGACGTCGACGCGCGGACGCTCGAGCATCGCCGCGGGCTCGATCTCGAAACCCGATACGCGTGCACTCGCGTGATCCCATAAGGGCCGCACGCCGAGAAGTGCGAAAGCCTGGGCAAGATCGTCGCCGCCGGTGCGCATCGTCGCGCTGCCCCAGAGATCGAGCACGATGCGGCGGGGATAATCGCCGTGATCCTGCATGTAGCGCTGGATGAAGGCGCGCGCCGCCTGCCGGCCGATCTCCCACGACGTCCGCGTCGGCACGGCGCGCGGATCGATGGAGTAAAGATTGCGCCCGGTCGGCAGCACATCGAGCCGCCCTCGCGATGGCGCGCCGGCGGGTCCGGGCGGCACGAAGCGGCCATCGAGTGCTGCGAGCAGCCCGTCGATTTCGCCGCGCGCGCAGTTTTTCAAGGCGCTGTGCGATGCGAGTGCTCCCGCATATGCCTCAGCATTGATTTTTCCAAACACATGCAGCCCGTCGCCGATGCGCATCTCCTTGAGATCGCAAATCCAGGCGTCGAGCCGCGCCAGCGCGGCCGGCACATCGTCGAAATGCGATAAGCCGCTCTCCGCGGCGAAGCCGCTTTCGCGTGCCCGCACGAGTATCGCATCGGCAAGCATGCGGGCGCGTCGCGGATCGAGTTCCTGCGCTTGCGCATATTCGTCGAGCAGCGCCTCGAGCTCGCGCGCCTCGCCGTGCAGGCCGGCCTCGCTGAGCGGTGGCGTCATGTGGCCGATCGTGACTGCCGCGATGCGCCGCTTCGCCTGCGCCGCTTCGCCGGGATCGTTGACGATGAAAGGATAGATCACCGGCACGGCCCCGAGCACCGCTTCCGGCGCGCATTCCTCCGCAAGCGCGACCGCTTTGCCCGGCAACCATTCGAGCGTGCCGTGCGTGCCGAGATGGATTAGTGCGTCGATGCAAGCGATTTCGCGCAGCCATATGTAGAACGCGATATAGGAATGGCGCGGCGGCAGGTTGGCGTCGTGATAGTCGGCTTTGCGCGCATCGCGCCGGCCCCGGTCCGGCTGCACGGAAATAACGAAATTGCCGGCGCGGAGGACACGAAGGCGGAAAGCCGCGTTTGCCACGGACGCATCGTCGCCTGGATCGCCCCAGCCGGAGGTTACTGCTTCAGCAAACTCGCGCGGTAACGTCGCGAAGTGTCGGCGATATTCGGTAAGCGGCAATTCGACGAGTGCGCTCTTGCTCTTGAACGCGTGCATCAATGCGTCGCCTTCCGGCAAGGGACCGATTTCGTAGCCCGCATTGCGCAGCTCACGCGCGATGCCCCCGACACTCGCCGGCGTATCCAGGCCAACGGCGTAGCCGACGCGGCCGCCTTTGGCAGGATAATCGGAGAGAACGAGGGCGATTTGACGTGTGCTGCGCGGCTTTCGCCGCAAGCAAACCCAAGCCGCCGCGAGGTTGGCGACATAATCGACCCGAGACGGCTCCGGCTTGTGACGCAAGCAGGAAAATTCGAGCGCCTCGCTGCGCGGGCGCGCTTCCTTGAACGAGATCGCGCGAGTGACGATGCGGCCGTCGATCTCCGGCAGGACAACGTTCATCGCGAGGTCCGCGGCAGAGAGTCCGCGGCGGCTTGCGGCCCAAGTCTCCTCAGTCGAGGTTGCGAGGGCGACCTGGAAGACCGGCGCGTCGGCGCAATCGAGCACGCTTGCGCCGTCGTCGAGGCGCGCGGAAAAAGCTGTTGTGTTGAGGATAATGTCGGGACGAAAATCTTGAACCGCATTCGCGACGACATCAACAGCAGCGCGATCTTTGAGGCTTGTGACGAACATGCTCTCGACGACGAAGCCGCGTGACGCGAGAGCATCGGCGAGAGCATCGACCGGGGCTGTGTCGGCCGCGAGAAACACCGAGCGATAGAGCAGGATCACCACGCGCGGCGCTTCTACCTTCGCGGGCCGCCAGCCCGCCTCATGTCTTCCCGCGGCGGCGATGGCGACCGGCTCTTGCCACGGGAGCGCGCGTCCTATTCGGGTTGAGACGAGGTCGAGGAAAGATCGGATGTTTTGCGGTCCACCTTCCTGGAACCAGCGCCAAATGCGCTCAAGATCGGCAGTGCTTAGCGTGGACGCTTCAGCGAGTCTGGCATCCTCGCGTCCATCGCCCGGCACGATTGCCAGATCAAAGCCGCGCATGCGTGCGGCAGCCGCGAGTTCATCGACGCCGTAACGCCAATAATCGGCGCCGCCGAGCAGTCGCACGATGACGAACCGCGCGTGCGCGGCCACGTTTTCGAGATAGATATCTACCGAAAACGGATGTTTGAGATCGCTCAGGCTGACAAGGCGCAGGCTCGGGCGCTCAAGCGGCATGGTCTCATGCACCGCCGCCACGAGGCCGAGATCGGAATCGGAGAAGGAAAGAAATACGCATTCAGCCGGCGTCTGTTCAAGATCGACGGCTGAAGCCATCTCGTTGAGCGTGCCGATCTGCCGCGCCAGGAGATGCACTTCTATCCCGTCAATGCGCGTGTGATCGCATCACGGTCGAGCCCCTTCTGACCGATGACGACAAGCCGGCTCGCGCGCGGCTCGTCGGCGCGCCAGGGCCGATCGAAATGATGCGTGAAACGAACTCCTACTCCTTGCACAAGGAGACGCATCGGACGGCCCGCGACTTCGATAAAACCCTTCATGCGCAGAACGTCATGATCTGCGGCAACGCCTTTCAGCCGCTCGACGAATGTACCGGCGTCATTCGGAGCGGCGAGATCGACAACGAACGTGTCGAAATCGTCATGATTGTGCTCCTCCTCGTCATCGTGATGCGAGGGACGGCGGGCGAGATCGTCTTCTGCCGCTGCGGCGAGCCCGAGCAGGATAATCGGTTCGATCCGACCCTTCTCCGTCACCACGATTTTGGCGCGCGGCGCAGCGGCATTTATTTCGGCTGAAAGAATGCGAACCTTCGCGTCTTGCAACAGATCGGCTTTGTTGAGGATGATAAGATCCGCACAGAGCAGCTGATCTTCGTAGACCTCTTCGAGCGGATTGTCGTGCTCGATCGACTCGTCGGCGGCGCGCTGGCGCTGCACCGCTTGCGGGTCGTCGGCAAAGCGTCCTTCGGCCACAGCCGGACCGTCGACCACGGCGATCACGCCGTCGACGGTGACGCGCGCGCGTAAATCCGGCCAGTCGAACGCTTTTACGAGTGGCTTCGGCAGGGCCAATCCTGACGTTTCTACGACAATGTGATCCGGCCGCTTTTCGTGCGCGAGCAGCGCCTCGATCGTAGGCACGAAGTCGTCAGCGACAGTGCAGCAGAGGCAGCCATTCGCCAGTTCTACGATGTTTTCGTCGGGGCAACTCTCCGCACCGCAGGAGCGCAGGATTTCGCCGTCAACACCGACATCGCCGAATTCGTTGACGATCAGCGCGAGGCGTCGGCCACGCACGTTTTCCAAGACATGGCGGATCAGCGTCGTTTTGCCGGCGCCGAGAAAGCCCGTGACGATTGTCACCGGCACTTTGCTCGACAAACCCGTCATTCCGCCGCCCCGCGTAAATGCACGAAAGCTGCCGGAATGCGAGCGACGACACCGCGTTTGATTTCAGCGGGGCGGTCACCCCAGGGGATCAGCCCGTCCGGCGTCTCCGCATAGAGCCGCCCGGCGGCGATGATCGTATCGGCGCTGCTCTCGGGAGGAAAATCGCCGTAGATGTAGCTCCATTTTCCCGGTGCCGAGAAACCGATCGTCACCGGTCGCTTGCAGACGCTGAGACATTCGACCGGGATCACTTCGAACTCTTCGTCATTCGCCCGCGCGCTGAGTTCGCGATAAAGCCGCGCGCCCGAACGCGCCTCTTTCGGCTCGAGCGGCTCGTCGCCAAAGCGGCATGTCGTGCAGACGTGAATTGTCGTGCGCCCGTCTGTCATGCCGGAACTGCAGCGGCCTGTTGCCGCGCAACGCGCTGCCACGCATATCCAACCGCCAGCCCGAGCAGCGCCCACAAAACTGCGCTGACAACCAGAGACGTGGACGCAAACTGCGCCGCGAGTTCGGCCGGCGCCGTACTCTTGAAATTCGGCGGCTTCGGCGCGCCGATGAGATGCGGCAACACGATCAACGCGATGGCGAGCATCTTCGCGGTCGTGTACTCGAGACGGGCCAAAACAAAAATCCCGGCTGCTGTCGAGAGCGCCGTTGCAACCCACCAAACCTGCCGCGAGAGCAGCGGCGCCGCGGCGCTACCAGGCAGTTCCGGCGAGAGACCGAGCGCCGGCGCAAGCGAGGTGGCGGCGAAGGCGGCGATCCCCCACAAAAAGGCGGTGCGCGGCGCGATCGGCACGCCGGCCGCAACCATCGCGGCGATGAGGATCAGCGCGTAGCCGATGGAGGTCGCTATGGTCGCGATGCTCGTCGCGGTGACGCGCTGCCAACCCTTGGCCGGCTGCCAGCCCTCATCTTCTTCCTCTTCGGGCTCGCTCGCCGCGGCATTGGTGCCGTGATCATGCACGAGCACAATCGGCAGCGCCGGTGAATTCAGCGCCGCATGATGGTGATGCGCGGCCTTCTCGTAGACCTCGCCCTGAAGGATCAGCTGCGACGTCGTGAAGTGCTGCAGGACCGCGATCGCAAGCCCGACAACGAGGCCGGCGAGGAAGCCGGCCTTCAGCACACGCTGGATCATGGCGTGGCTAATGACAGGGGAAGCTTAGTGCGTGGCGCGTGTCGTGCGCACCGTTATGCAGAACGAGGGTGTGGGCAAAGCCGGTCAGGAAGACGAGGCCAATGCCGAGCACGGCCGCAATCAGCGCCGCCTTGAGCGCCTCGGCGCGCGTGGCGGAAACGGTTCCCACGTCGAGAGCGGCGGAATGCGTATTCATCAAACCTCCTCGCCGCCCCACCGGCGGCTCTGGCCTCATAACCGACGGCAGGTCTCCTGGCTGGCGCTTCACCGCCGCGCACCGCCTTCCCGAACTCTTCGCGAGATCAGTGGCTTCGGTACGCGCCTCGACGCCGACAGTTGCGGGGGCAGCTGCGCTCCGGCGAACTGGCCGGTCGCATTCCCTCTTGGCCTCCTTGCGGGAGGACCGTCGGAGAGCGGCAGCATGCAATACGCGCCCAGCGCGGTCAACGCGTTTACCGGAATCGCTAATTTTCCCGGCCGAAGCCGTCTTTGATTACGGCGAGTTAAGTGTGCTACACCCTTGTAAGGCGTGAAGCCTCGTTACATATTTTGGAAGGTGACCGCCCGTGGGTGGTCCAGGGCCAAAGGCTCGCAACACGAGAGGAACCAATGTCCGACTATGACCGCAACGTGAGTGCCCGCTGGGGTACCGCGGCCAGGACACGTACAGCCGAGATCGACCAGGGCCTGCGCGCCTACATGCTCGGCGTGTACAATTACATGACGCTTGGGCTTGCGCTGACCGGCCTTGTCGCCTTCGGCGCTAATGTGCTGGCGACCACGACCGACCCTGCCCGCGCATCCGCGCGCGTTGGCAATATCCTGCTCACCGATATCGGGGTGGGCCTCTATACGAGCCCACTGCGCTGGGTAATTATGCTGGCGCCGCTCGCCTTCGTCTTCTTCTTCTCCTTCCGCATCGACCGGATGTCGGCGGCGAGCGCCCGCAATCTCTTCCTCGCCTTCGCCGCGGCGATGGGCCTGTCGCTCTCGACGATCCTGCTCGTCTATACGGGCACCTCGGTGGCGCGCGCCTTCTTCATCACCGCGGCGGCGTTTGGCGGGCTTAGCCTCTACGGTTACACGACGAAGCGCGATCTCTCGCCGATCGGCTCGTTCCTGATCATGGGCCTGATCGGGCTGATCATCGCCAGCCTCGTTAACCTGTTCGTCCAGAGCTCGGCCTTCCAGTTCGGCCTGTCGATCCTGTCGGTGCTGATCTTCGCCGGACTGACCGCCTGGGACACCCAGGCGATCAAGGAAATGTACTATGCTGGAGACGGCTATGAGGTGCAGACGAAGAAGTCGGTCAACGGGGCGCTGATGCTCTATCTCGACTTCATCAACATCTTCCAGTCGCTGATCTACCTGACCGGTAACCGCAACAACTGAGCCGGCCATTCCAACCGACGACTCAAAACCAAAGCCCCGCAATGCGGGGCCTTTTTGTTGTTCTACCTAGCCCGAGACGAGCTTCAAGCGCTTGTCGAGCACATCAATGACGCGCTTCAGCTCCGAACCGCGCTTGAGGATGAGCCCGGTCGCGGCAATGACCGAGAAGGCGCCCTGCTTGCGGGCGAGCTTCGGGTCCTTCTCGATCCGATAAAGCGGCACTTCCGACGTGCGGCGGAAGATCGAGAATACCGCCTTGGCCGGGCTGAAATCGATCGCATAATCGCGCCATTCGCCCTCGGCGACTTTGCGACCGTAAAGATTGAGAATTTCGCGTAATTCGCGGCGATCGAAAGAGACGACGGGCGCGGCCGTATTGATCGAGGATTGCGTGGCGAGCTGGAGGGGGATTGGGTTTCTGCGGCGGCTCTCGGCGAATTCCGCCGGGCCGCGGTGATGGCTTGCTTCCAGGGTTTCCGTTTCGCTCATGGGTACCTTCCGTGACCCATGATCGCGCGAAGCCGAACGGCCCGCAAGACGACTTTCAACCAATGGTCAAGCTAGAAAAGAGCCGGTGCGGATTTCTCCTACACCGGCTCAATGCTGCGCTCACGATGTGGCCCGGCCTGCACGGACGCCCCGGGGGGCTGGGGGGCTGACGATTCCGGAACGCCCACGAGACCGGGCCGTTCGAGGCAACGCTCGGCAAGATCGAAGCGCTATTGGGCAATGAAACGGCCCAAAGCCGGCGAATCTGTGGTTCCTTAGCTATTCGCGCGAACGTGATCAGCCGAGCGGATAGGCCGCCTCGACCACGTATGGCCCCCCGCCCGTCGAAGCCCGAGACGAGAAGAGCACGAAGCGATTGGCCTCGAAGGTGCGGTTCAGGAAATAACCCCGCGCCCCAAGGTAGTCGGCGACCGCGATGGAGGAAGCGGCGCGTAGCCGCGCCAGCGTTACATGCGGCACGAATTTCCGCGGCTCCGGCGGAATGCCGATCCGGCGTATCAGCCGCTCGTGCTCGGCTTGTAGCTCGACGAGCTGCGGCTCCGGCTTGGCCTTGGCGACGATTGCCCGCGGCTTGTCGCCGCCGAAGGCGGAAAGCCCGTCCAGGGTGACGCTGAGCGGCGGCCGGCGCACCCGCTCCAGGGCCAAGTACACGTCGCTCGCCGTGCGTTCATCGATGTCGCCGATGAAGCGCAAGGTCAGATGGTAATTCTGGACATCGATCCACCGCGCCCCGGACAATCCGCCCCGCAACAGCGAGAGCTCGGTCGCGATCTCCGGCGGGATTTCGAGACCGGTAAACAGACGGGGCATTTTCGGCCTCTTGGAATCGGCACGGCCCAGCTTAGCGATTTCCCGCCGCGCCGGAAGGTGCCCCCGCCTGGCCGAGCCGGTCGAGCACCGCTTCGACCGCGGGGAGAATGCCCTCGACGATTTTCGCAACGCCTGCCCGGTTCGGATGAATCCCGTCGGAGAGATTGAAGCCGGCCTCCTCGGCGATCCCGTCGAGGAAGAAGGGATAGAGCAGCACCTCATGCGCCTTGGCGAGCGCGGGATAGATCGCCTCGAAACGCCCGCGATAGCTCTCGCCAAGATTGGTCGTCGAGCGCATCCCGGCGAGCAGCACCGATGCGCCGCGCGCCTTCAGCCTGCTGATCATCTCATTGAGGGCCCGGCGGGTGATCTCGGGATCGAGACCGCGCAGCATGTCGTTCGCGCCGAACTCGACGATGACGAGGTCCGCCCCCTTCGGCACCGACCAGTCGAGCCGCGCGAGGCCGTCGCTCGCCGTATCGCCGGAGACGCCGGCATTCACGACCGTCACGTCGCGCCCCTTGGCGCGGAGCGCCGCCTCGAGCTGCCCCGGGAAGGACGCGTTTGCCGGCAGCATGAAACCGGCCGAGAGGCTGTCGCCAAAAGCGACGATGCGCAGCGGACGGGCCAAGGCACTCCCCGAATGAAACGGCGCGAGGATCAGGGCGAGGAGCGCGGCGGCGCGCCACCTCAATTGTCGCATATGCAAGATCAGTCCTCTGTCGCCATATGATGCGGATCGCCGGAGAGCGGCAGGTAGAGGGGACGATATGGGCATTGCGGCGCCCGCGGTCGAGTTAGCGAACGTGAACATCCATCTCGGGCGCGGCGCAGCCCGGGTGCATGTCCTGCGCGACATCGATCTGACGATCGCGCGGGGTGAGGCGGTCGGCCTCGTCGGGCCCTCCGGCTCGGGCAAGTCGACGCTGCTCATGGTGCTCGCCGGATTGGAGCGGCCCGATAGCGGATCGGTCCTTGTCGAGGGAAACGACCTCGCGACACTCGATGAAGATCGGCTGGCGCGCTTTCGCGGCGCGCGCATCGGCATCGTGTTTCAATCTTTCCACCTCATCCCGACGATGACCGCGTTGGAAAACATTGCCATCCCGCTCGAATTGCAAGGTGCGCCGAATGCGTTCGGGCGCGCGCGAGAAGAACTTGCGGCAGTCGGCCTTGCCGATCGCGCGTCGCATTATCCCGCGCAATTGTCCGGCGGCGAGCAGCAACGCGTCGCGCTAGCGCGCGCCATCGCGCCCGATCCCACTATTCTCGTTGCCGACGAGCCGACCGGAAATCTCGACGAGACGACTGGCACGGCGATCATTGATCTCATCTTCGATCTGAAGCGCGCTCGCGGCACGACGCTCGTCCTCGTCACCCATGATGCCGCACTCGCCTGTCGATGCGATCGCGTCGTGCGCATGCGCTCCGGCCGCATCGAGCCGGCCGAGTCCAATCTCATTCTGCCGGCGGCCCAATGAGCCTTGCGATCGGCCGCACCGACGGCATGAACGTCCTGCGCATGCCGCTTCTGCTGCGGCTCGCGTTGCGCGATCTGCGCGGCGGCATAAGCGGCTTCGGCATTTTCATCGGCTGCATTTTTCTTGGCGTGTGGGCGATCACCGCCGTTTCCGCACTGTCGCATTCGCTCTCTGACGGGCTTGCACGCGAAGGACGCACGATTCTTGGCGGCGACGTTTCGTTTGCACGCAGCCACACGCCGCTCAATGACGACGAGCGTCGTTTCTTCGCCGCGCGGGGTTCTCTCTCGACTGTCGCCCTCATGCGCGCAATTGCACGTCATGGCGATCAGGCGGGCCTCATCGAGATCAAGACCGTCGATGCGGCTTATCCCCCCGCCGGCGCGGTGGTGCTGTCGCCTGCTCGGCCCTTTTCGGATGCGCTGATCCAACGCGACGGGACCTATGGCATCGTTGCCGACGAGACGCTGAGCGCGAAGCTCGACGTGAAAGTCGGCGATCGCGTCGAGATCGGAACGGCGTCGTTCGAATTGCGTGCATTCCTG
>Ga0164305_10000144_pt1 | contig 23088 bp, 20 predicted proteins | sample Whisoiple_237_MG_FD_110215 | JGI IMG/M metagenome (GOLD analysis project Ga0164305, IMG submission 110215) | Soil microbial communities amended with pyrogenic organic matter from upstate New York, USA - Whitman soil sample_237_MG | ecosystem: Environmental > Terrestrial > Soil > Agricultural...
ACTCAGGATCTGGATTTTCCAGATTGATTGTCGGCGGGATTTTGTCATTGGCGATCGACATTACCGTCGCCACCGCCTCAATTCCCCCAGAACCGCCCAAAAGATGACCGGTCATTGACTTAGTAGAACTAATTGCTACTTTGTAAGCGTGGTCTCCCAAGGTCCGCTTAATCGCCTTGGTTTCCGTAGAATCGTTGGGAAGCGTGCTCGTGCCGTGAGCGTTGATATAGCTCACTTGATCCGGCGTCAAACCCCCATCCTTGAGCGCTAAAGCCATCGCCCGCGACGCACCCTCCCCCCCGGTACCGGAGAAGTCATGTGATACGCATCGCAAGTTAAACCGTAGCCGACGATTTCTGCGTAAATCTTGGCGCCGCGCGCCAGAGCGTGTTCCATTTCTTCTAGAATCAGAATGCCAGCACCTTCGCCGACGACAAAACCATCACGATCGCGATCGAACGGACGGCAAGCATGAGTCGGGTCATCGTTGCGAGTTGAAAGCGCCCTCGCCGCAGCAAAACCAGCCACGCACAAAGGTGTCACCGCAGCTTCCGTACCGCCGCAAATCATGGCTTGCGCGTAACCCCCCTGAACTAGGCGAAACGCATCGCCCACGGCATTTGACCCGGCAGCGCATGCCGTCACCGTGCAAGAGTTTGGCCCCTTAGCGCCCGTTTGAATCGCCGTCAGGCCCGCGGCCATATTTGCAATCATCATGGGAATCATAAACGGGCTGCATCTATCGGGGCCGCGATTCAGATAAATCTCTTGCTGGTCTTCCAAAACCTTCAGGCCACCAATGCCAGTGCCAAGAATGACACCCACCTGTTCTGCGTTCAGGTCGTTAATCTCTAACTTCGCATCAGCAACAGCTTGTTTGCTGGCTGACACCCCAAATTGAGCAAAGCGATCCATCCGCTTTGCTTCCTTGCGCTCTAAATAGTCGTGTGGGTCGAAACCCTTCACCTCTGCGGCAAAGCGGCAGTCGTGCCGCGACGGGTCGAATAAGGTGATCGGGCCTATACCATTCTTCCCGGCAAGCAACCCGTCCCAATATTCGGACAAGGTATTGCCGATCGGTGTAATCGCGCCGAGACCCGTGATAACAACGCGCTTACGCTCTAAATTTGTCATGATTTCAGTTTCAAAAAATTAAACACCCAGAACGCAGAACAAAAGAGGAGTTTCCAGTTTTCTAACTTCTCTCCTCTTAGGGGAAAAGACAGGTATTTTATGCTTTTGGAGCTGCAAGTTCCTTGTTGATGTAATCTACACAAGCTTGAACCGTAGTAATTCCTTCGGCTGCTTCGTCGGGAATTTCAATATCAAACTCTTCTTCCAACGCCATTACCAGCTCTACTGTATCTAAGGAATCTGCTCCTAAATCGTTAGCAAAGTTGGATTCGGGCTTGACATCGCTCAGATTCTCGACTTCCAGTTGCTCTTTCACAATTTTCTGGACTCTAGCAAAAATGTCGTCTTGGCTCATAACATCGTGTCCTCATTGGTTGCTGCGTATCTAATCTTATCCGAAAGGGGGATCTGCAGGAGAAAGGCTGGCCGCTTTTCTAAGTGACACGGGCCAGCGACAATTGGGACACGGACGATCGCAGCAACTCTAGGGCTAAGGCAAAAAAAACCCCAATAGCCCAAAATCAATCATCTCGTTTAGCCACCTGATAACGTTGAGGAACCGGAATTTTGGGTTCATGGTGCGTCTGTCATCAACTCAAAATCCTTGAGAAAAGGTGACAGTGGGCTCCTAGGTAGGCGCTGATACGTTAATTATAAAGAGGGAAAACTAAGCAGGAAGCCTCCCGACTTCGATCGCTCAAGTTTCTTTTCCCGAACCTTGTGTCCCCAGCAGAAACGACTATGCCATCCCAAACTCTCAGATATGCTTACTTTCCCGGTTGCGTTGCCCAAGGGGCGGCCCGCGAACTTTACTTGTCTACAATGGCGCTAACTCAAGCGTTGGGGATTGAACTGGTGGAACTCAAGAAAGCTTCCTGCTGCGGTTCTGGCACTTTCAAGGAAGATTCCCAGTTGCTGGAAGATACTGTCAACGCTCGCAATATTGCTTTGGCTGAGGAACTGAATCTGCCTTTGCTGACGCATTGCAGCACTTGTCAAGGGGTCATCGGTCATGTGGACGATCGGCTGAAGGAATCTCAGAAAACCGATCCCAACTACATAGAAAAAGTCAACGGTTTACTGGAAAAACAAGGCTGTTCGCCTTATCAAGGCAGTACCGAGGTGAAACATCTGTTGTGGGCGATCGTTGCAGATTACGGGCTCGACGAAGTGCAGAAGCGAGTCACCCGCAAGCTTTCCGGTTTGAAGTGCGCGTCTTTTTACGGGTGCTACCTGCTGCGAGCTCAGGATAAGCTGCTGTACGATGACCCGCACCAACCGGAATCGATGGAAAATGTGTTTCGGGCGATCGGGGCAACTCCGGTTTACTATCGAGGGCGGACGCAGTGCTGCGGCTGGCCGTTGGCGAGTTATGCCACTAACCAATCTTTTGGGATGGCAGGCAAACATATTCAAGATGCTCTTGACAATAGCGCTGATTGTATGGTAACGCCTTGTCCTCTCTGTCACTTGAATTTGGATTCGCGACAGCCCGAGGTGGAAAAAGTAATCGGGCGCAAATTGAGTTTGCCGGTGCTGCATTTACCGCAGTTGGTGGCTTTGGCTTTGGGTGTGGAACCGAAAAAACTAGGACTCGATCGACATATTGTTTCAACTAAGCCCGTGTTAGAAAAATTAGGCTTTTAGTCGATCGGCGCGGGTTTGTAGTAATGACTTTAGTTTTTTCTCATATCAAATCCGGGTTGATAGTAACGACTTTAGTTTTTTCTCATATCAAATTCGGTTAGATCGGAATTATACCCGAGTGCTAGCGGGATGCTCGATCGCGCTCATACACTCTTGAGTTGATAGAAGATACCGTCAAAAATTTGTCGTTTTGTCCCCAGAGGTGGTCTAGTCTTCTTATTGTGGGGCAGCAATGGTGCTGCGGAGTTACCACTCTTTGTCGGTTAAGTTGCTCGACAAAGCCATTTATTTCCGATCTTAGCTCGTCATCAGAGATCCCAAATGGGTTATTTAAGCTATTGACACCACCAAGAGATGAAGCTGTCTAACGGCGACGGCTTCAGCGGACGGCGTTGCACGGCGGTTAGACCACTGATAACCTATGCCTCAGTTCCGTTGCCAGCCCTTGTGAGACTGCGATTGCTAGACCGCATGCGATAGCCCGGATTTACACTCAAAAGCAAGTGTGGGGGGTGGTAGGTTAATATGCAGACAACAGAAATTGTATACAATTACACAAAATAGTTTTTTAACACTTCCTAACTGGCTAGCTATTGACAAGGAGTAAACAATGAAACGAAACCCAGTAAATCTCACACGTTCGGTATTCCTATGGGCAATGCTAGGAATCATTTGTGGTTTGTTTGGTGCAAGTTATTGGATATTTTTGTCTTACATGATGGTGGGATTTGAATATTTTAGTGGACATTCTCTACTAATCATCATGCCACTTGCGGGTTTGCTCATCGGTTTGCTTATTCATTGGCTGGGAAATCCTGGCGAAATAGGGTTGATTATTGACAATATTCATCTCAATGGTGGGCGGTTACCAATGAACGAGAATCCTTCGATGATTCTGTCGTCGCTCATCAGTATTGCAAGTGGAGGCAGTGCTGGCCCAGAAGCACCAATGGTGCAAGTCACAGGTTCAATTGGTACGTGGTTAGCCGATCGCTTTCAATTGAGCGGAGAGGCACTACGAACTTTGAGTATTGCTGGCATGGCCTCTGGTTTTACAGTTTTGTTCGGCGCTCCATTGGGAGGTACTTTTTTTGCTTTAGAAATCCTGCATCATCAGAATGTTGTGGAGTATTTTGAAGCAATATTGCCTGCCGTCGTGGCAAGTTGTGCAAGTTACACCATCTTTGTAGCAATTACCAAGCTAGGAATTGGTCCTACCTGGCATTTTCCTCAATACAATGTGGACAGCCTTTATGACTTTGGCGCAGCGATTGCTTATGGAATTGTAGGTGCGATCATGGGGTGGCTTTTTATCGCTGTATTTCGCAGTGTAGGTCGCTTGTTTGATTCGATACCCAGTCCAATCTATGTGCGTACTACTGTAGCTGGGCTAGGACTTGGTGTTTTATCAGCTTTATTTCCGCTCACTCGTTTCTTTGGTGAACATCAAATTGAAAAAATTGTTGAGGGAAACTTTTCTTTGGGATTTGTCTTAACTTTAGTTATTGCTAAAGTGTTTGCCATTAGTACGACCGTAAATGGAGGCTGGCGAGGGGGGATTATCATCCCACTGTTTTTTATAGGAGCCTGTTTAGGAAAGGCAATCGCTATCATTAATCCCGCATCCAACGAGACTTTGGCAATGATTTGTGTAATGGCTGCTCTGAATTCAACAGTTACTCGAACTCCCATTAGTACAACTCTGCTACTCGCCAAGTTGACAGGATTTAGCACTTTTACACCGATTCTCTTCGCTAGTCTCGTAGGCTTCTTCTTGGCTCCCCGATCTCCCTTCATTACCTCACAGCGTAAAATTGATTGACAAACGGCTAGAAATCCTCTACTAGCTCCGTGTAGCGGCGAAAAATACGTGCATTTTGCGAGTGTCGAGTCTCAAGGCTTCTGCCATTACAAATGCACCAATGGCATCAAACAACATCTAGCCGTTGACACCAGTCAGACTGCCGTTTTCGATCGATCTCACATCTTGCACCATTCTTAAGAACAGGCTTTCGGGCCTGTTCCACAACAAGTGCATTTTCTTGTGGGGTGGGCAGGAGAGCCCGCCCAGAGAAGGGTTATTGATAATGGTGCAATATCTCAGATCCATTGCACAAAAGCCAGTGTGTCCGATGACTGTGGCTTGATTGAAATGTTGAGTCACAACCTCGATTATTTTCACACTCGGGCCCGTCAATATTCCGAAGACGATCATTCTCCAAGGGCAAGGGGTATCACCCGGAGCGGCTCATCGCAGAGAAAGTAAAAACTCGATCCCCAGATTATGACCCAGATCCGGTTTAAAGTGGCACGGAAACTAACGAAAGCCGAAAAAATGGCACTACAGGGGAAAACAGGATTTGTCGTGGTGGCAACTCGCGATCGTGATTGAACGGTCAAACGCTTCGATGTAATCCTCTAAGAGTTTGGTCAAGAACTTTGAGCCCACTCTCACCAATCCTACTGCTAAACTCAATTTGTATTTCATCAGGCTGATGCTCAAACGGTTGGCGAATGATAGAGATCCCAAAAGGGTTCTATAAGACTCTCAGGGTGAATAACTGTGAAGTTTTGTCGCTTTTTCGCGAAGTGCTTCCAGGCACTGCGGTAGACTAACCTTTAATTCTCTGTGCAGGCTATAGCGGTGTCACCTCGCCGTCAAATCTGTTCACTCGCAGAGGCAGCAAATTTTTAGTGACTCGTTGGGAGCCTATATTCAATGTCTCATTCAGTCAAAATTTACGATACTTGCATCGGCTGCACTCAATGCGTCCGCGCTTGTCCGACTGACGTTTTGGAGATGGTGCCCTGGGATGGCTGCAAAGCAGCTCAGATTGCCTCATCTCCCCGCACCGAAGACTGTGTAGGCTGCAAGCGGTGCGAAACTGCTTGCCCGACCGATTTTCTGAGCATCCGGGTTTACCTGGGAGCAGAAACCACTCGCAGTATGGGTCTAGCCTACTAAATATCGATCGACACGCCGATCGAATTACGGGCACAAAAGAGGGGGCAATTTAATCGCCCCCTCTTTTTTTGTCGCGGAATCTGCATTCTGGGGCCGGAAGAAGGTAAAAATGATAAAACTTGAGTTTTATTGCGATCGCTAAGCAGGAGTAGTACGTTAAATGTGCGGAATCGTTGGCTATATCGGCACGCAAGCAGCAAGCGAGATTTTGCTAGCAGGATTGGAGAAACTAGAATACCGGGGCTACGATTCAGCGGGCCTCGCTACCATCTCGGAAGGAGAAATTACCTGCATCCGAGCCAAGGGCAAATTGCACAACCTCCGGGAAAAGTTAGCAGAGATAGACTCTCCGGCTCCCATCGGCATCGGACACACCCGCTGGGCAACTCACGGCAAGCCTGAAGAATATAACGCTCACCCTCACATGGATAATAGCGGGCGAATTGCGGTAGTTCAAAATGGAATTGTCGAAAATTATCGCGAGTTGCGGAAAGAATTGAAAGCGAAGGGACATAAATTTGTCTCGGATACCGATACAGAAGTTATTCCTCATTTAATAGCTGAATTTTTGAAAGAAGCAAGAAGGGAGAAGGAAGAAGAAAAAGATAAAAAAGCAGAGAAAGTTGCTGATTTATCGTTTTTGGAAACTGTTTTAAAGGCGGTAAATAAATTAGAGGGAGCTTTTGCGATCGCCGTTATTTGCGCTGATTTTCCCGACGAAATAATAGTCGCCAGACAGCAAGCTCCTTTGGTGATTGGATTTGGTGCTGGTGAATTTTTCTGCGCTTCCGACACGCCGGCCTTAGTATCTCACACCCGCACTGTTTTGTCCTTAGAAAATGGCGAATTGGCAAGGCTAACTCCGATGGGAGTCGAAGTTTACAGCTTTGCTGGGGAAAGGCTGAAAAAGATCCCGCGCATCCTTGGTTGGAGTCCGGTTTTAGTCGAAAAACAAGGCTTCAAACACTTCATGCACAAGGAGATTTATGAACAGCCAGCCGTAGTCCGAGCTTGTTTGGAGGCTTATTTAGACAGCGATTGGCAGCCGGAAAATCCGCGCTCTCCCATCAATCTCAACTTGCCCAAGGAGCTTTCCACCGATGTCGAACAAATTTCGATTCTCGCCTGCGGAACGAGCTGGCACGCCTCGCTAATTGGCAAATATTTGTTGGAACAATTAGCTAATATTCCCACTGCGGTGCAGTACGCTTCTGAGTACCGCTACGCACCGGCACCGCTGACAGCAAATACTTTAACTATTGGGGTAACACAGTCGGGAGAAACGGCGGACACGCTGGCTGCTTTGGGAATGGAACAGCAGCGCCGCGCGGGTTTTACTGATAAGTTCCGGGCGAGAATGTTAGGCATTACTAACAGGACTGAAAGTTCGATCGCCCACATGATGCCTCAGGTAATCAACACCCACGCTGGTATAGAAGTCGGCGTTGCTGCAACTAAAACTTTTGTCACTCAGTTGATGGCATTCTATTTCTTAGCTTTGGATTTGGCGCACCAGCGGCAAACAATCAGCACGGAGAGATTGGCAGAAATTATTACTGGTTTGCGCCAGTTGCCGGCAGAAATTGAGAAGTTTTTGGAGATTCAAGAACAGTATGTGGAGGAATTGTCCCACCAGTTTACAGACACCCAAGATTTTATCTTTTTGGGGCGGGGAATTAATTTTCCGATTGCTTTGGAAGGGGCGCTGAAACTGAAGGAAATTAGCTACATTCACGCCGAAGGATATCCGGCGGGAGAGATGAAACACGGCCCGATCGCCCTTTTGGACGCGAAAGTGCCTGTAGTGGCGATCGCGATGCCCGGAAGCGTCTACGAAAAAGTGCTTTCCAACGCTCAGGAAGCCAAGGCCCGCGACGCCCGTTTAATTGGTGTCACGCCGAAGCAAGGTGTGGCGGAAGCCGATATTTTTGACCACGTTTTGCCAGTGCCTTTGGTGGATGAATTGTTGTCGCCGATTGTGACAGTGATTCCGCTGCAATTGTTGGCTTATCACATTGCGGCGCGTCGGGGTTTGGATGTGGATCAGCCTCGCAATTTGGCGAAGTCGGTGACGGTGGAATAAAAAAATTCAGTTGGCAGTTGGCAGTTGGCAGTTGACTGTTGACTGTTGACTGTTAGCAGTTGTTATTGGTTATTTGTTATTTGTTATCAATAACCTTCCAGACTCTGCCTCCAATGCCCGATGCCCTATTCCCTCTGGCTGACTCCGCAAATTGCGGCTAACAGCAACCAGCTTGTAGTATTGAGTCGAAAATCAAACAGCGTCACATCTACAGTGTTAAAAAGCGTACAGGCGGCGAAGGCTAATAAATAACTGAAAAAAATTAGGCGATCGGCCGCTCTTACCTCTTGACAAATTACCTGTTTTTTGCTAATAATTATAGGTTTTTGATTAATCACTAAAGCATTTTCCACTACCTCCTGTGTTGCTATTTGCTCGTGTTTAATATCCGCAGAAAAAAGCGGCCAATTCGCCAGCAGCAAAACACCCCTAGCCAAAACCCAACCAACTAAACCAAACAAAAAAAGCGTTGCGGGTATTCCCGTTTCCGCAGTCAACATCAGTATCAAACTATGAGGATGACCCAGCCATTCTTGCATCTGAGCTTGATAGAGAGGCGTAAAATTTCGCAATCCCCAACCAGTCCAAGGACGCTGCTGAGTCATTGACCAAGCGAATTCCCATTGAGTTTTTCTCAAAGTAGCTGTCGGTCGATTTGGGAACATCTCGTCGGTGAGTCTAGCCCAAAAGAAAGCCGTAATAATTCTTCGCAAATACTGCCGTAAAGGTTCCGGGCCAAAGGCAGACAAAAAAATTGTGCTAGCCACACTCAAAACCGCAGCTAATAATTTTTTATAACCCGCATAAAATGCAAAAGCCAAAACTGCCAAAACTGCCAGTCCCCAAGCATTGCGAGAATTAGTAAAAATCAAAGCAAGAGCATTTCCGAACACTGCACAACTTAAAAATAGGAAGCGGTAATTGGGAATCGGTAATTGGAAAGCGGTAATTGGGAATTGGGAATTGGGAATCGGTAATTGGGAATTGGTAATTTGCAGTTCATTAATTATTTCCTTCTGCCTTCTGCCTTCTGCCTTCTGCCTTCTGCCTTCTTCCATCCACAGTCCCAGTGCTAAAATAAAAGCAATTGTCAGATAGCAAGCTAAAATATTAGCGTACATAAACACAGAAGCCATGCGGCCGGGGGGATTGCCTTTGGGTTCGAGTACCCAGCCAAAAACAGGCTGCAATTGATCGATGCCGCTCCATCCTAAAAATTGCTGTCCCAGGCCTAAAATTATCACGGGAATTGAACTAATTACGATCGTCCAAGACAATTGCCGCAATTGAGCCGAAGTTTGAATTAAACTGCTGAAAGCGGCAAACAATATAAAGAACGGCAAGAAATTGTACAACCCTAGAAAAGCCTCGATGCGGTTGTTGGCAAAAACCGCTGTGATGACGAGCAGGGCGCTCAGAATTGCGAATCCTCGATTCAGCGGGCGGCGACTAATTTGACGGAACTTTTGCTTGCAAGTGCCAGCCAATCCCAGGAATAAACCTAAAGCTCCCAAAATCGGAATTAAGGGGAAAATCAGCATTCCCACTTGGGCGAAATTCCAAGGGACTTGCAGGCGGGGATCTTGATGTTTTTGGAGGCGAGACTTGAGATTTTCGGCTGTCCGTTTGGCAGCTAATTTCAACCGATTTTTGATATTCACCCACACTCCCAATCTCAAATCTAAAATCTACAATCTACCATCGTTAAGCTAATTCCCAAACGCATTCCGATCGCGTTAATCGAATTTGAGCTAAGGCAAAAATGGTCGGGATAATGCGGCCGTAGTTCGTGGAAATCGCTCGCCAACCCAAATCCGCGAAAAACCAAGTCCACATCACCGGGCCGAGCAAGGAAAATACGCTCCGCGTCGCACCGTAACGAGCTGCACTCACCGCCATACCCCGCCTCGCCGTCTGAATAGCCACATAATTTTGAAACTGGGTTGCTGCGGTTGCAGTGCCTGCAAGCACTCCTTGTTTTGCCATTTGATAGGTGGCAAAATGCAGCGCAAATTGATTTGCCATTAGTTTGAGCAGCATTGGTTTTAAGATTGAACTAACAGCTAAAGCGCTGCCGCCTTTGAACAGTAAACCCAGCGGGTCTTTTTCAGCAGAAATTGGCAGGGGTTCTGAGAGTTTAGAATCAACGATCGCTCGCTGTACCCGCACTGTCAGCGCTTGTTGTTCATCTGCAGGTAAACGCTTCCACGCGCGGCCCATTAAGTGGAGAAATACTTCTGCCTCTAAGTCGGTGGTTGACAAGTGTCTGGGATAAGGGATTTTGAGATAGCGACAAACTTGAATTAGTGCTTGTCTGTAAGTTACTTGTTGGGTTCGCCCTCTGAGTACCGTCAACCCGTCGGCTGCAAGATAGCGAAACCGCTGTTCTACGGCGTCGATCCACGCTTCGCGATCGCGACTTTGTACATCTATCGGTGCGGGGGTTTGCACGTAATCTAAAGGGTTAAACTTGCGGCTGAACAGAAGTTCTGTTAGTTGCTGCAATTCTTCTTCTGTTGTCAATTCGAGTGCTGCTCTGAGTTCGTCCAAAATTTTGCCCTCCCCTATGCGATTTTAGATTTTAGATTTTAGATTTTAGATTGCGGCTGGTTGACAAGCATTAGGATTTAGGATTTACCTACGGTGGCTTTTTTTGATCTGGTCTTAATCGTGGATTCGTGCTGTCCTTTATTCTACTACTTGGTGCAGGGCGATGGCGGGACGCCCTCGCCCGTGCTACGGCTCTTTTGAGTCATCGGTAAGGTACAAATTCAGCCTGCAGCCTTTAAGCTGATGTTTAGATTCACAAGGCTGACTGATTGATTATGTTCGATGTTGCGGTGATTGGTGCGGGTATGGCGGGGCTGAGTTGCGCTCAACGGTTGCGTCAAGCTGGTTATTCTGTGGCGGTTGTTGAGAAATCTCGCGGCGCGGGGGGACGTGTTGCAACCCGCCGCGTACAGGGTACTAGGGCCGATCACGGGGCGCGGTATCTGGAACCCCAGGGGGACGCGGTGCAGGGGTTAATTAAGGCTTTGGTCGATCGCCACATCCTCAAACTCTGGACTGATACTGTCTGGGAATTCAGACAGGGGGAACTTTCTGCTATTGCTAGTTCTTGTTATGTCGCACCTGCGGGTATGAATGCTATCGGTAAGTATCTGGCGGAGGGTGTAGAAATTTGGTTTGGCCGCCGCGTACAAGCTATTTGTACTACAGATAACCAAATGTGGCATCTTTCCCTAGAAGTTACTGATGACAATTTACAGACTCCTCAAGAATTGATTGCTAAGGCTGTGGTTGTGGCAATTCCTGCTCCTCAAGCTGTAATGTTTTTGAATTCGGAAATTGGTTTTAAATCTGATTTTATTGACAAATTGCGTTCTGTGGAGTACAACCCTTGCATTACGGTTATGGCTGGCTATCCTGCGACAAAACAGCAAGATTTGAGCAATCTAAATCCGCAGTGGAAATCTGTTTCTTTTCCCGATAATTCTGATTTAGCTTGGGTTGGTTTGGACAGCAGCAAACGGCTCGATCAGCAGCAGCCGGTGTTTGTGGTTCACAGCAGCGCAAATTTTGCTGAACGCTATTTAGAAGCTGGTGATTTGGAAACTGTCGGTCGGGAATTGCTCGATCGCACTTCTGAATATTTAATGCCTTGGCTGAAACAGCCGGAATGGTTGCAGGTTCACCGCTGGCGCTATGCTTTTTGTCGAAATCCTTTGCCTGTTTCTTGTTTGCCTGCTGGGGGGACTTTGCCGCTGGTTTGTGCGGGGGATTTGTGCGGGGAAGGCCAAATAGAGGGTGCTTTGCGATCGGGTTTGGCGGCGGCTATTTGGGTGAATTCTCAGTTGCAAAATTTGCCGTTAGATTCCAGCCTAAATTGGTAATATGGCTACAATTAAGGTATCGATTTTGCCTCTAACGCTATGATTGCCATCCCGTCTGGGTTTAGCCCCGAAGATTACCTTGCCCTCGAACGCGATCATACCGTCCGGCATGAATATCGGCGCGGTTTGGTGTACGCGATGGCGGGAGGTCGCGATGGGCACAGCCTTTGGAGTAGCCGCCCTTTATCCCAAACGCTGCACCTCTTCCACCGACAGAGAAAGCGCCTGGGCAACTTGTTCGACGGTTAAACCCATTGCCAGCAGTTGGGGGATGGCATCTCGTTGTGTTTGCTCCCCGCGATCGGCCCGTTGACGCTCAGCTTCAGCCCGCTGGCGTTCCTGTTCGGTGTGGAGGCGTTCGAGTCGAGCTTGCTCGCTCCCCGTCAGCAACAAATTCCCTTCGTTATCCCACCAGCGCAACCACCGCTGTGTCTGATTTTGATAGCTGTGTCTGATTTTGATAGCTGCCGAACCATACGCCTAACTCTACTCCCATGCGGTCGATCGGGTAATGTCCGCGATCGTTCGGTTCCAACAGGCGATAGCGGGCGTTCACCCAGTTGTAGACTTCCAGTTGGCTGGTTTTAATTGTATAAATGTCGTAGTAGGGGATGCGGATAATCTGTTCGTATACCCAAAACTTCCCTGGTTTCTGAGTAATACGTTCTGGCAAACGAGATAAGGGGGTGTTGTCGCGTTCTTCAGAACCATCCCCACTGGCTAATTCGATCGCAATTATCGGCACCATATACTCGCGCCACAGCACGTAAGAGCGGCGAATTTCGCCGTCTAACAAAGGCGGAACGTTGGGGACGTAGAACCAGTCAGGGGCTTCGGCTCCGCGTTCGGGTGGGTCGGTTTCGCGCCAGTAGATGCCACTATCCTGCCCGATCGCATATTGTCCCTCGGGGTGAAGCGTTTGCAGCGTGCTTTCTAGGGAGTCTGTGAGCAGAATAGTCTGCGGATGTTCTAGAAAGTTTTTCACGAACGTGCCGTCGGATTCGGGGAGTTGGGTGCGATCCGGGAAGGCGGGGGGCAACCCTGTCGCACTGAGACTGGTGGTCATGGCTGGTAAGCGAGCGACTGGCGATCGAACTGATGCTCTGTTATAGCCTAGCGATTGTCGATCGACTTGTGTAGCCCAAGATAGCCATTGTTGTGAAAAATCGAGCAATCGACCTACAAAAAAATGGAAAAATGGTGTAAAGTCCCACTTTTACCTCTTGTTATTTTTTTGCTGTTTCCTGGTGTTTTAACTCTTGGTCTTGCATCTGCAATAACTCGGGAACTGTTACGAAAATGTAGCCTTCCTTTCTCAATCTTGCAATAATCTCAGGCAAAGCTTTTACAGTTCTCGATCGATTGCCGCCGCCGTCGTGCATCAACACAATGCCGCCGGAATTTGCCTGCCTCATCACGTTGTCCATCAAAGATTCCGTAAGATTGCGCCAATCAAAAGAATCAGCAGACCACATCACAACTGCATAATTTTTCTTTTGAGCGTAAGCTGCCAATCCATTGTTTAAAATGCCTCCTGGCGGGCGGAACATCGATGTTTGGATGCCGGTCAAGTCCTCAATTAAGGATGAAGTGCGATCGATCTCGCGAGCAGCACCGTCTTCGTTATACTGAAGGTATTCATGGCTCCAAGTGTGGTTGCCGATCGCGTGACCGGCAGCAGCGACTTGTTTGCCAATTTCGGGAGAATTTTTCAGGTATCTTCCTACCCAGAAGAATGTAGCTTTAATATTGTTTTCCTTGAGAATATCTAGGATTTGTGTAGTTGTTTTCGGCCAGGGGCCGTCGTCAAATGTCAGGGCGATCGCCTTGTGCTGGGAGTCTAGTTTCGCGTGACTAATGATTGTACCTTGAAACCGATCCGGTACGGCTGAGTGAAATCGGATTGCCTGCAATTGGGCTAGAGCATTTTGGGAAAATTCAACTCGACGGGCGATCGCCTGTTGGAGCAGATTAATATTGGATATCGGCTGTTCTTCTTGCGAGTGGGATACGGCCAAGACTTGCGCCTGAATCGATGCCAAGGGCTGATTTACCCGCAAGTTAATCGGCAAGGTCACACCCACCAAAAAACTTCCTATGGCGGCTAGAAAAGCAACAATTAAAGTTTTTCGCCGCCTCAAGATCCGTTTCAATTTTGTCACGTCATTCTCTCCTTCACACCTTGCACAGTTAATTTTATATTTTATGTTGATATCAACTTAATCCTCTTAAGAGGATAATTTTAAATCCGATTGCCCCTAAAAATACTACTGGAAATAACTGAGCGCGGAAAAGTCCGTCAGGATAAAAAACATGAAGACTTGTAGGCAAGAAATCCCCTCACCCATAAAAAGTGGGATGGTTCAAATTTTCCTCCACCAAGCGGAGGGCGCTCAAATCCGGTTAAGGGCACTTTATATTCTTAGGGACTCAGGCTGGGGCCCGCGTCCCTACCTAACGCTGCAAGATGTGAGTTTAACCTGACATCTTGCACCATTTTCCTGAACAGGCTGGACGGCTTGTTCCACTCATAGTTCAATTTTCTTGTCGAACACGCATCTTGTCCGCCCCTAAAATGCTTATTGGCAATGGTGCAAGATGTGAGTTTAACCGGATTTGATATGAGTGGCGATCGATGCCCGCCAGTCCTAAAATTAACTTTTAGGGCCGATTCTCTCTTTGTACAAGCCGACAATCCGATCGATAACTTCGGCAACCGTCAGATTGTCTGTTTGAATTTCCACAGCATCGGCCGCTTTACGCAAAGGTGCAACCTCGCGGGTGCTGTCCTTTTCGTCCCGCAGGGCGATGTCTTGTTCCAATTGTGCCAAGCTAATATTAGCCCGATCGGTATCTTTAAGTTCTAACAGCCGCCTGCGCGATCGCTCTTGTACCGAAGCCGTCAAAAAAATCTTCAGTTCCGCATCGGGAAACACGTTAGTGCCGATATCGCGGCCTTCTGCTATAATTCCGCCTTTTGTGCCGCAGCGCCGCTGTTCCTCCAGCAGAAACTGCCGCACGGCGGGAATTGCCGCCATTTCCGAGACGCGGGATGTCACTTCCAAACTGCGAATTGCCTCGGTTACGTCTTCGCCGTTAATCTTCAACATCTTTGATGCGGGATCGAGGTTGTATTCCAAATAACTGGAACTGATTAATTCGGCGATCGCGCATTCGTCGGAAATCGGCGTGTCTGTTTTCAATGCCAGCCAAGTCAGCGCCCGATACATCGAACCGGTATCCAGATAAAACAAGTTCAAAGCAGTTGCTGCAAGGCGAGTTACGGTAGATTTGCCTGCTCCCGCCGGGCCGTCGATCGCCACAATTGGCCGGCGGTTCCTGAGAATCATATTGTCAATCAAACGAGTAGAGCCAACTCTGGCGGCCACGGCTAAAAGTCCCGCTGTTTCCACAACCTGCAACCGCGTCAAAGTGTGGGGATCGACGAGTTCGGCGTATTCGAGCTTTACTGCGGGTTCATCTGCGACTGCTGCGTGGGCGGCAGCGAGTGCGGCTGCTACGGTGCGATCCCCTGAATAAAAAGTTTCCGAGGCTTGTTGCAGGGCGCGGTAGAGTACGGAGGCTTGCTGTTTTTGCTCTGGTGTTAAATACTGATTGCGAGAACTCATTGCCAGTCCCGACTCTTCGCGGACGATCGCACAAGCGACAATCTCTACAGGCAAGTTAAAATCAAAGACCAGCTTCCGAATAATTGCTAGCTGCTGGGCGTCTTTTTGACCGAAATAAGCTTTTGTCGGCTGCACCAAACTCAAAAGTTTAGTAACAATTGCCGCGACGCCTTGAAAATGACCGGGCCTTGCTTTGCCGCACAAAACCGATGTCATCGCTGGTGGCGGCACTACTTGAGTTAAGGATGAAAGGTGAATCTCTATCTGTTTTTGGGCGGTTTGCTCTGTTTCTGTACGCGCGGCGAAGCTATCCCGTAGGGAATCGACTGTTTGGTTGCCGAACATTTCAGTTGCTGAGGGAGCAAATATCGCATCAACCCCAACTTGTTCGCACAACAGCCGATCTTGCTCGAAATTCCGAGGATAATCTTGAAAATCTTCTGTCGGCCCAAATTGCAGCGGGTTGACAAAAATGCTGACCAGGGCGATCGCATTTTCTTGCCTTGCCCGCTGGATCAAGCTGAGATGCCCTGCGTGCAAAGCTCCCATCGTCGGTACCAAACCGACTGTCAAATGAGGTGCCGCAGACTTTTGTAAATTTAAGTAGCAGCGAAGTGCTGCAATGGTAGTAAACAGGCGCACCGGTAGAATCTCCTGAAGGCATTCAGCAGAATGCAGAATTTGTTTGTCAGAGTTTGTTCGGCTTGACATCTTGCACCATCCTCAAGAACAGATAAGATGCCTCTTCCACAAAGAAGGGTGGAAGATGTCAGTTTTATTCTACTTTCTGCCTTCTACACTTCGGATAACTTTTATATTCTGTCGTTCAGCGTCCACCTGTTGTTTGCTGCGGCGGTTCTATCACTTCGATTTCCACTCTGGCAACGCCACTGCTCATCATTCCCAGCACGCTGGCGGCACCGGCGGACAAGTCAATGAGCCGATCGCCCACATAGGGGCCGCGGTCATTAATGCGGACGACTACGGTGCGGCCGTTGTCGAGATTTCTCACCATGACTCTAGTTCCAAAGGGCAAGTGGCGGTGGGCTGCGGTCAAATCATTTTGGTTGAAACGCTCGCCGCTGGCGCTGAGGTTCCCGTCAAATCCCGGGCCGTACCAGGAAGCCCAGCCGCTGAGGCGCACTTGAACTGGGCCCAGAGACAGCACGGGGGATTCTGGTTGGGGTTTGCCTGCGACTTCTTCCAGGGGTGGGGCGTTGCCCAGAAGTCGGCGGAGGCGATTGGTTGCTTGCAGGGCGTCTCGGCTAAAGTCGCTGGTAGTGTCGGGGAGGATGGTTTCGGCGTCGATGTTTACCAAGTCCTCGCCGTTTGCCTGGATAATGTAGCGATCGCCTTTTTCCCACTTAACGGTAATGCTGTTGGGATCGATGTTGTTGCGGGCTAGCTGGTTGAGTCTTGCTGCTAAGCTTGATGCCCGCCACACTGGATCGGGTTCTGGGATGCGGTCGTTGCTGGCAATGTTTCCAACTTTGGGATTTTCTCTCGCGCCCGCTACTTTCGACGGACTGCTAGCACCGGCTTGGCTGTTGCCAGTTTCTCCCAAAGGCGTGTTTGTTTCCGGATTCGCGTTCAGAAAGGTGATGACTGGAATGTTTCGCACGTAGACTGTCGCTGCTTGTCGCCCGCCTAAGTCGTGGGGCTGAATTTTGGCGATCGAGTCTCGGGCAATTTCAGCTCTTGCTTGATACTGATACTGTCCGACTTTTTGTGCTTCGACCCGAGTAGCGTTTAACTGCGGGGACGGTTGGGTGGCAATTACTTGCTTGGAAACCTGAGAGTTTTGGTTGTCGGCACCTGTTGCTTGTGCGTGACAAGAGGATGCCGTTCCTACCACAGGAACTAACAGGACAGCGAGTAGACCACCAACAAATTTTTCCTTCATACGTCCATTTTTGTGAATAGCCATTGCTAACCGAGATTGGAGGATTGGCCATTTGGCGGCGGGCGTCAAGGATTTCTCTCTTGCCTTTCGCCATTCCCCCGTGAGTCAAAGCAAAGTATCCGGGTGCGTTTTTGCTTTAATGCTTCCGCCCCAAACAAAATTGGCGGAAACTTCCCTGACACTTGACAACTCGTACTCGATCGGCAATTTGTGTTTTGTTCACGAACTGCAACAGACTACCACAAACTTTTGTGGTTGGGGATCGCTGCGATCGCGATTTTCACCAAATCTTCTCAAAACCCTCTATCATAAAATCCTTTAGTTCCAGGGGTTACAGCCGTTTCAGTCATTACGGAAAAATTTACAAAAATTTACAAAACTTTATTGTATTTTGTGGGCTACGCAATGGCTAGTCTTAAAAAAGCTGTTTGTCAACTGTTATGGGAATAAACTAAAAATTAGAAGAAATCGATTTGGCGGACTTATGGATTATCGAGAAGCAGGTGTGGATGTTGAGGCGGGCAGAGCTTTTGTCTCGCGCATCGGGAGTATGGTCAAGAGCACGCACCGATCGGGAGTTTTGGGCGGATTCGGCGGGTTTAGCGGTTTTTTCAGCGTCCCGGAGGGTTTAAAAGAGCCGGTGATGGTTTCGGGTACTGACGGCGTTGGGACTAAGTTGAAATTGGCCCACAATCTCGATCGGCACGACACGGTAGGTATCGACTTGGTAGCGATGTGCGTCAACGACGTGCTGACATCCGGGGCCGAACCCCTCTTTTTTCTCGATTATTTAGCCACGGGAAAGTTAAATCCCGAACAATTAGCTGCGGTGGTGGCCGGCATTGCTGACGGTTGCAAGCAAGCGGGCTGTGCTTTGCTCGGAGGGGAAACGGCAGAAATGCCCGGTTTTTACTCTTCGGGTGAGTACGATTTGGCGGGGTTTTGTGTGGGAATTGTCGAAAAGAGCAAATTGTTGGACGGTTCGCGGGTGCAGGTGGGAGATGTGGCTGTGGGGCTGGCAAGTTCGGGCGTGCACAGCAACGGTTTTAGTTTGGTGAGAAAAATTGCCGGCGATCTGGGTTTTGACTGGCATTCCCAACCTGAAAAGTTAGGTGGCAAAACTTTAGGAGAAGTGCTGCTAACTCCGACTAAAATTTATGTTAAACCAGTCCTCGAAGCAATTAAGAGCGGTCTAGAAATTCACGGCATGGCTCACATTACGGGCGGCGGTTTGCCGGAAAATTTGCCCCGCTGTTTGGGAGTCAATCAATCTGTCAGAATTGACAGCAATAGCTGGCCAAATTTGCCAATTTTCCAGTGGATTGCTGAAGCGGGTCAAGTTGCCCCAGCAGATATGTTCAATACTTTTAATATGGGGATTGGCTTTGTGCTGTTGCTCGATTCCGGGGAAGTAGAACAGGCTGTTAAATGGTTTGAATCTCAGGGAATTGGTGCTTGGGCGATCGGGGAAGTGATTGAGGGGAAAGGAGAATTGATAATAGATAACGGGTAAGCTGTTGCGGGCTTTAAATAGTCTGTAAAAAAAATCAAAGTCTTGTGGGGTGGGCGTCCCGCCCGCCCTGAATATACAATTTAAATGCGCGACAGCTTAATAGGTAATTAGTAGGAAGCTATTGCAGGGGCTGAAGATTGCTTCACTTTGTGCAATAACAGACAATCTAAACCTGCATTCATCTGTGTAGATCTGCGGTTAATTTTATAATTTTGAAAGTAACAGCAGAGGACGCAGAGAAGACAGAGGAAGAAAGAGAAAAATCAATTCACAATAGATGATTCGTTGCTACAATTTTACAGGAAATTTAAATAAGCTATTGTGAGTTTAAATACGGTATAATTCAAAATTACTTCCGTCAATTAGTGTAAGAGTATGCACCCAAAATTATCTGAAGCCAAAACAAATAGAGCAAGTGGAATAAGCATTAAAATAAGAACAAAAGCGATCGATCGATAATCCGCCAATTTATCTCCTGTTTCAAACACCTCAGTTGTGAGATATCAGATTTCCACTTTATATGATGTTATGTTAATTATCCATAAAAATGCTTGCTAGTAAGGAGTTTAGTCTTTATTGACTAATATTTTCCCAATTCAGGACAGAAGTCCCCAACTGGATGATTTTGATGGCAGAAGTTATCGCTACACACTTGAGGATTTTGAGGACAGAATTCCTGACTTATTAATAGGCGATCGCCAATCATTAGACTTTTTGCAAAAATAGATAATATCTGCCTTTATTTGCGTTAATCTGCGGTTAAAAACAGAAAATCCAGAACTATTGCAAAAAGCCTAACCACTAATCTTACTTAGTCTTGTCCAAACTCCGCGACTCCAACCAAATAGGAATTGCAATCCAAGCAACTGCTAACAGCAAAGCAAATACCGCAAATTGAGCAGCCCAAGCTACCAATTTCTCCAAAGACACAACTTGTCCCAAGAAGTAGGATAAACTTACCATTACAGATGCCCAGCTTGCAGCACCCAGAACATTGAACAGCGAAAATTTCCAAAAAGGCATTTCTGCAATACCCGCTAGGGGGCTAGCAAAAATTCGCAGCAGTGCGATGAAACGGCCCAAAAATACGGCTTTAGCTGCATTTTTGCTAAACTGTTCTTTTAAGTCAAACAGTTGTTCTTCTCGAAAGCGGAAAAATCGTCCCAGCTTCAGCAGCAGTGGCCAGCCGCCGTACCTGCCGATCGCATAACCAAGGTTTCCGCCCACAGTCGCACCAGCGATCGCACTGCCGAGTACAAACCAGTAATTCAGTTCACCGCTGCCAGCTAAAAACCCGCCAGCAATCGTAATTGTCTCGCCTGGAAGAGGAACTCCCAGATTTTCCAGCAAAATTCCCAGAAATACTGCCCAGTAGCCGTAATCGCGCGCAAACTGCTGAATAGTCTCTAACGATAAAAACTCAAAAGACATCCGATACTGCCTTCGTAAACTTTTGCAAAGCTCAATACATTTATATATTGGCTCGATTCAGCCAATAGTGCAATCTTTCGCTGTGATGAAGAACACACTGTTGTCGCGATCGCTGGTCTAACTAAAAATTAGCCTTTCAGGCATACTAGATGAATAGAGAATTGTTGCGGTTGCGTTCCGCGCGATCGCCAGCCAGTTTTCCTACTAAATTTATCACAACCGCTCTCCCCACCGATTCCCTAGCCCGAGCGCGCATCCTAAAACATACGCTGAAATCCCCTGAGTCTTTCAAGAGAGTCAGCAACTAAACTAACTTATTCATACTTTACGATCGTAGGATAACTGCTATGGAATTTCGCAACTTCAACCAACCCATCGTCCTCCAACCTCACAACTGCCTCGACTCCCAAGCCGGCAGCCTCCTCCAGCAACAGCTAGCCGAGATTGTGCCCGATCGCCACAAACTCTGGGTAATAGACATGGCCGCCGTAGATTTCATCGACAGTTCCGGGATCTGCGCCTTAGTCGGCGGACTCAACGCCGCCCGCCACCGGGGATGCCGCCTCGTCATCTGCAACCTCTCAGCAACAGTCAGGCTAATATTTGAAATTACTCAACTAGACCAACTCTTTGAAATCTTCGACAGTTTCGAGCAAGTTATCTCCACTGAAACTCCGGCTTTAGTTGCTTGATTAAAATTAGCTGCCCAGTTCAAATATCAAGTTTCCCAAAGACTTGAAGCAACCGCAGAGCTAATTTGAATATCATAAATAGGTGTATTTGTCAAGCAATACCAATGACAAACAAATAAATCCGGCAGTTGAACGCCGACAGAAGCGATCGCAGGTGCAGCCGGAAAAGGCCAAAGTCGATCGAAACAAATCCTTTCCCCTACGAACCCGAACTGCATCAAATAAGTCGCCGGGGGCGCATTTAAAAGATTCAGCAAGCGGTAAGCCAACTCATACAACTGCTGTCGCCAAACATCCGACAAATGCACCGGTTGAGAGTAACTCAACTCGCCAGACTGCTTGTCAGGTTCCCCACCGATCGCCTCAGCATACAGTGGCCCCTTTGCCGTCAACACCACAGGCAGCCAAAAATTGCCACCGCCGACGGGAAAAAGCAACTCCTGGGACACTCGCTCCCGCGCCGCCGAAACATTGCTACAAAATCGAAACACCTCTTGAGCCGGAAAAACCAGATTTTCTGGCACATCCAGCGTCAAAGGACAAAATATCGCCTCACCCGGAGCGATCGCGCCCGCATTGAGTTCCGAAACCGCACAGATATCGACTTCAGTTAAAGGATGAGATTGAGCGATCGCCGCCTTGAGACTTGCGGCCGGATCTTTCTCACCACCCGCCACAATCAAAACCTTAGACATTGCCAAAGCTCGGCATTTGAATGCCCCGATCGTCCTCAGCATCCACGCTCGGCAGATCCAGACCCTTAGCCTTGCGGCTCCGCACAGCGAGACGGTAAGTTACGCTTTGCAACTCAGTGTGCAACTGGCGGTTTTCCTTTTGCAATTGCTCCAACTTTTCCTTAATCGGCTCGATGCGCTCGGCAAACTTCTGGCGGTAAACCCCTGGCAATTCCTGCACTACCTGTTCTAGCATCCGAGAGCGATCCGTCAATTCTTGCACCGACTGACGCAGTTGGTAAACCTCAGCATCCCGTTCTGCGATTTGTTCCTGATAAAAACCCACCTGTTCTTCAACAGCTTGGAGTTGTTCCCGCATTGCCTGCATTTGAGCTTGGTGGCGATCGGAAACTTCCGGCGCCGGCACAAAACTAGAATTGCCCTTCACCAGCCTGAAAAGTTCTTGAGACAACTGCTGCACCAATTGGTCGCGCATTTGCAGCTCTTCGGTGAGACGAGATACCTCTGATTGCAATTCTTTTGAGCTTACAAGTTTAGTTTGATTCACGATGACTCTCAGCTTTTGTTATATAATGCGTTGCTCTTTAAAAATATCTTTCCCTTACCCCAGAGGCAAGAGGCACTTCAAAAGTTTTGAACCCATTAGGCTAAATCGAGCCAGCGGCGCGATGTCAAGGGTAAAGCTCAGTCTAACTCAAATCAGGCATCCACGTCATCACCTTAGTTTTTTGCCAGAGACACAGGTAAAATCCAAGGTTTTTTGTCCATAAACCACGTTTTTTAGCTTTTTCTGAGAATAGTGCAAGATGTCATGTGTAACCGATCGCAGCCGAAAGGACTTTGCCAGCTTCGTCCACGGTGCTGCCAAAACAGATAATGCCGTCCTCGTGACCGGCCATCGCCAGAATTTGGCGCTCTGCCAAGTTCTCTTCCTCAAAAAGTCTAAACATTTCTAAGGCCATCTGGGGAGTGCCGTAAGGTATTTCTTTTCTAGTAGTAGGAATCTTAAACAGCAGTTGCCGCCATAGATTAGGATTATGGACGTGAATTATCCCGCCCACATCCTGTCTTTGAAGGTACAGGGCCCCGTGAGTCAGGGACTCCGACGAAGCTTGTACGGGGCCCCGGCAGCCGAGGTAATTTTTTTCTAAGTTAAATTCGGTAACAGTACAGTAGAGTTCAGGCCCCAGAGTTCTTAAGTGTGCAGTCTGGGTTCCCGAAATCACGAATTGGCAAGAATTGCCTAGTCTGACGCTGACGTTGCCAAACCCTATGCCATTTTCGTAGACGCCAATTAATCCCCAAGCGTGGAGCCGATCGCGCCAGTCCATCAAATCTGCTATGTTCCGGGCAGCTACAGGGCCTGCCTCTTCCCAATCACAGCGGTACTTAACGACTCCTTCATCCATTTTTTTTCCGAGCTGACACGACAGACATGGCCCAAGCTGAGACTTAATCTAAGTTTTCAAGAAGTTGTCAAACAGCTTTTTTTGCTTGCTGCCT
>Ga0164305_10000145_pt1 | contig 22926 bp, 21 predicted proteins | sample Whisoiple_237_MG_FD_110215 | JGI IMG/M metagenome (GOLD analysis project Ga0164305, IMG submission 110215) | Soil microbial communities amended with pyrogenic organic matter from upstate New York, USA - Whitman soil sample_237_MG | ecosystem: Environmental > Terrestrial > Soil > Agricultural...
CAGCAGGAAACACATTTTTGCAAACAATCGTGGAAGACGACAAACGCGGAAGAGTGATGAGCATATACACCATGTCATTTTTTGGAGTAACACCGTTTGGGAACTTAGTTGCCGGCGGATTGGCAAATTATATCGGCGCTCCCAATACAGTCATCATTGGAGGTATACTTTGTGTTTTAGCCTCCATAGTTTTTACCAAACAGTTGCCAGCCTTAAAAAACTTAGTCCGACCACTTTATCAAAAAATGGGTTTAATTCCGCAGTAGCGATTTAGCCTAAAAGCACAAAAGCCAACATTAAACAACATTCCCAAAGCTAAGATATGACTGTAACTCTAGCAATCCTCAACAATTTGTAAACTTCTCCCTTTATCTCTTCTCTTTCTCTGCGCCCTCTGCGGTTAAAAAATCCAAATTAATTACGCAACCAGAGGTTAAACCAATGGCAAATACAAGTGCAATTCCACAGCAGAGCGATCGCGTTCCCTTAAAAACCTGGATCGGCGTCATGGGAACAATTCTCGGCGCTTTCATGGCAGTTTTGGACATCCAAATCACCAACGCATCTCTCAAAGATATTCAAGCAGCTTTAGGCGCAACTTTAGAAGAAGGTTCTTGGATTTCCACCGCCTATCTAGTCGCAGAAATTGTCGTAATTCCGCTGACTGGTTGGCTGTCGCAGGTGTTTTCTTTCCGTCGCTACATCTTGGTAAATGCCGCTTTCTTTGTATTCTTTTCCATGTGCTGCGCTTGGGCGTGGAATTTGAATTCAATGATTGTATTTCGGGCTTTGCAGGGGTTGTCAGGCGGCATTTTAATTCCGATGTCTTTTACATTTTTGCTGACGAATTTGCCGCCCAAAAAGCAGCCAATCGGCATGGCGATGTTTGCAATGACAGCTACTTTTGCACCATCCATCGGCCCGACATTGGGAGGCTGGCTGACTGAGAATTACGGCTGGCAATATGTCTTTTATTTAAATTTAATTCCAGGGCTGCTGCTGCTAGCTGCTGTGTGGTACGCCGTCGCCCCCGCACCGCTGAAACTCGAACTGCTAAAAGAGGGTGACTGGTGGGGAATTGTCTCGATGGCGATCGGCTTGGGTTCCCTGCAAGTCGTGTTAGAAGAAGGCAGCCGCAAAGACTGGTTTAGTTCAGATTTTATTCTGCGTTTAAGCATAATTTCTGCAATATTTCTCAGCGCTTTTTTCTGGATTGAACTAACTCGAAAAAAACCATTTATTAACTTACGATTGCTGACTCGTCGCAATTTCGGCTTAGCAACAATTGTCAATGTATCCTTGGGGGTGGGATTGTACGGTTCAGTGTTTATTTTGCCGCTGTATTTAGGTCAAATTCAGCAGTACAATGCCATGCAAATTGGCGAGGTGATTATGTGGGGTGGGGTGCCGCAGTTATTTATCGTGCCGATGGTGCCGAAATTGATGCAGCGAATCGATATGCGACTGATGATTGGTATCGGTGTGAGTTTGTTTGCGGTGAGTTGTTTTATGAATGCCAGCATGACTCATGATACGGGTATCGATCAGTTACGTTGGTCGCAATTAGTCCGGGCAATGGGGCAGCCTTTAATTATGGTGCCGCTGTCAACTATTGCCACTGCTGGTATGGAGAAACACGAGGCTGGTTCGGCTTCGGGTTTGTTTAATATGATGCGAAATATGGGAGGTTCGATGGGGATTGCGGCGTTAGGAACTTTGGCTACGCAACGCGAGCAATTTCACTCGAATCGATTGGCGGAATCTGTTTCTTTGTACAATCCGGCAACGCAGGAGCGAATCAATCAAATGACTCAGTATTTTGTGAGTCGCGGTTCAGATTTAAGCGTGGCAAAAGACCAGGCTATTAAAGCAATTGATAATCTTGTCCGCCGTGAAGCTTATGTAATGGCTTTTAATGATTGTTTTTACTTTGTGGGAATTGCTTTGCTGTTAAGTGGGATTGCTATTTTGGGTTTTAAAAAGGTGAAAGCGGGTGCGGGTGCTGGGGGAGCTCATTGATTATGTAGGCGCAGAGTGCGCTGAATCTTTGGGCGGGCAGGATGCCCACCCCACAATAATTTTAATAGTTTTTAAAATGCACACTAAATGTTTTTTAGCTTGTTCACCATTCTTGTTGGGCTTCTGCTTCTGCTTGGATTAAATTTTGCCGCAGTTGCGCCCAATTTATTTGATGGGAGGGCGAGTCTTCGATGAGCTTTCCGCGCTGTAAATGCAGAATTCGCGTGCTAAATTGCTCGGCTAATTCTAATTGATGGTTTACCATTACAATGGTGGTTTGGCCGTTTGTTAGCTGTGTCAATATTTGCAAAAGGTGTGCGGCTTTTCCGGCGTCTAGGGCGGATGTTGGCTCATCTAAAAGCAAGATTTTTGGTTGCAGGATGATGCCGCGGGCGATCGCCACGAGTTGTTTTTGGCCTGTAGAAAGCTGCAATTCGGTGCGATCGAGCCATTCTTGGGGTATGTGCAGTTGTTCGATCGCCCCGCTAATTCTCTCAGCAATGTTTGATGCAGCCACGCCCCGCAGCTTCAAAGGATAAGCCAATGCTTCTCGCACCGACATTCCCAAAAGCTTGGATTCTTGCAGGATGAGGGTGATTTGTCGCCGAAGTTCGATCGCAGGTATTTGGCGATATTCTGTATTTTCCAGATAAATCGAGCCGCTGGTGGGACTGCTGAGCCGGTTTAGCAGTCGCAACAGCGTTGTTTTGCCGGCACCTGAAGGGCCAACAATTGCCACGCGAGATCCCTTGTGTACCTGAAACGATATATTTTCCAACAAATAACTTGAGGCGATCGGTGTTTTCAAACTAACATTATCAATTCGCAGTTGAGGATTTGTTTCTGTATTATTTTCCGAATAATTAGGCATTTAATTAATTAAAAATATGGCTTTCGTGGAACGGGCATCTTGCCCGTTCTTGAAGCAGGCAATCTGCCCACTCCTCAATCCAACTCACTCTTTGTGGAACGGGCATCTTGCCCGTTATTAAGGCAGGCAAGATGCCCGCCCCACAATCCAACTCAAACTCAAACTTTTACAGCTTTTTCTAAAGGAAAACCCAGCTTTTCGCGCTGTTCCAAATAAAGCTGAGCAACTCGCCGCGCCAAGTTGCGAATTTTTGTGATATACCGAGTTCTTTCCGTTACAGAAATCACACCTCTAGCATCGAGTAAATTGAAAGTGTGAGAACATTTTAACACATAATCAAGACTAGGCAAAACCAAGCCTTTTTTGGTCAATTGTTCGGCTTCTTGCTCGTACAATCCAAATAAAGTAAACAGCAATTCGGGATTGGAAGCTTCAAAGTTATAAGTACACTGTTCTATTTCTCCTTGCAGGTGAACGTCGCCGTAAGTTATGCCATCTTTCCACTGAATTTTCGTCATGGCATCGACTTCTTGGAGATACATTGCTAGGCGTTCTAGTCCGTAGGTAATTTCAATGGAGACGGGGCGACAGTCAATGCTACCGCACTGTTGAAAATAGGTAAATTGGGTGATTTCCATGCCGTCGAGCCAGACTTCCCAGCCGACGCCCCAAGCTCCGAGGGTGGGCGATTCCCAGTTGTCTTCTACGAAACGAATGTCGTGGTCTTCTGGGCGAATTCCTAATGCTCTGAGGGAGTCTAAATAGATGTCTTGGATGTTGGGAGGAGAGGGTTTAATTAAAACTTGATATTGATAGTAATGTTGGAAGCGGTTGGGATTTTCGCCGTAGCGTCCGTCGGTGGGGCGGCGACAGGGTTCGATGTAGGCGACTGACCAAGGTTCGGGGCCAATTGCTCTGAGAAAGGTGTGGGGATTCATGGTTCCTGCACCTTTTTCTGTGTCGTAGGATTGGGCGATCAGGCATCCTCGATCGCTCCAGAATTTGTTTAAGGTGGCAATGACTGATTGAAAGTTCACTGGTTTCAATATGGCTAGTATGTGTCTCAACTTATTTAAGCATACAAAAGGCAGGGTTTATTTGCATAAACCCTGCCGAAATCAGATAGGGGTGTGAAAAGTTAGGCAGTTTGGATCGAGTTCTAGTTTAGTCTGCAGGAGCGAGGGAAACTAACAGAGTGATGTTGTCAACGCCGATGACATAAACCGTGTCTCCAGGTGTGAGGGTGATTTGGCGATCGCACCGTGCGGGCCACCAGCTACCTTGGAAGCGGACGCGACCTGTTTGATTCGGGTAAATCGATTCATCCACGACTGCTTCTTCGTTGAAGTAGTTAAAATTGGTGTTGATGTAGTTATCCATTAAGATATTGTTTTCTGTGCTGTAGGTGTGAGGAGAAAAAATAGAACCGAAAGCTTTTACTACGTTGAACATTTTCCTGACTCCTTTTGTGTTAATATATATCGAAGTTTTATCGCCTATTTGAAGCTATTTGAAAAGTAGCATTTCCTGGTTGAAATTGATTACCAGGTCGTTCATGCTCTGATTTAGTCTGCGGGAGCGAGAGAAACTAACAGAGTGATGTTGTCAACGCCGATGACATAAACGGTGTCTCCCGGTGTGAGAGTGATTTGGCGATCGCACCGTGCGGGCCACCAGCTACCTTGAAAGCGGACGCGACCTGTTTGATTCGGGTAAATCGATTCATCGACGACTGCTTCTTCGTTGAAGTAGTTGAAATTGGTGTTGACGTAATTTTTGATGAGCATATTGTTAGCTGCGCTGTATCCTTGGGTGGAGAAAATCGAGCCGAAAGCTTTTACTACGTTGAACATGATATTTACTCCTGTGGTGTTAAAATATATGGATGTGTAATTGTCTGTTTATGCTATTTGAGAGGCTGCATTTCCTCGGTGGAGATTGATTGATTACCTTGATATTTCATTGTTCTTGTCTTCCGTCGTTCTATCGGGATAAAAGGCAAAGAAGTTTTGAAATATTGAGGGGATTTGAGAAGCGGTTGCGGGGAGTCTAAATCCAGTAATTCCGAGGTATTGAATTAAGGATTTAGTGGTTGAGCAGTTGGTGGGATTTGCCTCAAGGTTAGATGTTGTTAGCTACATTAGAGATTGGCTGATTCCGCATTACTGCTGCTGTGAAGATGTTTTATTTTTGGGTTTTATGTTTTGATTGGGTTGTGACTCACTTGCTTTACACTTACTAATTTGCCAGGAGTCGAATATCTTTGGGGCGATCGCCAGTCCACTTTCCGAGTCTGGTACTGGCACAGGACACTGAGAAACCCGCAAACAACGAGCTTTCAAAGGTTTTTGCCTCCCGATCAAGCTGCTGGCTGTGCCAATTTAGCTAAGTGGACTAGCGCGAACGGTGAATTATGAATTTACGCAGTCTCGATCGCCCAATCCGGAATATCCATAAATATCTAGTCCGTAACTTACGCACCAAACCCCTAAAAACCCGGTTTCTGACACCCTGTGCGCCATTAGGGGCCCGTAAGCGGATCTGTGATACAAGCAAGTAAACTTGGGCACTCACGCGCCCTCCCCATGCGATGTTGATTTGTACCTACCTATTTAGACATAGAAAATAGGCGATCGAGATTGATATCAAATCCAGTAGCATCGTCGGGCGTAAAATCCAGTCAACAGTCAACAATTACGAATCGTGCCACCGGATTAGATCTAATTCATCTGCGTTAATCTGTGTTTATCTGCCCTGATCTGCGGTCTCAACAAGAGAATTGCTCCGGCCGCAGATGACAATGGATTGACACTGATTCACGCAGATGTCGATCGCACCCTGTTATCCAATTATTGAACAGGTCGAACTTAAAATCCATTCATAAATTCAGAATCTTAAATTCATAAAAGTCATAATTATAGAAAACCTGGTTGATACTGCATAATTGTTACAGGAATTTTGAATAAAGTTTTAGCTAATTGAGACAAACCGAACTTGAATTTAAGCGACTGCGGCAATTCTTGTACGGAAACTTCTACGAAGCCAAAGCGAGTATAAAATGATGCGAGTCGCTTTCCCAAACATTCTAAATATAGCGGTTCAGTTGCTTGTTGAATTAAATATTTTGTGAGGTAAGTTCCCAAACCTCGATCGCGCCAATCTTTCGCCACCACCAAACTGCCCAATTCTTGCGCGCCCGCAAATTTCCGCAACTGTCCGCAAGCTGCCAATTTCCCACCGCATTCGATGACCCAGAATTGCTGCCAGCGCAACTGAGTTGGATCGAGTTTGGCGCTCCAAACTAACTTTCTAATTGATTTGATATCTTGAGCTGAGGCTGGGCGGAGGACGCATTGTGGCGGCAACGAAAAAAAACTTTCATTCATTATGATTCCCTAAAATGATCTATAGTAAATTTATTCTTATTTTCCGAGTCGAGTTCCAGATGGTGTATTTAAGTATAACTGCTGTCACTGGAAATTATACCAGCTAGCCGCTTCAAAATGCGAAAGACTTCGTAAAGTTCGTTTCCGGGATTCGCAATATCGAAAAGTTTAGAGACGGCATACTGCGATATGTCTCGTTTGGTCATTTTGATAAATCGAAAGCTGCTGCCATTTGTCAGAAGCCCAAATGTTACTTGTTCTGGACTTGGGTCATTCAGCATATAAAATAGTAACTGAGGAAGCCCAGCTTCAACGGAATATTGAGAGCGTTTGGCTTCAATCGCAACTACCCAAAAAGATTTCAGCAATAGCAGGACATCGATGCTACCCCTGACAATTGTATCTTCATCTTCAATAGTCAGTTCTACTGATTTTTCTGCCTCTATGTGAAAGGGAGTCAAGTAGAAATCTGCTAAAAATAGCAAGGGAGCCAGTACCACCATTTTTACGGTATCTTCCAGCATCGCGTACTTGACACTGTTGATATAACCTGCTTTTACGTTGTCGAGCGCTCGCTTTTTGTCATCGCTAATTTCCGGTAAATCGTCAATCCACTCCCGGAAGAATTGCTCGTCTTCACAAAGTTGAAAATTAAATTTTGTTTCGACATCTAGCAGGGTCAGTGTTTTTGCTTGAATGCTTTGTGTCATAGTTTTATGTAGCGATTTGCTAGTTGTAATTTATTGTAGCAGATCAACTGTCGATCGCCTCCCACAAAACCTCCGCGCCAAACCTTACGGGATCGGTACAAGGCAACCCCGTTTCTGCTTCAACTTCAGCTATTGCTAACAGCGCATCTGCCTCATTTAAGTGATGAGTGATGAGGGCGATCGCGCTCACTTTTCCCCCTGCAAAAGCACCCGCAGCAGCAGCTAACATTTCGTACAATTCGACCACTTTGGATAAATTAGGAATCGATACGTGCTGGCGATTGCGAATGCTAGTTTGTCCGGCTCTGTGGGCTAAAATTAAGTGAGTTGGCTGCGAACCCCGCAACAGCGGCAGAGTCGCCGTCGAACCCGGATGCAATAGCGAACCTTGCCCTTCTACGTGCAGAATATCGCATTCCGAACCCAATTTTATCACCATTTGTTCGACAGCACCTGCGGCGAAATCAACTCGCACTGCATCCAAAGGAAGGCCTTCATTTCCGATCATTAAACCAGTTTGTCCGGTTGCCAAAAATTTGGAACGCAAACCTCGCCGCAAGCAAGTTCGATTAAGTTCCAGACTGGTTGACATTTTGCCTACGCTCATATCTGTGCCGACAGTTAACACGCGGCGGCAGCTTAATTTAGCAGCAGCGGCAGAGGCGATCGCCCCGACAGATTTCGGTTCCTGACGCACGTCCCAAATCCATTGATTTTCGGTTAAAGCCACTGCAATTAGCGGTGCAATTTTGGTGTGCAAACCGTTGACAACTGACCAACCTGCTGCTACGGCTTGATGAATTTCTGCCATCCATTCCGGAGGCAAAACACCGCCGGAAGGAGCGATACCAATTAGCAGAATATCCGGCGCAAATTGCAGTGCTTCTGCAACGGAAGCAACTATCGGTACTTGTTGAGGAATGCCCGTTAATTCAGGTAAAGATTGTCCGGCACATTCGTGGTCTATTACTGCTACAATTGGTGCTTCGCTGTAGCGCAAAAAGGCTAAACCTGTTTTGCCGGAAGGGCCGATAATTCCCTCGTGGAGCAGGATTGCAACTTTACCATTTTTGATCGGATAGTTTTTAGTCATTGATTCACTTTTGAGACGGGCGATTTTAGATTTTAGCTTCAATCTAAAATCTAAAATCTAAAATCTAAAATCGATTGGGTGTTAGCTGTGATTTGGGTTCAGGGTAAGATCATTCGGATCTTCTCCCAATTCTCGCAATCTGGCCTCTAGTCGCGAGGCTCGCTGGCGTTCCTGTTCCGCTTGCTGTTGAGCGGCTTCCGCTTGTTGTTGAGCGGCTTCCTCCGGCAACAAAACTAAATTGCCAGATTCATCGAAAAAACGCACCCAAGTCGCAGTTTCTCGATCGACAATTCCTTCCCAAGTACCCAACCAAAAACCTAACGTTTCGCACCACAGCCAACCCCGCTCGTCGGGCACTAACGGCTGATAGCGCAGGTTGGCATCTAAACGCCATCCTTGCAAAGAATTCGGATCGAAAGGATCGAAAACAAAGTAATCAGGAGTTCTAAAAACCTGCTCGTAAATATCCTTTTTTTTGCCTGTATCCTGATTTGCCGTTGACGGCGACAGCAGTTCCACAATCACATCCGGGTAACGTCCGTTTTCTTCCCAAACTACCCAGCCTTGTCGGGAAGGATTGCTGTCAACACCCAACACAGCGAAAAAATCCGGGCCTCGGAAATCCTGATTCCGAATCTGTTTAGCGCTGTAATAAATAAACATATTGCCACCGACAAAAAAATCGTTGCGGTTAGCTAAACCTTGTTCTACGGAACGGATTAAAACGGTCATTGCTATACGGTGGCGGTTGCTTTCCATTTCTGCACCATCATCAAAAATTAAATCAGTCGGCGGCTTGTGTTCTTCAAAGAAAAGCTTGGCTTCTCTATTAATTTGCTCTCCTATTGATTCTACTGGTATCATACTATCTCCAGATGTGTTTTGAGCGATACTTCTATTCTACAATCTCAATTCGCCGCACTCCCAATCCCGATCGCCCGTTTGGCAGCAAAAACCCATTTTCAACGATCGCACCGGTGAAAGGATCGTCTAATAAATTTAAGTGACTGTCCAAATCCAAATAGTCAGCTAGCGGTGAAAGTTGTGCTGCTGCTGTATTTGCGATCGCGCTATCTGAATAGCAGCCGAACATTACTTGCAAATTGCAGGCTTTTGCGGTGTGAATCATCCGCATTGCTTCGGTCAATCCGCCTGACTTCATCATTTTGATATTGATGCCGTAGACGCAGTGCGCTAACTTGGGTATATCGGAACTATTAAAGCAACTTTCATCAGCAAAGATTGGCAGGGGCGATTGACGGTACAGTTCTGAGAATTCATCCATATCGGCGACTGGTGAAAGCGGCTGTTCGACATAACTTATGTTATATTTGTCCAGCCATTGACACATTTTGACCGCGCTGGTCAAACTCCAACCGCCGTTAGCATCTACACTGATTTGAAGGTTAGCTGGTGCTTCGTCTAGCACTGCTATTAACATAGCTTTGTCGGCTTCGATTCCTGCGGGATTTCCTAATTTAACTTTAACGGCGCGGTATTTGAGGCTTGCTGGAACAGTCGCATCTTTGCCAAACCAATCGCGCACTCTTTCTCTCGCACCAGACGGCGAATTAATGCCGATTGTGACGGAGGTGGGGACAATGCGCGATCGATCTAATCCCCACATTTTCCACAGCGGCAAGCCTGCTTTTTTCCCCAGCCAGTCGTGCATTGCCATGTCGATGCCGGCGCGGGCGGCTGAGGGTAAGTTGACCTCTGTTAATACTTGTTCGATTTTTTGGCGATCGAACGGAGTAAACTTTTCTAGCAGCGGTGCAACTTGCTGCAATGCGACTAGCAGAATTTCGGTAGTTTGGGGCCGAGAACCTGTGGAAAACGGCGAAGCTTCTCCCCAACCTTCGATTCCTTCGTGTTCTAGCTTCACCCATAAATTGGTACTTTGGGCTGTTGTACCGCGGCTGATGGTAAGGGCAAACCGCTTGCGGACAGTGAAGGTTTCAATTTGAACGTGCATTGTCAGTGATTGGTTATTTTTTGTAGATAAAAATCCGAGGGGGCGGATTGCGCCGCTCTTGCGATTTTTTACTTTTTACTTTATAGTTTGATTTTGCTTGTTCTAGTTTATCAAAAACTTGATGAAATTCATTATTTCTGTTTCGCCGAAGAGAGTTGCCTACTCTCTCAGCATTTGGGTGATCTTCTTTGCTGTTGCTGGTTGCATCGTACAAGTTCTGCGCTACGGTTTTAACTATCAAGAACGCTGGATTAGTTTGTTTAACTTAGACAGAGAAATAAATTATCCTTCGTGGTACTCGTCATTTACTTTGCTATTTTGCGCGATTTTGCTAGGTATTATTGCTAGTGCTAAGAAGAAGCAGGGCGATCGGTATTTTGAACACTGGAAAGCGCTGGCGTTCATGTTTGTATTTTTTTCTTTAGATGAAATATTGAGTCTGCACGAAATATTAATTATTAACGACTTGCGAAAGGCACTGCATTTAGGGGGAATTTTTTACTTCATTTGGGTAATTCCGGGGGCGATTTTTGTTGCGGTTACTGCGCTGGCTTATCTCAATTTTCTCCTGTACCTACCACGGAAAATAAGGGACTTTTTCTTGCTAGCAGGCAGTATATATGTGGGTGGAGCACTTGGCATGGAAATGGTTGGTGGCTATTATGCAGATGCGGTAACTCAACGAAACTTGATATACGGTTTGATGGTTTGTGTTGAGGAAATTTTGGAAATGGTAGGGGTGATAGTATTTATCTACGCCCTGCTGTCTTACATCGGTTCCCATCTTGAAACTATTGATTTGCGGTTGAAGATAGTGGATAATCCAGAGAGGTAAAACTGACGATAAACCAAGATTATTAACGAAATTGAAATCGCAGACTTTATGGCTATCTACTTCTACACCACTGGCAGCGAATACGGCTGTTTTTCTAACTTTTCCTCTCATGGATTCGAGTTAGACGGAGAATATTGGGCAACTAGCGAGCATTATTTTCAAGCGCAGAAGTTTCCGAATACACCTCACTGCGAACAAATTCGCCAAGCAAAAACGCCGAAAGATGCAGCAAAAATGGGGCGCGATCGCTCTCGTCCCCTCCGCAAAGATTGGGAAGAAGTAAAAGATGATATCATGGGAAAAGCCGTACTCCGCAAATTTGAAACTCATCCAGAAATTAGAGAAATTTTACTAGCTACTGGCGATGAGGAAATAGTGGAAAATTCCCCTATTGATTACTATTGGGGTTGCGGTAAAGATGGCAGCGGCAAAAATATGTTGGGCCAGATTTTAATGGAAGTAAGGGAGATATTGCGAAAACGCACGTCAGAGTAAAAAATAACTTAAATTTCCCAAACTAAAGCAGGACTTATTTAATCCTAAGTCCTGCAATGCTCCTCAGCGAGCATTTCCTCAATTTTCTCAAACACTGAATTCAAAAATCGGTCTGAGCAACTGTCAAAACCTGTGCCAATCTCCTCAGGCTGTTCTAGTAGAGGGTTTAGCCTCTCCTCAGAGACTGCGAAGCAGGGGAAACGGTAAAAACCCTGCACCACTTTTTTTGTTTTAACAACTACTCTCAACCCGAATTAACTTTTATCGTCGCAAGTACAGCTTTGTTAGCCAGTCGCCTCCCGGACACCGTTCCCCTGAGGTTGGCGATTCACAAGTAAAACAGCAAAACACCTGTTCTGGTTAAAGTTTGTTTTTTATTTATGCTGTATCTTTCTATTGTGTACGATTTGTGGAAAGTGTCAGCAATCCTACAGAATTCTTTACATTTGTGATTTATTTGGATACTATCGCGCCACTCTGCCGCAGTTGCTGTTGAATTCGGTTGAATTCTTTCTGTTCTGCGCTTAGCAAAGTATTGTCGATCGGCGATCGCATATCCCATTGCAATTCGGACAATAACAACAAACAGCCGGCCATAATTATGCCAGTAGTTAAATATTGCCAAGGTGCAACAAAAGTTAATAGAGGGATGCTAAATAAATGAGTTAGTCCGATCGCGATAAAAGTGCGCGATCGCAAACCAAGTCCCGTACAAAAATAGCCGATCGCGCTCAACCCCAACCACAAATCGCACAGATGCAGCAACAAACCTCCCCAACCGGCAAAAATACTGCAATCGGTCAGCACCAAACCAGTTATCATCAAAATCGCCCAACAGTAAAGAATCCAGCTAACTCGCTCGACTCTTACCCAAAACAAAGTCAAAACAGCCATTCCCGCAGTGCCAACTAAAGTCAAAGTTGACCACAGAATCGCCTGAAAGCTCCAACTGATGGGGACAAACTGAGCCGTAAAAAAAATCCCCCCTGTCACCAAACCCCAAAGCAGAAAAGTTTGGTCGATGCGGGTATAAAATCCTGAGAAAAGAGTAATATTTCCAATTTGCCAGCGGAGTTGCAACAGGCCTTCGCGGTCTTGTACGTCGAGATGTTCCTGTTTGCTGCGGATTAGGGGTTCGGAGGCGTTGAAAAAAGTCATCCAGTGTTGGGGAAAGTATGAAGTTTTGTGTATTGTAACAAATCTTAAGGAATATTTTTGAGATTTTTTCTTGTTCCCGGGCTCTGCCTGGGGACGCAGATTTGGAGGCTCTGCCTCCCCCTAGTCTGAGACTTGCGAGGCAGAGCAAGAGTGATATCGATTCCCAAGCACAGCCGGAGAATCAGTTAATCTGCTGATTAATTATTTATTGTGCCTGCTGTTGACAGCACAGATTCAAAATTGATTGCCACTCCAGCAGTAGCCTTTTTGCTTCTGTCAAAAGGATCTCCGTGCTTTCTGGTTCTGCATCTTCTCCACCTGTGGGCCATAGTTCTGTAATTACTATACGGTCGGTATAAAGTTCAGCATCTATACAATTGCCAGTGAATTCAGTTACTTTTACATCCCTAATATTTTTGCTACATTCAATTTTCTCAATAATTTCTAGGTATATTTGTCCTTTCGTAGACCGAGGTTCTTCAAGAAAAGCTGCTAGGAGATAGCTCCGAGGGGGTAATTCTCGCTCAAAAATAGCGATCGTTCTTCCGTTAAAATTTTCCACCCTGAATTTCATTGTTTATTCTCGTACTAATAGACCTGCATGGATCGGTAGCTGATTGAAGCCTCTGCGTTTTCGGAGTGAACATAGTAGCCTATTATGCGATCGGCGTCCCCAAGCTACTTACGAACAATTCCAAATTCCCATCCGCCTGCTGAATGCGGCAGTCCGCTATAAGGAAACAAAGGGCGACAGACGAGTTTTGCTAGAACTTCCCATAGAAGAACGCAATTTATTAGAACCGTTGGTGTCAACAAAACCAGAATAAGTAAAACAGGACTTACGCACTCCGACAAAGAAACCGGGTTTTTTACCTAATCTGCCGATTGCAACGAAGTCTTTTCGTGAAAAACCCGGTTTCTGGGCCCCCTGCGTAAGTCCTATAAAATAGGTCTAAAATAAAAATTGATGCTACTAGCAATGGAGTCATCCCCATGACAACAACAATTCCCTCCCAAACTTTGCCAGAAATCATCTACCCAGACAGCGACGGAAAACCCATGTCTGACAATACCAAACAGTTCCAATTAATTGTAAAAATTCAAGGCGGAATAGATGCCTTATTCAAAGACAACGAAAATGTCTTTGTAGCAGGTGATTTGCTGTGGTATCCCGTCGAAGGAGATAACAAAACTCGCCAAGCACCTGATACTATGGTAGTCTTTGGCAGACCCAAAGGTGACAGAGGTTCCTACAAACAGTGGCTTGAAGATAATATTGCGCCGCAAGTTGTCTTTGAAATCATCTCCCCCGGCAACCGCATGACAGCAATGTTTAAGCTGTTTAAGTTCTATGATAATTATGGAGTCGAAGAATATTATGTCTACGATCCAGAGGATAATGAGTTAATGGGTTGGGTGCGAAGTGACGGAGAACTCAACTATATTGAATCAATGGAGGGTTGGGTAAGTCCGCGTTTGGAAATCCGTTTTGAAACTGCATCGGGAGACTTGGAAATTTATCGTCCGGACGGACTGAAGTTTTTGTCTTATGTGGAGTTGTCAAGACAAATGGAACAAGCGCAACAAAAAGCCGATCGCCTTTCAGAAAAACTCCGAGAAATGGGCATCAATCCAGAGGACATTTGAGATTATAATAGTCCTCGAATCACGGGCGATCGGAAAATGGGTTTTTCACCAAATCTGCGGGCTGTAACGCGTCTTATCGTAAAAAACCCGGTTTCTAGACCCCCATATCTTAATTATGCAAAATCCCCGTCAAATAGCCTTTCTCGCACTCCGCGAAGTTCACCGCCGCGGTGCATTCGCCGATGCCGCACTCGATCGCGCTTTCAGCAATTCTCAACTCAACGACCTCGATCGGCGTTTAGTGACAGAATTAGTTTACGGTAGCGTCAGGAGAATGCGATCGATCGACTTCATCATCGACAAACTAGCAACAAAGAAATCCTCCCAACAACCGCCCGAACTCCGCACCATCCTACATTTAGGTTTATATCAACTCGAATATCTCAACCAGATTCCCCCCTCCGCCGCCGTCAACACCACCGTTCAACTAGCAAAAGAAAACGGCTTTTCAGGACTCAGCAGTTTTGTCAACGGTTTATTGCGGCAATACATCCGTTTAACCGATAGCGACTTAAACCCATTAACAGTTACGAATTATAAATCACCCGTCGAACGCCTAGGAATTCTGCACAGCTTCCCCGAATGGCTGGTAAAATTGTGGATCGAACAAATAGGCGAAACCGAAACCGAACAACTCTGTGAATGGTTCAACCAATCTCCCACAATTGACCTGAGAATCAATCCCTTAAAAAGCTCGATCGCCCAAATCGAAGCTGCCTTCCAAACCCACAACATCTCAACTAGCAGAATCCCACACTTACCGCAAGCATTAAGACTAAATGGCAGCATCGGCGCAATTCAAAACCTCCCCGGATACAGCGAAGGTTGGTGGACAATCCAAGACAGCAGCGCTCAATTAGTCACCCATTTACTAGAACCCCAGCCAGGGGAAACCATCATCGACGCCTGCGCCGCGCCCGGGGGAAAAACCACCCACAGCGCCGAATTAATGCAGGATACAGGCACTATTTATGCCTGCGACAAAACCGCCAGCAGACTCAAAAAACTTAAAGAAAATGCCGACAGACTCCAGATGAAATCCATTAAAATTCATACCGGAGACAGCCGCCATTTCCCAGAGTTTGTTAACCTTGCAGACAGAGTTTTACTAGACGCACCTTGTTCTGGCCTCGGAACCCTCCACCGCCGCGCCGACGCCCGCTGGCGCCACACGCCCGAAAACATTCAACAACAATCTCAACTGCAATCGGAATTGCTAGCAAATGCAGCGACATTTGTCAAGTCCGGCGGCGTATTAGTTTATGCAACTTGCACAATTCATCCCTTGGAAAATGAAACAGTTATTCGATCGTTCTTAGACAGCAATCCTAACTGGCAAATTGAACCGCCAACAATTGATTTACCCGTACAGCCATCACCCGAAGGATGGGTGAAAGTGTGGCCGCACAGACATCACATGGACGGCTTTTTTATGGTAAGGCTAAAGCAAGATTAGATTTGTAGATTGTGATTTACCGCCCGGAGTGGGGGCGGGTTTATGAGATTATTGCTTTTAGGCGATTATTGTGGGTGAAACCCACCTCTACGGGTGGCAATTGTTGGTAAAACCCGCTTAATATCCAGGCTCTTGATAAGCAGGCTCTTGATAAGCAGGCTCTTGATAAGCAGGCTCTTGCGGTGGGTAATACTTCGGTTCAGGATTAGGATTGTAAGGTACGATCGCACCATCCTCATTCACAATCATCCCCCGAATAATCCTATTAGGCTGCACCGGTTTTGCCTTAATACTGCCTTTGCGGCCCTCCAACTTCGGCAACTTCGGAAACTTCTCTACCGGCATTCCCTTAACAGCTTGACTCATAAAATCGCGCCAATTGTAAGCCGCCGTACCGCTAGTTCCCCAGGTGGGATAATTGTCATCATTCCCCAGCCAAACCCCAGTGACAACCTGTGGAATGTAACCAATAAACCACAAATCCCTGACATTTTCCGAAGTACCGGTTTTGCCCGCTACAGCGCGATCTGCCAAAGCCGCAGGCCCTCCCGTACCGTTTTGCACAACACCCTCCAACATCCAAGTAGTAATCGCAGCGCTATCCTTATCCAAAACCCGCTTCGGTTTAAAATTAGCCTGATAAATCACATCTCCCCGCTGATTAATCACCCGAGTAATTCCGTGGGCTTCAATAAAATTCCCTTGCGATGCTAAGGTACCGTAAGCATTGGTTAACTCCAGCAAATTCACCTCTGAAGAACCCAAAGCCAGGGAATAAATCGGACTCAATTTAGACTTAATTCCCATATCGTGGGCTAATTTGATCGCCGGTTCAAACCCCACATCCATCAACACCTTCACAGCTACGACATTCACCGAACTCGTCAAAGCATCAGAGATCGATCGCCAACCGCTAAATTTTTTGCCATAATTATTCGGTTGATAGCCGTCGATAATAATTGGTTCGTCTTCGTAACTGTCATAGGGAGAAAAACCAGCCGCCATCGCTGCTGCATAAACCAACCCTTTAAACGTCGATCCGGGCTGCCGCAAAGCCTGGGTAGCACGATTAAACTGACTTTCCTTAAAATTTCCACCTCCTACCAGCGCCTTAACTTCCCCAGTCTTAGTGTCCATAGAAACTAAAGCCGCCTGTTCAAAACCCTGACTGCGGCCATCAACTTCGATCGCATTTTTAATAACCTGTTCCGCTATTTTCTGCCACTTCAAATCCACCGTCGTCTCAACAGTCAAACCGCCAGCTTCCAAAGCATCCTGAGAAACATAGTGCGGCAATTCCTTCCGAATGTAACTAGCAAAATAAGGCGCGACTACTTTAAATCGCTTCGGGGCACTTGGTTTAACCGCCATAGGTTCCGCCATCGCCTCCTTCGCCTGAGCCTCTGTAATTACCTTCGCTTCCTGCATTTCTTGCAGCACAAGATTGCGGCGTTTCTTAGCCATATTCGGATTAACCAAAGGCGAATATTCGCTCGGTGCCGGTGGCAAACCCGCCAAAGTGGCCATCTCTGCCAAAGTTAATTTATCTACTGTTTTGCTAAAGAAAACCCAAGCCGCATCCGCCACCCCGTAAGCATCCGAACCCAAATAAACCAGATTTAAATACCGTTCTAAAACTTGGTCTTTACTCAACTCTCGCTCTATTTTCTGAGCTAAAAGAGCTTCCCGGACTTTCCGCCTAATACTTCTTTCCTGATTGAGAAAAACAACGCGAGCCAATTGTTGCGTAATTGTACTGCCGCCCTGCACTAAATCTCTTTCTATCAAATTAGAAACAATCGATCGCACAATACCTTGATAATCCACCCCGTGATGTTTATAAAAACGGCGGTCTTCTATGGCAATAAAAGCTTTAACCAACTGTTCGGGAATTTCTTTAAGTTTCAGCTTATCTCTAGTTGCAGGCCCCGACTGCAACAAAATCGTATTATCTGCTGCCTTAATTGTCAGCGTTCCGTCGCGGTTAAACGCTGACAAATCGTTAACATCCGGCAAACCTTTGTCTAAGGTGTACAAAATCCATAAACAGTAGATTAAAGCGCCCCCGCCTATACTGACCACACCTAAACTTATCCAAAATCTAGGGGGGCGGGATATCCGTTTTTTAGTTTTTTCCTGCGGTGCGCTATTTTCCTGCGGTGAGCTAATTTCCTGTAGTTCCGTATGTCTCTGCAGTTTGGTATTCGGCGATTCGCTATTTTCCGGCAATTCGCTACTATCCGATTTTTGGGGTGATTTAGTTCCCAGCAAACTTAATCCCGGCCGCAACAATTCTTTTCCCTTGGTTTGCAAGCTGGTAACTTGAGGTTCAATTTCCAACCAAGCAATTAACCGTTTCAACCCTTCCCAATCGCGCTTGACTATTGGATATCGAGCGTATTCTGGTTCTAAATATTCTGATTCTAAGTATTCTGATTCTAATTCAGACTCTTCTAGAGGTGCAGCATCTTCTGATACCACATACTCCGATCTTTCCGCCGTTGTCCCTGTATAAAATTCCGCCTCCGATTCCGGCGAGTTGAGCTTATTACCCTTCGCAGCCTTCGGCGGTTCTCCATCGGAATTACCGCTTATTGCGTTAGTGACTTTGCTCAATGTATCTTTGATATTTGAGAAAAATTCTGCCACGTTCAGACCTTCAAACCTCATCAAGTCCGATTAAAAATTAAAAATTAAAAAAGCTGGCCTTTTTAAATTCTTAATTTTTAATTCGACATTTTTTCTTGAATAACACGCTGCCTTGAATTAGATTTTTTGAATTAAAAAGTTTTTAATTCACAACTCAAAATTCAAAACTTTTCTTAAGGCTGCAGAGCTTGGTATTTTTTTGAGAAGTGAATTAGATTTTTTGAATTCAAAATTTTTTAACTCAAACCTCAAAACTCTGCTTAACTCGCATGACCCAGTGCCAAGGCTGCTACCAGCATACCCAAAACCAGGAAAGGCTGAGCACTTGCCTGATATTTAACATCATTTTCCAGGGGATTACGCAAAAAGTACATATCCTGAAAAGTAATTTGGGGAATTATCAGCAGCAGCAGAATGACAGCGTAAAGGTTTTGGTGGATGCTGATCAGGTAGCCTGCAATCCCAGCTTGAAATATGTCGATCATCAACACGCAAATCCAAGCTGCGGTGCCGATGCCAAACATCACTGGCAAAGATTTTAACCCTAATTGCCGATCGCCTTCAACACTTTTGAAATCGTTGACGATCGCAATCCCCAGCCCTGCCAAACTGTAAAACAGGGTCAAGATCATAATGGTGGCATCTAGTGTACCAAATAAAGCTTGACCCGCCCACCAAGGCAGGGCAATGTAGCTAGCACCCAGGGCATAATTTCCCAACCAGCCATTCTGCTTGAGTTTCAGCGGGGGCGCAGAGTAGATATAAGCTAGAAACGCACCGCCTAGAGTCAAAACAGTCATTGTCGGGAATTCATGACCCGCCCACAAGTCTAGAGCATAAGCCACCCCAATGCCAGCGGCTAATAATACCAAAATTTGCGTTACTACTTGGGGAATCGAGATGATACCGGAGGGAATCGGACGGTAGGGCTCGTTAATGGCGTCGATGTCGCGATCGTAAAAATCGTTCAAAGTTTGAGTGTATCCGGCCAACAACGGCCCTGACATCAACATACAAGCTGCTGCGATCAAGAAATTCTCTAGGTTCCAAACATAGTTTCCAGAAGACGCCGCCCCGCACACCACGCCCCAAATTAGGGGAATCCAGGTAATCGGTTTCATCAATTGCAAGCGAATCTTCCAGATGGAAGTTTCCCCGCTAGCGGCCCCTTTCATGCCCAACAGTTGCCTAGTTTTGGCACTGCGGTTTTCGGTAGCAGCACTTTCCGGTGCAGCTTCTGGGGAGATTTGGGATGGAGGAGAGTCAGACATAATTTGATGTTAGCGGTACTGCTACTATTGTGTCGTTTTGCATTTCAATAATAATTCAGATAGCTTACCACTGATATTTAAGGCAGATTCTTGAAAACTTACCCTGGCTTGGAGTTGATGCTAGGGAAAAGTACGAGTTTCACAATATATTGGCATATCATTATTCTGTGTCAATGTCAAGAGGATAAATACTTTTTTTTTATAATTTCGCAGAGCCCGCCTGCTGGGGGAGATTTTTGCTACCAGGTATATTGAATGTCAATTACCAGGAGGCGATCGAGTTTTTTGCCATACTACCCTTTCATCATCTCATCTGGCAGAAAATCAATCCCTTTTAGATTTTAGATTTTAGATTGATTTTAGATTTTAGAGATGCTACCGCTTCTTAAATCCGGTTGAAATTGCCAATTAACCAACTGCAGGAGAATTACCACCAGATTACTCTCTAAACTCCGGCTTTCACTTCGCCCCATGTCTTCTATTTCTGCAATCAGATTTTCCCCGTCGATGTTTGAATAGTCGCGAACCCGCTACTTTTCCACAGTGGTTTCCATCCATCTCAGGTAATCTGTATCATACAATTTTTGTCGTTAAACTTCTAATTTTGTTGTCATAAGCTGTTCGTGCTAACAACTGTAAATTAACAAATATGGCGGTACGAATCAAAAGGCAGTCCCGTCCGCCGCTTGACTTCTACAACTGATTTGTAAGCTCCTTTTCTCTGCCTTTCTCTAACTATTTTTTCGGCAACAGCCCGATCTAAACCGCTGGCGATTAACTCTTCGGACGAAAGAATATTTAACCGTTTCCAAGTAAACTGCAATTCTTTTTGATAATTGTAGCTGAAGCAAATCATCGGGGCGATTCGTCTGACGTGACTTTCGGGAACTCCGGCTATTTCTGATAACTCTTCGGCGTGGGTAAAAATGTAGCCTTCGTTTTGCAAAGATTCAATATCGTTGGCGTAGACGATCGGCAAACCTAAGATTCTCACCATATCGTCTTTGGTACACTCGTTAATATCTATTTTGCCACGCACGTTTGCCAGTTCTTCGGCATTCGTCGCAGTTGCAGGAACCAGTAAACCTCTGGGTGCGGTTTTGATGAGATAGCGCTTTTTCAAACTAAAAGCAGTAACAATTTGAGCAATCCACACGATCGTACCCAAATTAGCTGAAGAAGATACCGCTAGTGCTGCTAAAGTAATGCCAACACCCCATCCCATCCAACTGCGAATATTTGACTTTTGGCCTGCATAGGCGATCGCCAATCCGCCGAAGTAGGGAATAAAAGAATACCACACCCAGTTGGGAGTTTGACGCAGCCAGTATAAATCTTGAGACACTTTAGTTATACCCTTAAATAGTTGCGATCTCACACTTATTTCAATCCCACTTTTTTAATAGTGGGCTTTCTTCTTCCTTCTTCCTTCTTCCTTCTTCCTTCTTAATTACAATTCTCGCAGCAGTTTTTGGCGTTTTTCTTCATATTCTTCTGCCGTAATTGCGCCCATATCGTAAAGTTTTTTCAATTCGCCGATCGCCCCTGTTACATCTTTTGCCGCTCTGAGGGCATACCCCGACGGCAACGTGCCGCCATTGTACTGAACCTGAAAAGCTTGTTCCGACATCAGCAGCAGACCGATAAAATCGAAAAATGCGATCAGTGACGGAATTAATGTCCAAGAAAATAGCAAGTATAATAGCCCTGCTAAGTTATTGCCCAAATAAAATTTGTGAATTCCGAAACCTCCTACAAAGAAAGCTAACACAACTGCTACGGTTTTATCTTTTACCATTTTTACTTTCCCCATTTTTTTTATTTTAACTTCCGCGATCGACCTTTAACCCTCGACCTTTAACGAGCGAGCTAAGTAATCTTACTAATTTTTACTCATTGATTTGGGTTTTTGCGAAACTTAGACATCACAAAATACAGCAGAACTATACCGGCTTGAGCCTGTAGAATGACTAAGTAGCCTCTCAAGAAATAATTTAGTTCGCTGCCTGAATTGAGAGAAAATATTAAAATGCCCAAGGCTGCGTAGGGTGCGAAACGCATCCAACTTGGCGTTCCCTCTAACTTGCGGCTGTTCAAATTGCTCATTCGGTTTAAGCCTCATCCTAAATTAAAATTTAGCTATAAATTAGCCGGATTGTCAACTTCCGCTTGGTGCGATCGCCCGGGCCAGTCTCTCAATCATCAGCCGACAAGATATTACTTCCATGTTAAACTAAGTTTTTCCGCTAAAGTAAGCGACCGGGGCGGGTCGATCTGGATCTGTTGCTGATATTAAAGATGAGGGTGAACCAGCCCCTTGTATCTTAAAAGAATGAGTTAGTCGCTCGCCACATCAATCAGGCGCTCGTACCGACAAGTGGGCGCTCGCGCTGTCGGCAAGTGAATCGAAAGAAACAAGGAAAGTTTCGTACAAATGGTTCTGTAACAGGCGAAAGTGTAAGGAACCCCACGCTTAAAAGCGGGGGCTTTTGGGAAGTCCGGCTCGATCGCCAGCGGTGCAAGAAGAAAGCCCGAACCTTACCAGAGACAGGATTAGACCTACGTTTTTTGAGTCATGATACCGGAGAATGCGACGCTAGTTTTCCGCTCTATCGCCAAAAGTTAAACAGGATTAACGGGGTTAAACCAGTGCTTTTGGCATAACAAGCTCAAGAAATATTCTCGAAGCGAACTTTACCCAGCAATGGAGGACTTTATGTCTAATTTTGTTTTTGTACTTGATACCCAAAAACGACCGCTCAATCCAATCCGCCCAGGACTAGCTCGTAAATTGCTAACCACTGGCAAAGCCGCTGTTTTTAAAAGATATCCGTTCACGATAATTCTCAAAGCAGAGGTAACAGCACCCCAAAAACCAATCACTCTTAAATTAGACCCTGGCTCTAAGACTACGGGAATCGCATTAGTGCAAGGAGAAGACGTAATCTTTGGTGCAGAACTAGCTCACCGAGGGCAAACAATTAAAGCTAGTTTGGCATCTCGCCGTTCACTGCGTAGAGGCAGAAGAAATCGCCATACCCGCTACCGAAAAGCGAGATTTCTAAACAGAACTCGCTCGAAAGGGTGGTTGCCTCCTAGCTTGCAACATCGTGTCGAAACAACCTTGACTTGGGTAAATAGATTGATGAAGCTCGCTCCTATTTCCTCTATTGTTCAAGAACTTGTACGGTTCGACTTACAACAATTAGAAAACCCAGAAATTTCGGGAATTGAGTATCAGCAAGGCATTTTGTGTGGCTACGAAATCCGCGAATATTTGTTAAATAAATGGGACAGAAAGTGCGCCTATTGTGGAATTACGGATACACCGCTACAGGTCGAACACATTCATCCCAAAGCC
>Ga0164305_10000146_pt1 | contig 22902 bp, 25 predicted proteins | sample Whisoiple_237_MG_FD_110215 | JGI IMG/M metagenome (GOLD analysis project Ga0164305, IMG submission 110215) | Soil microbial communities amended with pyrogenic organic matter from upstate New York, USA - Whitman soil sample_237_MG | ecosystem: Environmental > Terrestrial > Soil > Agricultural...
AATTCACTCCAACCCTTTGAGCGCTTTCGCATAATCTTCATTGGAAATTTTGTGGAGCAATGTGAATGGCCGTAGCAGCAGCGAATGGACACCCATACTGTAGAGCGTACGCACGTCGACGTCGAGAGCGGCTTTCGCCTCCGCCTCGGTCAGCTCATAATTTTTGACGAAGGCAGCTGGATCTTGCCGATAACGTTTGCGCTGCGCTGCATCGCGGTTTATGTGGTAGATAAATTTTTGCAACTGGTACAGGCTCATCAATCAATCCAGCTTCTGATGCAGCCAGGCGATTATGGTCTTAAATATGTTAGGAATCGAACCCATATGGCCGCCCGGGAAAAGTCGGATCGCTTTGGGATTGCCGTGTTCCAGCAGCAAATAAAAATCCTCCAGCGGTACCTGCTTGTCTTCTTTGCCATTGACGATCAAGAGCGGCGCGCACGGTTTGTCGAGCCAGCCTTGGTCGAGCAACGACAAGGCCGGCATCACCTGACAGAGTTCCTCGAAGGTTTTCTTGCCGAATAGATTGGCGCGCGCTTCGATCAAATCAAACAGATAAGAATCGGCGTGCCGTGAGCGCTCCTGCCACTCGGGTTGGAAAAAATAATGAATGCCGCCACCCCAGTTCACCGCGGCGCGCAGCTTTTCAGGAGCGATATGCGCGAGCTTGGTCGACCAATAACCGCCGAAGCTGGCGCCGACAACCGCGATTTTGTCCCGATCGACTTCCGGGCGGTTAAGCAAGTAGTCCAGAACGGCAAGGTGCACTTGGTGCGCGCCGGGGCCGGCGCGCATCGGGCATTCTCCGGTGCCCGGGCTGTCGATGATAAAACATCCCCAACCTTCTTTAACGAAAGCCTCGCCGAAGGAATGGCGCTCCTCTTTCCAGTTATCGATGCCGCCCCAGTGCATGATCATCGGTGCCGGTTGCTTTGCCGGTAGTCGTAAGTGACCGACAATCATTGTGTCCTGGAACGGAATCGACACAGATGCGACAGGAATATCGAAATACTTGGATGCCGCCAAAAACATCTCGCGGGTTTTTCTGTAGCCGTGAATTTTGCCGGGCGTGCTCGGAAATGGATGACGCGCGATGCCGTAATAGCCATAGGATTTTAAAAATGCCGTTTTCGCCTCAGCTCGGTTGCAGGCTTTTTCGGCAACGTTTGCCCTTCCTTCCCAACGTGCGCCCAAGTCATTCCAAGCTGCAGCCCAGGCTTCCCCTTCAAAAGTTTTCATTTTTGCCAGGGCCTCTTCGGCCTCGGTTTGATCCGCATGGAGAAAAGGCGCGCGGCGGCCGATTCGGTCGCGAATATCTTTTTTTACTTCATCTGGAGTGCGCGCTTTAGACATGGTGGAAGACCTCCGACCGCGAATTGTATTCCGCTTTGCCAGTCGCGTCGGCAACGTTTGGACGCGTGATTCTCGCCATAAAGGATGCATCCGGGATTGTCAAATGAAATGGCGTCTAAAGTGAAAACGATTTTGTTTTCGACTCGCGGCAAAAGGTGTTGACGTTTAGATACCACCGTGTCATGCAATGAACTTATCAGTCCTTTACAAGCTGATTTTTTCCGGTATAGATTCTCAATCTTGTCGCGGAGCAAATCATGACCGGGATCATCGACGGCAAAGCGGTCGCGAAAGAAGTCCAAAAACAAATCAAAGAAGAAGTCGAAGGTCTCGAGCGGCGCTGGGGTTTGGCGCCGGGATTGGCGGTGGTTGTGGTCGGAGATGATCCCGCGTCGCATATCTACGTGCGCAACAAAGAAAAAGCTTGTAAAGAAGTCGGTATAAAGTCCTTCGAGCATTTGCTGCCTGCGACCATCTTGGAAAAAGAATTGCTGTCGCTGGTCCATCAATTGAATAAGGACAAAAACGTTCACGGTATTCTAGTGCAATTGCCGCTGCCACCGCACATCCGCGCGGAAAAAGTTCTCGAAGCGATTTCGCCCTACAAAGACATCGATGGGTTTCACCCCATGAGCCAGGGGATGTTGATGCTCGGGGCCGACGGCTTCCGGCCATGTACTCCCATGGGTATCATGAGACTATTGGCGGCGGTGGGTTGCGATCCGAAGGGAAAGAACGCGGTGGTTGTCGGGCGCAGTAGTATCGTCGGCAAACCGGTCGCGCTCATGTTGCTCGAAAAGCATGCCACCGTAACTATTTGTCACTCGAGAACCGTTAGTCTGCGCGATGAAGTCGGTCGTGCCGATATCCTGGTGGTGGCGATCGGCAAAGCCGGGCTGGTCCGCGGTGAGTGGATCAAGCCGGGAGCCGTGGTGATCGATGTGGGCGTGAATCGGTTGCCGAGTGGAAAATTATCCGGCGATGTCGAATTCGAGACGGCGAAGAACCGGGCTTCCGCAATTACGCCGGTTCCGGGCGGTGTCGGCCCGATGACCATCTGCATGCTGCTTTACAATACACTCAAAGCGGCTAAATACTCCCTACAACGAGATCATTGATCCACTGTTCTTATTGCTATTGTGTCGCCGGGACTAAAAAGAACTCCGCTTTATGCGGCGCATCGCCGGGCGGCCGCAAGAATGGTGGAGTTTGCCGGTTGGGAAATGCCGGTCCAGTATCAAGGCGTCATTCACGAGCATCTGGCGGTGCGCCGCCACGCGGGACTCTTCGATGTGAGCCACATGGGCGAAATTGAACTCCGCGGCGCCGACGCTCTGGAATTTAGCCAGCGAATGACCGCCAACGACGTGGCGCGGATGCGTGTCGGTCAAGCGCAGTATAATCTGTTGCTGAACGAGCGCGGCGGCATCGTCGATGACGTGATCTTCTATCGTTTGGCAGCGGACACGTTTCTGATTTGCGTGAACGCCGCAAATACCGAAAAGGATTTCATCTGGATACATGAGCATGCTGCCGGAGCAGCCGTCGCAGTTGAAAACGTCAGCGCGAGATATTGTCAGCTAGCGTTGCAAGGACCGTGGGCACAAAGTATTCTCTCGCCACTGACGAGCCTCGATCTACGAACTCTGAACTCATTCCATTTTGATTTTGCCGACGTCGCGGCGATTCGCTGCTTGGTGGCGCGGACGGGTTACACAGGAGAAGATGGATTCGAACTTTATTGCGACGCGACAGCCGGAGCTCGATTGTGGGATGCGCTACTCACGGCAGGAGAGTCGGATCAATTGATACCCGCAGGACTTGGCGCGCGCGATACACTCAGGCTGGAGAAAGCTTATCCGCTATACGGGCACGAGCTCGACGACAATATCACGCCGCTCGAAGCCGGTCTCGGATGGGTGACCAAGTTTTCCAAGCCAACATTTCTCGGGCGCGAAGCGCTCGTTGAGCAAAAAAATCGCGGATTGGGACGCAAACTAGTCGGTTTGGAGTTGCTCGCGCCAGGCATTGCCCGGGCCAATTACGAATTACAAAAGCAGGGTCGAGCCATTGGTCGGATTACCAGCGGCACGAAGTCGCCGTCACTGGGAAAATCCATCGCGCTCGGTTACGTCTCATTCGAAGACTCCGAAATCGGCAATCATGTCGATGTGAATGTGCGTGGCCGAAGTGTCCCGGCTAAAATCGTCCCGGTGCCGTTTTACAACCGCTAAGCAAGGCAAGGCGCTCTAAGGAGGTCAGCAATGGAGTTTCCCGAAGGACTAAAATATTCGAAAGAACACGAATGGGTCCTGGTGGAGGGTAAAACCGCCACGATTGGTATCACCGAGTACGCCCAGGAGGAGCTCGGCGATATCGTCTATGTCGAGCTACCCGAGATTGGGGAGAAAATCGTTAAAGATGATCCATTTGGCGCCGTCGAATCGGTGAAAGCGGTTTCCGATGTCTATGCACCGGTGAGTGGAAGTGTGCTGGAGGTCAATGACGTGTTGCCGGACAATCCGGAGACTATCAATGACGATCCTTACGGCGACGGTTGGATGATCCGCGTGGATCTGACCGATCCCGATGATCTCAAGGATCTAATGGATGCTGAAGAATACGCGGAATACGTGGCCCAACAAAAAGAAGAAGAGGAAGAAGAAGACGACGAAGAAGATTCCGATGAAGAGGAAGAAGAAGACGACGAGGAGAAATAGCCCGAGCCCATGCGCTATACTCCGCATACCTCCGCCGATCGCGAGCAGATGCTTGGCGCCATCGGCATCGACTCAATCGAGGCTCTTTACCAGCACGTTCCCGCGACTCTCCGACAGCGCTCCAAGATCAACCTTCCCGAAGGCGTTTCCGAGTTTGCGGTCCGCCAACGCCTAGCCGGCCTGGCGTCACATAATGCGATACCCCCCGACTGGAGCTTGTTTCTCGGCGGCGGCATCTATCATCATTTCATACCAAGCGCGGTGGACGCGATCATTTCACGCGCGGAGTTCGCCACTTCCTACACGCCCTATCAGCCGGAAGTGAGTCAGGGCACACTGCAAGCGCTGTTCGAATATCAGACATTGATTTGCCAGCTCACCGGAATGGAAGTTTCCAATGCGGCGGTCTACGACGGCGCCTCTGCTGCCGCGGAAGCGGTTTTGATGTCCCGGCGGATTCAATCTTCGACGCGGCGACGGGTGCTGATCTCGAGAGCCCTGCATCCGCACTATCGCACGGTCGTCGCGACCTACCTCAGAAATTTACCGCATGTGGAGCTGGAAGAGATTCCGTTTGCTGCAACCGGAGCAACCGACACCGAAGAGCTCGTGCGGCGAATCGGTAATCAGGCGATTTGCGTCGTGCTCGGCTACCCTAATTTTTTTGGCGTGATCGAGGATCTAGGCCCCGCCAAGGCGGTATGCTCGAAGACCGGCGCCCATCTGATTTCAGTGACCTCAGAACCGCTATCACTTGCTGTACTGAAAGCTCCCGGAGAATTTGGCGTCGATATCGCGGTGGGCGAAGGACAAAGTCTCGGTGTGCCGATGAGCCTCGGCGGACCGGCATTTGGTTTTTTTGCCTGCCAGAAGAAGTTCGTCCGCAGTATGCCCGGACGCCTGGTGGGTGAAACGGTCGATTGCGAAGGGCGCCGCGGCTTCGTTCTCACTCTCGCCACGCGTGAGCAGCATATTCGCCGTGAAAAAGCGACGTCGAATATCTGTACCAGCGAAACCCTCTGTACGCTCGCGGCAACGGTGTTCATGTCTCTGCTCGGGAAGAGCGGCTTGCGAAGTTTGGCCGAAACCAATGTTTTGCGCGCTCATGACGCTTTTGCGCGGCTGCAAAAGCCGGCGAAGCTGGAGGCGGTTTTTAGCGGGCCCGTTTTCAATGAGTTCGTGTTGCGCGCCCCCGATGTAGAGCGCTTATTTGCCCAATGCGCGGAGCACAAGATCGTGCCCGGCATCCTATTGAAGGATTATTATCCGGAACTCGCCGACAGTTTCCTGATGACTGTCACCGAGATGAATCAGCGAGAGGAGATCGAGCGGCTTGTCCAAACCGTCGGTCAATAACCAGCGCTCTCGAGCGCGTGCGCCGAAGCTGATCTTCGAGACCGGCTCTCCGGGAAGAAGCGGTTTTTCCTGGCCGGCGGAAGAGAGCAAACTCGAAGAGCATATTCCATCGGCGCTGTTACGGAACGATATTGCCAATTTTCCAGAACTGGGCGAACTCGAAGTTCTGCGCCATTTCACGCGCTTGTCCCAGAGAAACTTCGCCATTGAGAGCCAGTTTTATCCTCTGGGCTCGTGCACGATGAAATACAACCCCAAAATAAACGAGGTCGTCGCGCGCTTACCGGGATTCGCAGAGGCGCATCCGTTAGCGCCACCCGAACTTTTGCAAGGGGCGCTGACCTTGCTGCACGAGCTTGAGCTGATGCTTGCGGAGATCAGCGGCATGGAGAACGTTAGCTTGCAACCCTCTGCCGGCGCTCAGGGCGAACTGACGGGGTTAATGTTGATTCGAGCCTGCCTGGCTGATCGTGGTGACCCGCGGAAAAAAGTTATTGTCCCCGATACCGCGCATGGAACCAATCCGGCGAGCTCCGCATTGTGCGGTTATGATGTGGTTCAGATCTCCTCCAATGAGCGTGGTGTGATCGACGTCGCGACCCTCGAAAAAGCGATGGACGATACTGTTGCCGCTGTGATGATTACGAATCCGAATACGCTCGGTTTGTTCGAGACCAACATCGAGGCAATCGCCGAGATCGTTCATGCCAAGGGCGGAATGATTTATCTCGACGGTGCCAATCTCAATGCGCTCATGGGTATTGCCAAGCCCGGCCATATGGGCGTCGATGTGTTGCACCTGAACCTGCACAAGACGTTTTCGACGCCGCACGGCGGCGGCGGGCCGGGAGCGGGTCCGGTGGCGGTAACGCGCGCTCTCAGCGAGTTTCTCCCAGTACCGCGTATTATCAAGCACGGTGATCGATTCGAGCTGCAGGAGCATTGTCCCAAGTCGGTGGGCCGGGTTCGTTCCTTTTTTGGCAATTTTGGCATTCTCGTGCGCGCTTACAGTTACATTACGGCGCTCGGCGGCGATGGACTTGAGGATGCAAGCCGGATGGCGCTTCTGAACGCCAACTACATTCGGAAAAAACTGGCAAGGAGTTATCAACTCGCCTACAACGAGCCATGTATGCACGAGTGTATTTTTACCGACCGCTTGCAGCAAAGGAGCGGCGTCAGCACGCTCGACATCGCCAAGCGTCTGTTAGACTATGGTCATCATCCCCCCACGATTTATTTTCCACTGGTCGTTTCCGGTGCGCTGATGATCGAGCCCACAGAAACTGAGACTCCGGAAACTCTCGATGATTTCATTGATGTGATGCTGGCGATCGCGGCTGAAGCGAAGGAGGATCCGGAGCTAGTGAAAAACGCGCCCTATTCAACGCCAGTTCGGCGCCTCGACGAAGCAAAAGCGGCGCGCAAACCGGTGCTTCGGTGGGAACCGCCAGCTATGACCGATCAGACGGAAGAATAGGAGCACCGAGTTTCTCACAAGCGGCGACACATCGGCTCGGAGACTTCACGGCGAGAAACGATAGTTGACCCGGTTGTCGTGGTACTCCATTGAAGCGGAGATGAGCAGCGGATTGGGCTTGATCCAGGGCGGAATCGGCGGGAAAGGCGCCGCAGCTTTGATCGCCCGTACGGCTTCCTCGTCGAGCACTTGCGATCCCGAAGACCGAATCAATCGGAGCTGTTCCAGTTGGCCGTTCCCGCCGATCATGAATTGCAGGGCGAGACGTCCCTGGAGCCCGTAGCGGAGAGCGATCTCGGGATATTCCCACTGGGATTCGATCAACTGTTTGACCTTGGTGAAATAGGTAACATACACGGGATCGTTGGTGTTGAGACTTATGGGCATATCGGCGCGGGCGCTCGAAGACGACCAGGTGGCGCTGGGCAACAGCTCCTTCAAGGTTGGCAGCTGACGCTCTGCGATCGCGGTCTCTTCTGGGGGTTGCTCACGCGGTGCTGGTGGCCGCGGGGTCTCGGCGATATCATTCCTTATCGGAGGCGGTTCCGGACGAGCCGGCATTCTAGTGCGGGAAGAGTTAGGCTTGTCGGGCGCGAGACGAGAATCTCTCTTGGCGATCACCGATGGGGCTCTCGTCATCCGGGTTGGCGGCGTTCGCGCGATTCGGCTCGGCGCGAGATCCTTAGTTGCGGCCTCCTTGGTTTCGGATGGCGGCAGAAGCGAGACGGGAATTGTCTCCGGTTGAGATCGGATTGCTCCGGCTCGCAATGGGTACATCAGGAGCAATGCCAGAGCGTGGGTTGCGAGCGACAGAGCGAAAAAACGCCATACTGTGGTAGAGCTCGGCATCATCGTATAATATCCCAGTCACAGGGCGCGAGGAAAGCCGCGCGAAATCTCGCGCGCAGCGCCTTCGTGGGAGGTGATTTGCATGTTCGGTTTGGGACTCGGCGAACTATTGCTGCTTCTAGTTATCGTTATGGTCGTGTTTAATCGGCGCCTCCCGGACTTGGGCGAGGGGCTCGGCAAAAGCGTCAAGAAATTTCGCCGGGCCATGAATGAGCCGGACGAAATCGACATTACGCCCAACAAGGACTCGAGGAAGTGATGAATTTGCGCCGCACCTAAGCCTCACCTGCGGTAGTTACCTCGCACGTGAATTCCTTCGCGTTTTTCGACGACTTCAGAAAAACAATTGTAAACGGAATCGAGTCTCCTGGCGGCAGCTCAAAACTCTTCAAAGGTTTGAGCTCCTGCAATTGTGGAATGTCCTCCAGAGTCATGCCGCGGATGATTTTCGGCGAAAGCGTATTGCCAGCCCAAATGGCCTGCCGTTCGATTTCTTTGCCGGCGTCGTTGTAAACCGTACCCGTGAGCTGAATCTCGCGCACGATGACAGGATTCTGGTTCAAGGCGATACCGCTCACTAAAAAAACTTCGCGGTTGCCTTGAATGGTTTGGTAACTGCTCGTCAGTGATTTGATCAGAATGCCTTCTTTCAGATGATTATTCCTGAGCACGGCCGCGCCGATCAGAGGAATCTTTCGTAAAACGGATTCAGGGGCTTCAGGCCGCGCATAGCCGATCGCGGCGAGGAACGCGAATGCGATCACGAGAAAAGTGAAAAGCGTCACGAAAGGCTTGATCGACGCGCGATGATCGAGATAAGGCGAGATCGCCGTGATATTCGTTGCGTTCTGTTCAGGGTCATCGAATTCCAATTTGTGAAAAAAGGGATCATCCTCTTTTGATTCGGCTGTTGGGGGAAATTCGGCCACGGGACGGTTGGACTCAGCCAGGACAAACGGTTTCTCTTGTGGTTGCGCCGTGTCGCCGATGCCCCACCGGTGGTGATCTTCGCTTTCATTCGCGGCACCGGTTCTTTGCGTCTCTCGTAAAACGGGTTCCTGTTCCACGTCGCTAGGAACTGCGCTGGTTTCGGGTTTTGAACTAAAGGGTAGGCTCAGCTCATGGGCGGGCGAGTGCGGCACAATCGGCGTTTCAGCGGCTTGAGACGGTTCAAATCTCGGCTCGCGATTGTCGTCGGATTCGAACTCAAAAGTGTGCTTGCAACGCGAGCAGCGAAACGCGGGAGCGGCTCCGCTCAAGACGTCATCGGAAACCTTGTAAGTGGTTCGGCATTTTGGGCATTGAACTAACATCCGTACCCCTTTTTGTCGATGCACGGCAATTGAGAAAAAGCCAAGAAAAACAAAGTGATTCTAGATCAATCCGCGAAAACGTCAAGGTTTTATGTTATTAACTCTGCGCGGTGAATAAAAATTTTCCAAGTTCGTCTAAAAGGTACGATCGCTGTGGAGTTGAATGACTGGGATCTTGTTCGAAAATGCCAGGCGGGAGATATGGCTTCGTTTCAGGAGCTCGTTTCCCGTTACCATCAAAAGGTTTACATGGTCATCCTGGGACTTCTGCACAATCGCGACGATGCATTGGAGGTTGCGCAAGAAACCTTCCTTCGAGCTTATCGCAAGATAGGGAGCTTTGCAGGGGGTTCATCGTTCTATACTTGGATATATCGAATTGCAGTTAATTTGGCGATCGATGCGCAGCGGCGGCAAAAAAGGAATCCACTCGACTTTCGTGAAACGATGGACGGCGTATTGGAAGCTCAGGAGGAAACCGCGAGGGATCCCTTCGCCGATGTGCATGATCGAGAGCTGCGGGAGAATCTGATTCGAGCGATCAACGAGCTGACGCCCGAACATAAGGCGGTGATCGTGCTCAGAACCATCGAGGGTCTTTCATACAAGGATATCGGAGAAATCCTGGGTTGTTCGGAAGGCACGGTGATGAGCCGCTTGCATTACGCGAGAAAAAAGCTTCAGGACAAGTTGAGCGCGTTTTTATGAGGGATTGCGAAAACATACGAGAGTCGATCGGGCGTTGGCTCGACGGCGAACTCGACGCTACGGAGAGTGAATCGATCACCGCGCATCTGGCAAGCTGCGAGGAGTGTAGAAAAGCGCGACAGCAACTGGAATCCATTCAGCACATCCTGAAAACCACCCTCGTGGCGGAAGCGCAGCAAATCGAATTTTTGCCGTTCTGGCGCGGAGTGCAGCTTCGCATCGGGCACAAAACATCGTGGTACGAGCACGCGCTGGAATGGACGCGCGAGACCTTTACCTTGTCCCGAGCGGCATGGCTGGTGCCTGTGAGCATCGCCGTACTGTTGGCTATCCTATCGCTGGAGTCCTACATTCCCGGCTGGCGGGAGGGACGGAACAGCTTTGCGAGCGTTGAGTCGATCGATGCTTACGGCCGGAATGTCGCTTTGCTGCGGCAAAACGAGAGCAAAACGACTGTAATTTGGTTGTATGCGGATCAAGAGGGCGAAAATGAGACTGCTGACGAACCCGCCAAATCAGCTCCGGCTTTTTAGTCTCGTTCTGATTTTAGCAGCGGCATGGGTCGGCGCGGCGGAAAAGAATCCTCACTCCGTCCAGGTGACGATTAGAACCATACTTGCCGAAAACAAAAGCGATGATTACGATCCAAGGTTGAAGGGAATGGAGCAGCAACTCAAACCGCTCAAGTACCGCTCTTACCGTTTGCTGAAAGCTGAGGACCAGAATGTGCCCTCGAAAGGGACGGGGTCATTTGAAATTCCTGGCGGCCGGTCTTTGACGGTCGCTCCTCAGGATTTTCAAGATAATCGCATCGCGCTCAAAGTGCGATTAACCGAGCGTGACAAGCCGGTGATCGATACCACGGTGAAAATTCCGAATAAAGGGAACTTTATTTTGGGCGGACCGCCGCACGAGGGCGGCGTGCTGGTGCTTTCGATTTCCGCTACGGCGCAGTGAGCTCGTCTACTCGATGACGTTCTTCTCGATCGGCTCGACCGTAACACCTTTTCCCTTGAGCCAACCAATCGCCTTAGCCACTTCGGCCGCTTTGCCGTCGATTTCGAGAGCCACGAGCCCCATCTCTGAAGTGACGGTGGAACCGCGGATATTAAAAACGATATCGAATTGCTTCGATAACAGGCTCAATACCGGTTCTTTGATGAGATCCTGAGGAAACGTCAAATAGATCCGTTCCCGGACGATTTCTTGTTTGGTTCGGCCGGCCATCGACTCTAGATCGAAAATTGTAGGTTGCCGACCGACATCCGATCGCGCCAGCCGACCCATAGATTCGTGGTTAGGTATTTATCGCCGAAGTCCGGAAAAATGGTCACGATGATTCCCTTGCGGAGAGTGCGCGCTAACCTGATGGCGGCAAACATCGCGGCCCCGGAAGACTGTCCGACAAGAATCCCTTCTTCCTGGCTCAGACGATACACAATGGCATAAGCGTCCTCCGTCGACACGGGAATTTTGCCGTCCAATTTTTCTTCGTGATAAATTCCCGGCACGATGGAGCTCGCCATGTGCTTCAAGCCCTCGAGCCCGTGGAGAGCGTCATCCGGTTCGACGGCAATCACCTGAATGTTCGGATTGACTTCTTTCAAGTAACGGCCGGTGCCCATCACGGTTCCGCCAGTACCGATTCCGGCAACGAAATGGGTGATCGTACCGCGCGTCTGGCGATAAATTTCCGGGCCGGTGTGTTCATAGTGGGCCTGGGGATTCATCGGATTGAAATACTGATCCGGCTTGAAATATTTCTCTGGATCGGCGTCGAGAATTTGGCGGCACAAGCGGATCGCACCATCGGAGCCTTCCAAGGGATCGCTGTAAGTCACCTGGGCGCCGTACGCGGCGATAATGTGTTTACGTTCGGTGCTGACGTTGCCGGGAATCACCAGCTCGACCGGATAACGCAAAACACTGCCGATCAACGCCAGTGCAATGCCGGTGTTGCCGGAGGTAGAGTCGAGGATGGTTTTACCAGGGCGAAGTTTTTTCGTGCGCAGGCCTTCCTGGACCATGCGCAACGCTGGCCGATCCTTAACGGAGCCGCCAGGATTGAAGCCCTCGAGTTTGGCGTAAATTTTAACGCCGGATGGAATGCCCTCGGTAATTCGACTGATGTCGAGCAGCGGGGTATTGCCGATGAGATCGAGAACGGACTCGACCTTTCGCAGCTCTCTAAGCTCTGAAACAAGACGCAAATGCGGCGAGGGCAGCGCCATAACCGGCCGTGTTTCTCAGTCACCGCCCGCAATGGCCGGGACGATCGAGACATTGTCGCCTTCTTTAAGGGCAGTCTCGAGATTCTGCAAAAAACGAATATCGTCGCCATTGACATAGACATTGACAAACCGGCGTACTTTCCCGCTGTCATCGCAAATCCGCTCCTTAATACCGGGATAATGTTTTTCCAAATCATCGACGATCGCTTGCATGTTGCTGCCCTGCGCGTCGACCTCATCGGCGCCGTTAGTAAATTTTCTGAGCGGGGTCGGAACACGCACTCGAACCGACATAAACATCCTCCTTAAAAAATCTCTTCAGCTGCGCTGCCTGTCACGGGCGAATTAACAATAGTCCGTCACTTAAGTCCTTGCAAGGCGTTGCGCAAATGTCATTGATCGAGCGTGGAACTCTTCAACCGGCAACGACTGTGGCTCTTTTTCCCGGCGTGAGCCGATGAAAAAGTTCATCGAAATTTTCCAAGGTTGCATTGATGGCGTAGGGTTTCTCCACGGCCGAGGCGACGGTTTCCAGGGTCTTGTATCCATTGCCGGTGATGCTGATCACGATGGATTCATCGCGCGGAATGCGTCCGGTTTCGATCAGCTTTTTTGCGACGGCGACTTCGGTGCCACCCGCGGGTTCGGTGAAAATACCTTCGCTGCGGGCCAGCAGCTTGATACCTTCGAGGATTTCCTCATCCGTGACGCTTTCACCCCAGCCCCCGGATTCACGGACGGCTTGAATGACGTAATAGCCGTCGGCGGGATTACCGATCGCGATGGAACTGGCGATGGTGTCGGGCTTCACTGGAGAAACGAGATCAGTGCCCTTGTGGAGCGCGTTGATAATCGGGGCACAGCCGCTCGCCTGCGCAGAATAGATTTTGCACCCGGTATCTTCGACCAGGCCAACCTTGATGAGCTCTTTTAATCCCTTGGCTAGTTTGGGCAGGATCGTGCCGCCGGCTGACGCGACGATAATGTGCTGGGGCAACTTCCAACCGAGTTGCTCGGCAATTTCGAAGGCATGAGTCTTTGCCCCTTCCGAATAATACGGGCGCAAATTGACGTTAACAAAAGCCCAGCCGTATTTATCGCCGATTTCGCTGCAGAGACGATTGACATCGTCGTAGTTGCCATGGATCGCTACGGTTTTCGGTCCATAAATACCCGAACCGATGATTTTCCCTTGCTCGAGTCCATCGGGAATGAACACGTAACAATCGAGACCGGCTCGAGCGGCATGGGCAGCGACCGAATTGGCCAAGTTACCGGTGGACGCGCACGATACCGTGTCGAACCCGAATTCGATGGCTTTGGAAATAGCAACGGATACCACTCGATCCTTGTACGAAAAAGTTGGGTGATTGACGGAGTCATCCTTGAGATAAAGTTGCTTGACGCCGAGCGCTGCGCCGAGGCGCTGCGCGCGAACCAACGGCGTGAACCCGGAGTACAAGCCGACACGCGGCTCGCCGTCGATGGGCAGCAATTCTCGATAGCGCCACAGGTTATGCTCGCGCATAGCGATCTTTTCGCGACTGATGGATCTTTTGATCTGCTCGTAATCGTATTGGATTTCGAGCGGGCCGAAACAAGTCTCGCAGACGTGCAGCGGTTCCTGTGGGTAGCTCTGGCCGCATTCGCGGCATTGAAGTCCAGTGACAAAACTCATGATTTCCTCGTTAAGCGCGATCGGACCGTGACCCATCCGATGATGTGAGCGCGAATCCTTGACCGCAGCCCGTACACTGCGCTCTTCTGTTGATTTCAAAGGTGTGGAACTTCATTACCCTCGCATCGTACGTGAGCAGCCGGTCGGTCAGCAGTCCATCTTCCATACCGGTCAGGTACTTGATCGCTTCGGTTGCCTGAATCGTGCCGATGGTTCCGGCGACCGCGCCGAGAATGCCGGATTGTTGACAGTTCAAAATCTCCTCGGGTGGCGGCGGCGCGTCGAAGAGACATCGGTAGCATGCCGTCTTACCGGGCAACACAGTCATCGTCTGGCCCTGCAGCCGAACAATACCGGCGTGTGAGAAGGCAATGCCCAGACGAATCGCGACATCGTTCACGAGAAATTTGGTTTCAAAATTATCGCTGCCATCGACGATAAAATCGTAACTCTCAGCGATCTCCGCGGCGTTGGAGCTTTCGAAGCGCACCGAATAGGTTTTTATTTCGACGTCCGGATTGAGTTCATGCAATTTCTGAGTGGCCGATTCGGTTTTTGAGCGGCCGATATCCTTGGTTGCGTGCAGAATTTGGCGTTGCAGGTTCGATAATTCGACGCGGTCCGGATCGACAATTCCAAGTGTTCCGATTCCAGCGGCAGCTAAATAGAAGGCCGCGGGCGAGCCGAGGCCGCCGGCGCCGATGACCAGCACCCGCGAATGCAAAAGACGGATCTGCGATTTGCCGCCCAGATCAGGAATCAAGATCTGGCGGCTATAGCGCTCGATCTGGTCCGCCGAAAGTCTGCTATCCTTAGCCATCTGCAAAAAAACCTCTTCTTACATAGATAAGAAGAGGTTTAAAGAGAACCTCACCTTATCTTTGCTCCCGAAACGGGAGCGGGACTTAGCACCAGCGATCCATATATTGGATCCGGTTGCTGTGGCTTCGAAGGGCCTATCCCTCCACCACTCTGGATAAGGTGTCCAGTACCGCTCAAGCTATCCCAGCGACTTACGCGTGTCAACCGATAACAAACGGCCTGCAGATATCAATTCTGATGTGTGTAATGCCGGATTGCTATCAAAGCAATGCGGCCTCTTGAACTTCGCACATCGCGGTGCAATGTTGCGCCAGGATTGCGCCCTAGACCATATTCGACTCAGGAAACCTCATGGGAATTACGCAGGAAATTGCCAGCTACGTGGCAGGGACGCGCTACCGGGATATTCCAAGCGATGTGATTCAACTGGCGCGCGGCTTCATTCTCGACGGGCTTGGCGTCGCGTTAGCAGGGTCGACTGACGAGTGCGCCCGGATCGTCCAACGGCAGATCCGGCAGATGGACGGTAGCGCGGAATGTTCTGTACTCGGCACTTCTGTTTTGGCGCCGGCAGCGAAAGCGGCATTGGCCAATGGCGTCGCCGGACACGCGATGGATTACGATGACACCCAACTATCCACTTCCAAAGAAGCAGTTTATGGGCTGTTGACGCATCCGACCACGCCGGTGCTGGCAGCGGTTTTGACGCTCGGTCAAAAAGAAAGAATCACCGGCGCGGAATTTCTTTTAGCGTACGTTTTGGGAGTGGAAGTCGAATGCCGCATCGCCGATGCGATCAATCCGCGGCATTACCAGTCGGGTTTTCATTCGACGGCGACAATGGGCGGCCTCGGTGCGGCGGTGGCGGCGGGTAAAATTCTCCGTCTCAAGGAACCACAACTGCTTGCGACATTGGGCATCGCAGCAAGCATGGCGTCGGGTCTCCGCGAAAACTTTGGCACGATGACCAAGCCGCTGCATGCAGGGCGGGCGGCTGAGAACGGCGTCACCCAGCCCTGTTGGCGCATGACGGCTTTACGGCTGCCCCGAACATCCTCGAAGCCGCCCGCGGCTTTTTCAATGCAATGGCCGGCGGTTATGAAGACAGCAAGATTAGAGGCTGTCTGGGGTCACCTTACTTTATGAAACAGCCGGGTATTTCTATCAAACCGTATCCTTCGGGCTCGCTTTCCCATCCGGCGCAGGATTTAATTCTGGATTTGGTCAAAGAGCATGATGTCAAGGCGGAAAACATCGAGCGCATCGAGGTCGGCACCAACTCGAATGTGCCGAACGCGCTGATCTATCCGATGCCAAAGACGGCACTCGAGGGAAAATTCAGTATCCCGTTCTGTATGGCCATCGCGGTCATCGAGCGCAAAGCAGGCATAGCGCAGTTCCAGGACCGTAAGGTCCGCGGCAAAAAAGTCGTCGAGTTGATGAAGCGGGTCACGCTTTACGTCGATGAAGAGTTGGAACGACTCGGCTACGATCAGGTGCGCTCTAGGGTTCGTGTCAAGCTTAAAGATGGACGGGTGTTGGAAGGACGCTACGATGTTGCGCGCGGCCATCCAGCCAAGCCGATGAGCTGGGCGGAACTCACGGAGAAATTCCGCGACTGCGCCGGTTTGGTTCTGTCGCAGAAAAATATCGACGAGACGATTCGATTGGTTGAACAGTTTCAAGATCTCAAGAGCCTGCGACCTCTCATGCGCGCGCTGACGAATGGCCACGGGCAATCAAACACGAAATGAGTGTGATCCAATACTCGCCCACGGCTGGCTGAAGGGAATATTTAATTGTAGGTTCGTACCTCGAGCTTTGGGTGAGTCCGTCATTCCCGCACGCTTTTAGCGGCAATCCAGCCGGGAATTTGGACTGGAGGCGATTAATCTTAAAGAAGTCCAGATCGCCCGGCAGATCTTTCCCGAACTGAAGCAACAAAAAAGACTGGCGGACGTTGAATGGAAACTTACTCGGAAACCATAGGGCGATTTGCTGGCGGGCTTAGACTCGCCGATGTGCCGCCGGCGGTAGTCGAAAAAGCCAAGCTGGTTTTTCTCGATACGCTCGGGATCGCGCTGGCGTCCTCGACTATGGATTTCGGCCTGATGGCGATCAATGTGGCGCGAAAACTCAGTGGGCCAAAGGCAAGCCTGTTGATTGGGACGTCCGATCGCGTGGCCGCCGCCAACGCAGTGATGGCCAATGGCACATTGGCGCATGGCCTCGATTACGATGACACCCTCGAAGAGGCGATCGTTCATACCGGGTGCTGCGCGGGTATGACGGCGCTCGCTGTCGGCGAAGAAATGGGCGCCAGCGGTGCGGCAGTGCTCGAAGCAGCGATTGTGGGGACGGAAGTTCTCTGCAAAGTGGGTCTCGTGGCGCCGGGAAAATTTCATGCGCGCGGATTTCACCCGACCGCAATCTGTTCGACTTTCGGCGCCGCTGCAGCTGCGGGCAACCTCTATGGGCTAAGTTCGAATCAGTGGGTAGACGCTTTCGGCATCTGCGGAAGCCAGAGCTCGGGGATTATTGAGTATCTCGCGGACGGCACCTGGACGAAGCGCATCCATCCCGGATGGTCGGCCCACGGCGGCGCCATTGCGATATTGCTCGCAAAGGAAGGTTTTCGCGGACCGGCGAAAGTCTTCGAAGGGACGCATGGTTTTTTCAGCGCGTTCGGCGGCAAGAGCGAATACGATTTTGAAAAAATTTTGGAGCTCGGCAAACGCTGGGAAATACCGCGGTTGACGTTCAAGTCATATCCGTGCGGTTCGATTTCACATTCCTATATGGACTGCGCGCTCAGGATCAAACAAAAGTATTCGCCTGCACCCGATCAAATTGCTGAAGTGATCTGCCGCACTGCGGAAGGCCCGGTGCACCGCCTCTGGGAACCACTGCCGGACAAACAAAAACCAGCGACCTCGTACGGCGCGAAATTCAGCCTTCCTTATAGTATCGCGGTGATGCTGATTCGTGGTCAGGCGGGACTGGAGGAATTCTCGGAGGCAGCGATTCACGATCCGGAATTGATCGAGCTGGCCTCAAAAGTCCGCTATGACCTCGATCCGACGATCGATTACCCGCGCCATTTCGAAGGGCATGTGCAGGTAAGAATGAAAAATGGAAGCGTCTTTGCGGAGGATCAGCTTCATCCGCGCGGCGGCTACGAAGATCCGCTGCCGCCGGAGGAGATCGAAACAAAGTTCCGCGCCAACGCGCGGCTGGCACTCGCAGACAGTCGGATTGAAGAAGTTATAAAACTGGTGCAGCGGCTCGAGCAATTGCCGGCCATCAGCAGGTTGACTGAAGCGCTGATTCCGTAATAATGGCGCCGCTCGAATGCGAGTTCGTCATCGACAATGTACAGCTTTAGGGGGTTAAACATGAAGAGATTCGATCGTTGTTTCATTGCGGTGTGTAGCATCATTATTACTACGGCGCCGGTCCTGGCGCAGGACTCAGCACTCCTGCAAGCAGCACGAAAGGAAGGCAAAGTTGTCTGGTACACCTCTTTGGCGCTGCCATCATCCACTGCAATCAGCCATTACTTCCAGCAGAAATACAAAGGGATCGAAGTGGAGGTCCATCGCACCGGCTCGCAACGGGTTTTGCAGCGAGTCATGCAAGAAGCCAGCGCCGGAATTAAGAACGTCGATCTCATTCATACCTCCGATGCGGGCAATTACGAGCTGATGAAGGCGAAGGGATTGCTGCTCAAGTATACGCCGCAGAGTGTGGCACCATTTCCCGAAGGCTTCAAAGACAAGGCCGGATTTTATTATGGCATGCGAGCAACGCTATCGGTCATCGCCTATAATCCAAAAAACGTCGCGGATAAGGACGCGCCGAAAACCTGGAAGGATCTGCTCAATTCACAGTGGAGCGGCAAAGAGGTAACTGCGCACCCAGGCTATAGCGGCATCATCATGACCCACGTATTGGCGCTACTGAATGTCTATGGCTGGGATTACTTCCGTGACCTGGCAAAAAACAAATTGCACATCGTGCAATCGGCCAACGACCCTGCAGGCGTCGTCGCTTCTGGCGAACGGCCAATCGGCGTGAACGGCGCTGAATATTTTTATTACAAGACTTTAAAACAGGGAAATCCCATCAAGATCGTCTATCCGAAAGAAGGAGTGCCGCTGGTGGTCTCGCCGATCGCCATCGCCAAGGACGCGCCTCATCCAAACGCCGCGAAGCTTTTCACGGAGTATATTTTCTCGAAAGAGTCGCAGCAGCTGCTCGCCGACAAGGAAGGCCTTTACACTGGCCATCCGGACGTGACCTATCCCTCGGATAAACCGAAGCTCAAAGAGCTGAAGCTTTTGTCGTCGGATGCCGATGAGTTGGAAAAGCGCAGCAGTGAAATAAAAAAACGCTTCACGGAGTATTTCGGCGTATAGAACATAACGCTTTAGACAAGCTGCGGCGCTTAGACAAACCGTCATGACTCATCGTGTCGGTGTCATCGCCGGATGTATTAATCGGGAGTGCAGTTAGGGTTTTCGCCTCGATTTCCGACAGAAACATGCGGGAATAATGGAACGAGAGCGTTAACGGGCGAGCTGCGCAAACCGGGCGTAGGATATCAACTTTCCATGTCGACTTCTCAAACTGGAACCCTCAACCGAGCCGGCTCTGGCAGTTGGTCCTTTCGGTTAAGCGATCCGACTCTTCCGGTCTGGATCGGCGCGGCTCTTCTGCTCGTCTTTTTGATGGTTTTTCCGCTCGCAGCGATTTTTCGCACCAGCCTGTGGGATGAGAACGGGTTTAGCCTGAGTCGCTACGTCGAAGTTTTTACCAACCAAAAGTTTCTCAAAGCGATTTGGAACACTTTGATTATTTCCACCTGGGTCGGCGCGATCTCCGTGGTGGTCGGGGCGCTCCTCGCCTGGCTTGTGACCCGGACCGATTTACCTTGGAAAAAGGCGATTCGCGCGTTGGTGATGGCCTCGTTCGTCACGCCGCCATTTTTGGGTGCATTCGCGTGGACGCTACTGGCCGGACCCAATGCTGGATCGCTCAACAAGCTCTACCGCGCCATCACCGGCGCAGATAGTGCGCTGTTCAATATTTTTTCCATGCCGGGGTTGATCTTCGTGATGGCGCTGTACAGCTTTCCGTTCGTGTTTGCGATGATCGCCAATGTCTGCGAGTTGATCTCATCCGATCTCGAAGATGCCGCGGAAATTTTGGGGGCGAATAAATGGCGCACGGCCATGACGATCACGCTTCCCTTGGCCTTGCCAGCACTCCTCAGCGGATTCATTTTGGCCTTTTTACAATCGTTGTCGCTCTTCGGCGCGCCGGCGATTCTTGGACTTCCCGCGGGATTGCATACGATTACCACCCAGATCTGGGCCCTGTTTCAATATCCGCCCCGGCTGGATATGGCGGCGGCTTTTTCTGTGCCGTTACTGTTGGCGACGATGGGTTTGATCGCGGTGCAAAAAAGAATACTCGGACGAAAGGGCTTCAGCACGGTCGGCGGCAAAGGCGGCCAGCGGCGGTTGATCAATCTCGGAAGAGGACGAATGCCGGCGCTGCTCTTTGTTTTGGGCATCTTGTCGCTTTCGGTGTTTCTACCCTATTGGATTCTTCTCAAGGCAGCGCTCTCTCAGGCGTGGGCTTTGCCGCTTAGTTGGGATAATTTCACGCTGAAGAATTTTTCATTTGCATTTTTCGAATACGGCGACACCCAGCTAGCGATCTACAACACTTTCAAACTGGGAATTCTGACCGCAACCATTGGCACATTGCTCGCGACCTTAATCGCCTACATTACGAATCGCAATCTGTTCGTCGGCGCGCGTTATCTGACATTTTTCGCGTTGGCTCCGTTGGTGATTCCGGGCATTGTGTTGGCGGTTGGACTGTTCATTGCCTATACGCGCCCGCCGCTGGTTCTTTACGGCACTATCTGGATACTGTTCGTGGCATTTTTGACCAAAGAAATGCCTATCGGCTTTTCCCAGGCCGAATCTACATTCAAGAGTATTCATCCTGAGCTCGAAGACGCGAGCCGGATTCTCGGCGCCAATCGGATTCTCTCGCTCAAACAAATTACGGCGCCGGTGGCCCGCTCGGGACTGATCGCTGCGTGGTCGTTTATCTTCATTGGAGTAATCCGCGAGCTAAGCGCGGCCATTCTCCTGTTTGCGCCAAAATCGAAGGTCGTCTCCGTCGTGATCTTCGATCTGAAGGAAGAAGGGCAGGTAGGCGTGATCGCGGTGCTGGGCATTCTTCTCTTGCTCGTTTCTTTCGCCGTAATTGTTGCCGTGCAGTGGCTCGGTGGACGTGATGTGGTGGGGACGCGAGAATAATTCATGGCGATTGTCTCGATTCGCGCTTTGACAAAGAGATTCGCTGACGCCGCTGCGGTGAACGACCTCGATCTGGAAATCGGCGACGGTGAGTTCGTTTCTCTGCTCGGTCCATCCGGGTGCGGTAAAACCACGACGCTAAGACTGCTTGCCGGTTTTCTTCAACCCGACGCGGGGGAGATTCGCGTGGCCGGCAATATCATATCATCCGCGCACTTGTTGGTGCCGCCGGAGCGCCGCCACATGTCGATGATTTTTCAGAGCTACGCCGTCTGGCCGCACATGACCGTAGCCCAAAACGTCGCGTACGGTCTTAGATTCAAGCGCCTTTCGCGCCATGAGAGCGAACAAAAGGTCACCAAGCTACTTGGGGTAGTGCATCTCGCGGAGCTCAAAGATCGCTACCCGGCGGAGCTCTCCGGCGGCCAGCAGCAACGAGTGGCTCTGGCGCGCGCCCTCGTGGTCGAGCCGCAGATTCTTTTGATGGACGAACCGCTCAGTAACTTGGATGCGAACCTGCGCGAGGAGATGCGCTTCGAAATTCGCCGGCTGCACGAAGAGTTCAAAATCACCACTGTCTACGTCACTCATGATCAAGCCGAGGCGATGGCGACTTCGGACCGGATCGCGGTGATCGATCGCGGACGTCTCGTGCAAGTGGGCGATCCGGGTGAAATTTTCGACCGGCCAAGGACTCGCTTCGTGGCGGAATTTGTCGGCAAAGCGAATATCCTCACCGGCAGTTACAACGGCAACGGCTTATTGCAGCTGAACGACGGGACAGAGATTCGCGTGAGCGGCGACGGCCAGGCCGGGCGATCGACAAATGCTGCGGTATGCCTGCGGCCGCACAACATTCTTCTCGTACCGAATGATGCCGAAGCGCGCCAACTCGGCGAGCGGGGCTACAATATTTTTTCAGGCACGATCCGCCGATCGATCTACTTCGGCGATGCCGTCGACTACACGATCGATTTGCAGAGTCAGGGAATCCTCCGTGTTGTTACCCCGCCAAATCAGCTTTTAAGGCCGGGCCAACAGATCTATGCCGCCGCTCGTCCCGATGCATGCGTCATGGTGCGCGATTGATTGACAGGGAAGGAAATTCGCAAATGCGATTCATTTGTTGATCTCTCTGCAACTCACGGCTTACCTCTGTCCAACCTATTTGCGGCTCGTAGAGTAAAGCTAAAGCTTGCCCCCGGGCCAAAATGGTAATCCTTCCGTTGCGCCCTGCGCGAATTATTAGCTGCTAACATGCCCCTAAACATTTGGGCAGAACCCGAGAGGCTAATGGTGCTCGTTCTCGCAGTTAATCATCCAAGGAATCCCAAAGCGATCGACGAGCATGCCAAAACGAAGCGCCCAGAAAGTTTGCTGGATCGGCATGCGCACCGTGCCTTTGTCTGCTAGCGCATTGAAGATGCGCTCGGCCTCGGCCGGCTCATCGACGCCTAGAGCAACCGAGAAACCTTGTGGTTGCTGGAAATGCTCCGGCGGTGCATCGGAACCCATCAGTACCTCGTCACCGACAACCAGGCGCGCGTGCATAATCTTGTCGCGCCAGTTGGCCGGTACCTGTCCCTCGGCGGGCGTGCCTGCGTGAGTGAGCATTGCGTCGATTTTGCCGCCCAGGCACTGCTCGTAGAACTTGAATGCCGCCTCGCACTGGCCGTTGAAAAATAGATATGAATTCAATTGCATAAAGCCTCCTATTGCCGTTAGTTAATCCTTAACTTGAACTTATAAATTGCCCCGAATGGTGTGCCGTTCTCCTCCTGCCGGAGCTCGGCTCGCTCCCCGCAACTAGACGACGAACGGAACCACGAAAATGGACAGCGAATTCACAGGACCGCGAATTTGCAATGGGCCTATCTATAATATCAATAACAATCAACCGTACCGAAAAAGTGCTCTTGGTTAAGACTCGGTTAATGTCTCCTTCGGGGATGGTTGAAATCCCTCGCCTTCAGGCGAAGTGAAGTGTAAATTGCGTGCGTGCGCAAATACCGATTGGGAGCGCACACCAAGAGCGACTTGAGAGTGCATTTGGT
>Ga0164305_10000147_pt1 | contig 22896 bp, 20 predicted proteins | sample Whisoiple_237_MG_FD_110215 | JGI IMG/M metagenome (GOLD analysis project Ga0164305, IMG submission 110215) | Soil microbial communities amended with pyrogenic organic matter from upstate New York, USA - Whitman soil sample_237_MG | ecosystem: Environmental > Terrestrial > Soil > Agricultural...
CGCCTTGACCAGGCCACAACTGCCCGCCAAGGGTGCCCCCACGGCTTTCCCCTCCCGGAGTTTCATCGTGTTCCATAGAAAGTTGCTTGGCCTGGCCGGCGGCGCCATCGCCCTGGTTCTCGCAGCGGCCCAGCCCGCCCTCGCGCAGGACGCGCCACGGCAAACCGAATCCGAGCGCGCGTCCGGCACTGTTCAGGGCACGCAGGTCATGCCCGGCCGGATCGGCGGAGACCGGAACGAACGCAACCAGCGCAACCAGCGTCCGCAACGCCCCGCCCCCGCCGCGACGCCGGAAGAGGTCAAGGCCGCCGCGCAGGCCCAGGCCACGGCCGCGGGCCTGACGTGCCAGGTCACCGAAGCCGTCAACCCCGGCGTCACCGCTGAACAGGCCAAGATCTACGAAGCCGCCTGCGCCGCCGGCCCGGGCTATATCCTGATCGCCTCGACCCCGCCCCAGAGCTTCGACTGCCTCGAGCTGGCCGGCACCGCCTACACCGCCCGGCTGCGCGATCCCGCCGCCGACGTGGGCCAGCAGTGCACCCTGCCCGCCAACCAGAACGGCCTGGCCGTGCTCGGCGGCTGGGCCCGCGAAGCCGGCGTGACCTGCACGGTCGACGAGGCCGTCGCCATCGGCAAGAGCGAGGGCAACAACATCGTCTACGAAATCGGCTGCGCCGGCGTCGACGGCTACTGGCTGGAAAAGGTCGGGACCGGCTGGAAGCTGCAGGACTGCCTGCAGGTCGCCTCGGTCGGCGGAACGTGCCGGTTCACCACCGCACAGGAACAGGCTGACGGCTTCGAGCCCAAACTGGCCGGCACCGAGGCCTCGGCCTGCGACGTCGCCCAGGTTCGTCTGATGGGTCAGAACGCCAATGGCCGCTTCTACGAGGCCAAATGCGCCGCCGAGGGCGAGGGCTACATCGCCCGCGTCAACGCCGAGGGCGCGACCCAGCAGATCTACCCCTGCGCCACCGCGCAACGCATCGGCGGCGGCTGCACCCTGACCCCGGCCCCGGCCGCGGCGCCGGAAGCGACTCCGGCGACCTGATCGCGGACGCCCTGCCCAAAAACGAAAACGCCCCGGAGAGACCTCCGGGGCGTCTTTTTTGTCGTGCGACGAAGTTGCGACGACCACGGATTGCCGTGACCCTCGCCTCAATTGCTAATCGCGCGACTTGAGCTCGGGTGATCAAATGGCATTTCTCAAACTCCTCGCCGCCGCAGCGGCGGCGCTGATTGCATCGACGACGCTCGTCGATCATGCATGGGCCCAGAGGTGGGGGGCGTCTCCGCCTCCCCCGCCGCAAACACGAGGCGCGATGCAGCAGACGCGCGACCGGCTTTCGTCATTGGACCGGGAGCGTATGGAGAGCGAACTGCAGCCGGGCGCCCGACAGCGAACCGACCGGCGCGGCCGTCAGCCGACGCCCGATCAGATCGCCCAGTCAGCCCAGGCTGCGGCGACGGGGGCCGGGCTCTCATGCCGGGTGAAGGAGTCCGCTCTGCTCGGCGCGACGAATGACAACCATGACCTCTACGAAGTCGCCTGCGAGGGCGGCGCCGGCTACATCCTGACCAGCGCCACGCCACCGCAGACCTTTGATTGCCTCGTCCTTTCCGCACAGGCGGATCGCCTGCGCGCGGAGGGCGGCGAGGTCGCGGCCAACTCCGTCTGCACGCTGCCGGGCAACCAGAACAGCGCCGTGATGATCGCCGGCTATGCCCGCGAGGCTGGCGTTCCATGTCAGGTCGACGCCGGCAAGGCGTTGGGAGCCACGCCGGAGGGCAACCTCGTCTTTGAAGTCGGCTGCGCCGGATCGGACGGCTATCACATCGAGATGACGGCCCAGGGCTGGAGCAAGACCGACTGCCTGCAGGCCATGGGAATGAACCTGACCTGCCAGTTCACCACCGTCGAGGAACAGGTCGCCGGATTCCAGCCCCTGTTGGCCAATACCGCCATCGACGATTGCGTCGCGCAGCAGATTCACATGCTGGCCCAGAACGACACCGGCCGCTTCATCGAGATCAAATGCGCCTCGGGAGACGGCTATGTGGCGCGGGTGAAGGATAACGCCGTGAACCAGATCTACCCCTGCGCCGCTGCCGCGCGCATTGGCGGCGGCTGCACCCTGACGCCGGTCGCCGCCGCGCAAGCGGCCCCGGCCCCGACGTCCGGCCGCCCATAGGCTCCTGCATTCCCGACTGACGCCCCGGGATTCGCGCCCCGGGGCGTTTTCGTTTGAACGATGCGGCTTCACAGACGGGGCCGACACGCCGTACTCATGGCGCCATGCGCATCGCCACCTGGAACGTGAACTCGGTCAACGCCCGCCTGCCGACGGTGCTGGCGTGGCTGGAGGCGGCGCAGCCCGACGTCGTCGGCTTCCAGGAGATCAAATGCCTGGACGAGAAATTCCCGCGCGAGGCCTTCGAGAGCCTCGGCTACAATGTCGAGACCAACGGTCAGAAGACCTACAACGGCGTCGCCCTGCTCTCGAAATATCCGCTCAGCGACGTTCGGCGCGGCCTGCCCGGCGTCGACGTCTCGGGCTATGAGGCCGAGTTCGAACAGGCCCGCTACATCGAGGCCGTGATCGAGACCCCCCGCCCCGTCCGCATCGGCTGCATCTACCTGCCCAACGGCAATCCGATCGGCACCGAGAAATTCGCCTACAAACTGGCCTGGATGGACCGGCTTCAGGCCCATGCGAAGGATCTGCTGCTGCAAGAGGAGGCCTTCACCCTGTGCGGCGACTACAACGTCATCCCGACGCCCGACGACGCGAAGAACCCGTCCGCCTGGGTCAATGACGCCCTGTTCCAGCCCGAGAGCCGCGCCGCCTTCCGCGCCCTGAACAACCTCGGCCTGTCGGAGGCAGGCGAGCTCGGCAAGCAGCCGCCGGGGACCTACACCTTCTGGGACTATCAGGCCGGCGCATGGCAACGCGACCACGGCATCCGCATCGACTTCCACCTGCTGTCGCCGCAGGCCGCCGACCGCTTCGTCGGGATCGAGACCCACCGCGACGCCCGCGACATGGAGAAGCCCTCCGACCACGTCCCCGTCGTCGTCGAGCTGGAGGACTAGGCCGTGGCCGACGCGCTCCGGGTCATCCTGCTCGTAGCGCTTATGGCCGCGGCGCTGACCACGGCCGCCCTTGTGCTGGCCTGGTGGATGGAGCCCGTGCGCCGCATGAAGCGGGCCCTGCTCAAGTCACTGGGCGCCGTGCCCGAGGCAGAAGCCCTGTCACCCGCCGAGGGCCGCGCCGCCGGCCTGGACTTCGACGGGGCGCAAGTGGCGGTGCTGTGGAACCGCGGCGGCTCGGGTCTGGTCTACGCCTTCGAGGAGATCGAAGGCGGGGAGATCATCGTCGACGGGCACGTCGTGGCTCGCGTGCGCCGGGGCGAGGCGCGCAAGGCGCTGGATGTCCTGGCGCCCGAGGCTGAACAGGTCACCCTGCGGCTCTTGTTCGCAGACGCCCGCCATCCCGAGTTCGAACTGGCCCTGTGGGACGCCACCCTGCCGGTCCAGACGGGCTCTCCCGGCGAGGCCCTGCGCCTCGGTCGGCGCTGGCTGTCGCATCTGGAAGCGTTGCTGAAGGGGTAGTGCTCGCGCGGGAGGAGGGCTAGAAGCGCCCCTTCTGTTTTGCGTACCCAAGGATACCCCGTGGCCCGGCTGTTCGACGCCTACATCATCGCCGACTGGACGGCCGCCGAGGGCAAGAAGCTGGGCGACGGCTCGGTGTGGATCGGCGTGGCCAAGCGCGATGTGCGTTTCCGCCTGTATTCCGAGACCCACAACGTCGCCACGCGCGCCGAGGGCGAGAAGCTGCTGGCCTCGCTGCTGGCCGAGCACCGCAAGCGCGGAGACCGGGTGCTTGTCGGGTTCGACTTCAACTTCGGCTATCCCGCCGGCACGGCCGCGCGGCTGAAGCTGACGGGCTCGCCCGCCTGGTCGGCGATGTGGAAATTCATCGCCTCCAACGTGGTCGACAAGGCGGACAACACCAACAACCGCTATCAGGTCGCCGCCAAGATGAACCGGCTGATGACCGATGAAGCCTGGCCCCTGTGGGGCGCGCCCGCCAATCAGGCGCAGCGCTGGCTGACCACGACCAAGCCGCCCGCGGGCGCGGGCGCGGACATCCCGGAATACCGGGCGACGCAGGACGCCGTGCGCAAGGGCAAGCTGCAGCCCAAGTCCGTCTGGCAGATGCATGGCGCCGGCGCCGTCGGCGGCCAGACGCTGGTCGGCATTCCGGCCGTGCGCCGCCTGCTGGAGAGCCTCGGCCCCTCGGGCGCCGTCTGGCCGTTCGGGACGGGCTGGCGCGCGCTGGATACGGCCGATGTCGAGCCGCTCTCGGCGTTGGTGGTCGAGGTCTATCCGTCGATGTTCGACGCCAAACCCAACCCCGGCGAGTTCAAGGATCAGGCCCAGGTCCGCGTCACGGCCGAGCATTTCGCCAAACTGGACGAGGCCGGAACCCTGTCGACCGCCTTCGCCCCGCCCAAGGGTGCGGACAAGGCCCTGATCGCGCGCGTCGAGCAGGAAGAAGGCTGGATCCTGGGAGCCTGACGGCTGGCCCGGCCCCTGATCATCGCCCATCGCGGGGCCTCGGGCGAACGGCCCGAGCACACCCGGGCGGCCTATGAACTGGCCATCCAACAGGGCGCCGACTTCATCGAGCCCGATCTGGTGATGAGCCGGGACGGCGTCCTGATTGTGCGCCACGAGAACGAGATCGGGAGCACCACCGACGTCGCCGCCCGCCCGGAGTTCGCAGCCCGGCGCACGGCGAAGACGGTCGACGGCTGGCCCGTCGAGGGCTGGTTCGCCGAGGACTTCACCCTGGCGGAACTGAAGACGTTGCGGGCGCGGGAGCGTCTGCCCGAGCTGCGGCCCGCCAACATGGCCTTCGATCAGGAGCCGATCCTGGCGTTCGAGGAGGTGCTGGATATCGCAGCGGCGGCCGGCGTGGGCGTTGCGCCGGAGCTCAAGCATCCGACGTATTTCGCCGGGCTGGGTCTGCCGATGGAGGACGCCTTCGTCGCCGCACTGGAACGCCGGGGCCTGACAGGAGCGGAGGCTCCGGTGCTGGTGCAGTGTTTCGAGGTGGGGACGCTGGAGCGTCTGCGGGCCCGGATCGCCACGCCCCTGCTGCAGCTGGTCGCCGCGTTCGGCGGGCCGTTTGATCGCCCGGAGCTGAGCTATGCCGCCATGACCGAGCCCGCGGGTCTGGCCGGGGTGGCCGCATACGCCGACTGGATCGGCGCCGATACGGCCCTGATCGAGCCCTCGCCGGGCGCGCCAACTCGCCTGATCGCCGACGCCCAAGCGGTGAGTCTGAAGGTGGCCGGCTGGACCTTCCGCGCCGAGAACGGCTTCCTGCCGGAGGGGGATCGGGTCGGCGATGAGCCGGGGGCGCACGGCCGGCTGCGGGAGCGGCTGGCGCGGTTCGCGGGGTATGGGCTGGACGCGGCGTTTTTGGATCAGCCGGGGTTGGGCGGAGGCTAACGGGCTGACGCTCAATCCCGATCCTTCTCCCGTTGGGAAAAGGTGGCGCGCAGCGCCGGATGAGGGCCGGGCGGCGGACGCGGCGAAGCCGCCCCCTCAGTTCGACCCTCACCCTTTGACGCTTCGCGCCGCCCTTCGGGTCGCCTTCCCGATCGCTTCGCTCCCGGAGGCTCAAGCCCTCTCCCAACGGGAGAGGGATCGCTATCCTGCGATCTGTGCGAAGTCCGCGACGCGGCCCATGACGGCGCGTACCTGTCCCAGCAATTTCAACCGGTTATCCCGCTCTTCGGCCACATCCGAGTTGACCATCACCCCGGTGAAGAAGGCGTCGACCGGCGCGCGCAGCAGGCTGAGCGCCCGCATGGCGGCGGCGAAGTCCTCGGTCTCCAGGGCTGCGTCCACGGCGGTCGCGGCGGCGGCGACAGCGAAGGCGAGCGTGGTCTCGGCCTCGGGCTGACCGGCCATTCCGGTGTTGACCATGCCGGTCGGCACGGGACCCTTCTTCTCCTCGGCCTTGAGGATGTTGGACGCCCGCTTGTACCCGGCCAGCAGATTGGCCCCGTCCTCGGTGGCGAGGAAGCCGTCCAGCGCCTCGACCCGCCGCACGATGCGAACGAGGTCGTCGTCGCCGAGCGCGAAGACGGCGTCGACAAGGTCGTGGCGCTTGCCCTGATCGCGAAGGAGGACCTTCAGGCGGTCGGCGAAGAAGCGCACCAAATCTTCTGTCACTTCGCTCGCGCGAACGAGGTCATCGGCATCTACGTACTCCGCCATACGACCGGCGATCCTAGACTGGGCGTGCTCCAAGTCGCCATCCTCGACGCCAAGTCGCGCTGCATCAGTCAGCGCCGCGTCCTGGCGTTTGAGAAGGCCAAACTTCATATCGCAGATGACGTCTGTAACTGCGGGAGGCAGCACGTCACGGAGGTTGGCTCGCACTGAGTTGTCCAAGAGCAAGCGGATCGAGCCCAAAGCCGCTCGGCGCAAAGCGAACGGATCTTTTGAGCCTGTCGGCTTCTCGTTGATCGCGAAGAAGCCAACAAGGGTGTCAAGTTTGTCGGCCAACGCTACGGCCACCGTCAGCGGCGCGGTCGGGACCGCGTCAGAGGGACCCTGCGGGCGGTAGTGGTCACGCACCGCGTCGGCAACGGCGTCCGGCTGGCCGGCAGCGCGGGCGTAGTAGCCTCCCATGATGCCTTGGAGCTCGGGGAATTCGCCAACCATGCCCGAAGTCAAATCGGCTTTAGCCAAACGAGCAGCTGTTTGGACATCATCCGGGCTCGCGCCGACAAGCGGAGCGATTTCGGCAGCCAACAGCTCGATCCGTTGAATCCGATCCGCCATGGTGCCCAAGTCAGCGTGGAAGGTCACGCCTTCCAGCTTCTTCGACCAGGCGTCGAAGCCGGTCTTCAGGTCCTCGTCCCAGAAGAAGCGGGCGTCGTCCAGGCGGGCCGACAGGACGCGGCTGTTGCCGGCGGCCAGCGCCTTGCCGCCGTCGGTCGCCTCGACATTGGCCACCACGACGAAATGCGGGGCCAGGCCGTGGGTCGCGGGGTCGCGGACGGCGAAATATTTCTGGTGCACCTTCATCGAGAGCCGGATCACCTCCGGCGGCAGGGTCAGGAACTGCGGGTCCATGTCGCCCAGGATCGGCGTCGGCCATTCGGCAAGCCCCGCCACCTCGTCCAGCAGGCCGTCGTCGTCGACCAGCGCCAGACCCTTGGCGGTGCAGGCAGCCTGCGCCGCCTCAAGGATGCGCAGCTTGCGGTCGGCGACGTCCAGAAGGACGAAATGCTTCTCGAGCTTCGCGCGATAGTCGGCGAAATCCTTGACCGTGAACGGCTGGCCCGAGCCGAGGAAGCGATGCCCCTCGGTCGTGTCGCCCGAGGCGATCCCGTCGATCTCGAACGGCACGACCGCCCCGTCGAACAGGGCGACGATCCGCTTCAGCGGTCGGATCCAGCGCAGGGTGCCCGAGCCCCAGCGCATCGACTTCGGCCAGGGGAAGCCGCGCACGATCCCGTCGACCATCTCGGCGACCAGATCAGCCGTGGGCCGGCCCTTCTCGCTGACGACCGCAAACCAGACGCCGTCACGTTCGCTCAGTTGATCCTTCGAAAGGCCGGTCTTGCGCAGGAAGCCTTCCAGCGCCTGTTCGGGCGCCGAGGTGCGAGGGCCTTTCAGCTCCTCTTCCCGGTCCGGCGTCGCGGCCGGCAGGCCCTCGACCACCAGCGTCAGCCGGCGCGGGCCGGCGAAGGTCGTGAGCGACTCATACGTCAGCCCGGCCGCCTTCAGCCGCTCGGAGGCCATACGCTCCAGATCGCGCGCCGCGCCCTGCTGCATGCGGGCGGGGATTTCTTCGGAAAAGAGTTCGAGGAGAAGCTGGGGCATCAGGCGGTCCGGCGCTCGATCGCGAGCATCAGTATGGGCGGCGCGTCGTCGCGGGCGGCGAAGGTGACGAACAGGGTCAGGGGGGCGGAGGAGAGCGCCGCCGTCTGGAAGGCGACGAAAAGGTCGCGCGCGAAATAGAGGTCGGCGGTGACGCCGTGCTCGTTCTCGCTGACGTAGCCGCTTTTGCCGTCGGGCGAATGGTCGATCATGCCGAAGCGGGGATGCACGGTCGTCGACTCCGACCGGCCCTCCAGCTGCACCTCGATGGGATCGATCGTCGTCCACTCCGGCCCGGTCGCGCCCATGGCCATGGGCATCCGAAGCTGATCGTTGGCGAAGACCAGACAGCCGCCCAGCACCGGCCTGGGCTCCGACCGGCGACCTCTCAGCGAAACGACGCGATCGTCGCTCACGCCCGCGCCCTTTCCTGCTCCACCCACTCCGTCGCGCAGGCTTTGCACAGGTCGCGGATGCGCCCGATGTAGCTCTGGCGTTCGGCGACGGCGATGGCGCCGCGGGCGTCCATCAGGTTGAACAGGTGGCTGGCCTTCAGCACCTGATCATAGGCCGGCAGGACCAGCGCCTGATCCTGCGGACCCTTCATGGCCAACAGGTTCGACACCTCGGCCACCATGTCCTCGAACCGCCGCTTCAGGCCGTCGACGTCATAGCCGTGGAAATTCGCTTCCGACTGCTGGCGCTCGTTTTCGAGGAAGACCTCGCCGTACGTCAGGCCCTCTTTGGTGAACTTGAGGTCGTAGACGTTGTCGACGCCCTGGACGTACATGGCCAGACGCTCCAGCCCGTAGGTCAGCTCGCCCGAGACCACGTCCACCTCGATCCCGCCGACGCCCTGGAAATAGGTGAACTGCGTCACCTCCATCCCGTCGCACCAGACCTCCCAGCCCAGACCCCAAGCGCCGACGGTGGGGTTCTCCCAGTCGTCCTCGACGAAGCGGATGTCGTGCAGTTTCGGATCGATCCCGATCGCCGCCAGTGAGCCCAGATAGAGCTGCTGCAGGTTCTCGGGGTTCGGTTTCAGGATTACCTGATACTGGTAATAGTGTTGTAATCTATTGGGATTTTCGCCGTAACGGCCGTCGCCGGGGCGGCGCGACGGCTGAACGTAGGCGGCCTTCCACGGGCGCGGACCGAGAGCGCGCAGGACCGTCGCGGGGTGCAGGGTCCCGGCGCCGACCTCGATGTCATAGGGCTGCAGGATCGCGCAGCCCTGATCGCCCCAGTATTTGTGGAGCGTCAGGATCAGGTCCTGGAAGGCGAGCGGTTCGGTGGTCACGGGCGGGATTCAGGTCCGGGAGGAAGGGCGGCGGACCCTAGACGGCAGGCCTTTGCCGGGCAAGGCGAGGCGCCGGCGGGTTTGTCCAACTGTCCGGGAAATTCGTGGGACACTTCGGACAATTCGGGACATTTCACCTCCTTCCAACCTGACGGGAGGACCTTGGCGCGCCCCTGCGTCAGAAACGGTCGCAGGGCCTGCGAAGGGGAACGTTAAGCGGGGCCGGGTACGAACTGTACCATGAAGCAGATCGACCAGATGCGCCGGCGGGCCGCGCGCTATCTCGACATCGACCCGGTGACCATCGCGTCGCCGCGCGGGATGTTCTCGCTGAGCTTCGACGACATTCCCGCCACCGCATGGACCGAGGCCGGGTCGGTGCTGGCCCAGCACGGGGTCAAGGCGACCTACTATGTCTGCGGCGGGCTGGCCGGCGGGCGGAACATGGACCGGGACCAGTTTCAGGTGGCGCATCTGCAGGCGCTGCATGCGGCGGGGCATGAGGTCGGCTGCCATACCTTCGGGCACACCAGCGTGCTGCGCATGGACGCGGAGGCTCTGGGCCTGAGTCTGGACGCCAACGCCGCCTGGGTGGCCGAGCGGCTGGACGGGCATCGGATGACGACCTTCGCCTGGCCGTTCGGAGATGCGACTCTCGGGGCAAAACGCGTGGTGCGCGAACGGTTCGCCATGGCGCGCGGGGTGCGCGACGGGGTCAACGCCGGGCGCGAGGACCGGGCGCTGATCAAGAGCATCGGGCTGGAGAGCCGGCGGCTGCCGCACTACGACCTGGAGGCGCTGATGGCCGAGACGGCGGCGTCGAAGGGCTGGCTGAACGCCTATGGCCACGACGTGTCGGATCGCCCGACAGACTATGGCTGCACGCCGGATGATCTGGACCGGGTGCTGCGGGCGGCGAAGGCGGCGGGGCTGGAGGTGCTGCCGGTCGCAGCGGCGTGGAGCGTGGTGACGGCCTAGGCCGCTTCCGCCAACCCCTGCATCTTGCGCGCATCCGCCCAGCGGATCAGCGCGGCCCTCGGCCACGCCACGATCCACGAGCGAGCGGTGTATTCGCCCTTCTCGATCAAGGCTGCGCGGGTCGGCGAGGAGGTCGCGGCGCGTTGGGTGTGGATCTCGCCCGGGCCCTGATGCAGCAGGAAGGCGCCGTTCTTCAGCGGATTGACCCGCAGATAGGCGAGGCGCGGGCTGATCTGTTCCAGCGGCGGATCGTAGAACCAGCTGGAGCCCAGCATGCCGGCCATCTCGGGCCGGCGCTTGCAGATTTCGGCGGCGGTCGCCCAGGCCCGATCCCAGCCGGCCTCGTTGAAGTCGGACAGCTCGCGGCTCTCGGTATGGACCTCCAGCCACGGTTTCCACGCCTGGGCGGAGGCGTAGGCCGGGATCACCGACCACCCCCAGCCCTCGCGGGCGTGACGCAGCACCTGCCCGGGCCCCATGGGCGAGGACAGGTCGATCATCTGGGTGCGGGCGCCGGGTACGCTGAGAACCAGCGAGATGCGGACGTCCTTGGCCCAGAAGTCGCGGTCATAGGGGTCGGCCGCGGCGGTCAGGAAGTCGGCGAGGCGCTGGATCCATTCCGGATAGAGCTCATGCACGGCGGGCGGGAGGTCGGCGGCGGGGACGCGGGCCGGCATCTCAAGCGCCCAGACGGCGATCAGGGCGCGTCGGTGGTCGTCCGTCAGGGCAGCGCCGAAGGCTTCGGCAAGCGCCTCTTCGGCGCGATGGCCGGGCTGGTCGAAGTCCCAGTGAGGAGCGGAGGCCTCGGCGGCTGAGGCGGCGGAGGCCTTGAGGGCGTGGATGCGGGCGCGGTCTTCCGCCGGTATCCGGTTCAGCACGGCCTCGAAGGCGGCGATGTGGGATCGGGAGAGCGTTTCCATGGACGCACCCTGACACACCCGGGTTGTCCGGCGGTTAAGGCGCGCGCGGACAGCGAAACGGCGGCGGACGCAGGGTCCGCCGCCGTTGGCCGCGAGGCCTCAGGATCAGTTGCGAGGCGTTCCGGGCCGGTCGACCTGCCCGTCCGTCGGATTGGGAACCGGCGGCGAAGCGACCGTGGTGGTGGTCGCGGCGGGCTGGCCGTTCGGAGCGGTCGTGCCCGGCGTAGCGGGATGGGTGGTCGCGCTGGGCGCGGTCGCAGCGACCGGCGCCGGCATCGTAGCGGGCGCTGCTGAAGGCGCCGCGGCGGGAGCGGCGCGGGCGGGATCGGGCCGGGAGTCGACCTGACCGTCCGTCGGGTTGTGAACCGGCGGAGAGGCGACCGTGGTGGTCGTGGCGGCCGGCTGACCGTTGGGCGCTGTCGTGCCCGGAGCGGCCGGATGGGCCGTCGCGGTCGCGCCGGCGGCCGCGGGAGCCGCGGGAGCGGGCGTTTCCGGGGGCGCCATGGACTGGGCCGGGTTCAGGACCTTGTCGATGGCGAAGACGGCGCCGTTGGAGGCGTCGATGTCGGCGCGCGTGACGGTGGCCCCGTCCACGTGCAGGCCCTCGCCCGTGCCGTCCAGCAGGACGCGGGTGCGGTTGGCGGTCTGAACACCGCCCTTGGCCCCGGCGATCTGGGACGACGAAACATCGGCGACTATTACGTGATAAAGCAACAGGTTACGCAGTTCCTGGGCGTTGGCGGGGTCCATCAGACGCGCCCGTTCCGCCTCGGGCAGGGCCGCGAAGGCCTCATCGGTGGGAGCGAAGATGGTCACCTTCGGCCGCGACTTCAGGATGTCGGTCAGCTGGGCCTGGTTCAGGGCCGCCAGAAGGGTCGTGAAATTGCCCTGTGCGGTCAGGACCTGAATGACGTCGCCAGCGGCGGCGGGAGTGGCGGCGACCGCTTGGGCTGGAGGAGCCGCCGGGACTGGGACAGCGGGGGCTGGCGCACCGTCATCCGCGGGTTCCGCAGCCGGGACGGGCACGTCGGGCGCAGCGGTCGGCGGCGTCGCGGGCGTGGCCGAGGTGACGGGGACCGGCGTCGGAGCCGGCGGGGTCGGCGCCGTCTGGGCGAACGTCGGAGAGGCGAGAAGGGCGGCCGCGGCAGTGGCGGTCAGCAGTTGAAGACGAGGCATGAAAATCCCTTTCCTTGGGGGAATGGCCGCAGAGGGAGGGAGGCGCGGCCGGAGGTACGCGAACCTGCCCGGAGAAAGCCGCAGGCCGGGCTTCGGGTTCCATTTTGGCGTCGGCTGCACGGAGTCAGCGCCCCCGCCGTGGTGCTCTCAAGGCGTCCGTGTGGCGGCGTTCAGAATGCCGGCGCCGGATCGCCGCAGACCTGACCGCGCTAGCGCAGGGTCGTCGACCGGACCCACCAGTCGGGATGTTCCCCGGTCAGGCGTCCGGCGGCCTCGTCGGCGTCTTCCGGCGTTTCGAACAGGGCGAAGACGGTGGCGCCGGAACCTGACATCCGGACGAGCCGGACGCCGGGGAGCCGGGCCGCCTCGGCCAGCACGTCGCCGATAGGAGGCTGAAGGGCGACCGCCGGAGCCTCCAGATCATTGCGCAGGGTCGCGAGCCAGTCGATCACCGACGCTGCGTTCCAGTCGGCCGGGGGGGCCGGGAGGGCCGCGCCCCCCGCCCTCCCCTCGTCATACGCCCGGTAGACGGCGCCGGTCGGAGACGGGACGCCGGGGTTGATCAGAATGGCGGGCAAGGGCGGCAGACGCGGCTCGAAGGTCAGCCGGTCGCCCCGATCCCCGGCCCAGGCCGCGCGGGCGTGCAGGCACATCGGACCATCCGCCCCTACGGCGGCGGCGATGTCGGCCAGCGTTTCATCGTCCAGCGACAGGCCCAGCGCGTCCCTCGCCCCCTTTAGCGCCGCGCCCGCGTCGGAGGACCCCCCGCCCAGACCGGCGGCGATCGGCAGCTGTTTGTCCAAGGTCACGGCGACGAGCGGATCGCCCGCGCCGGTCGCCTCACCCAACGCACGCAGGGCCTTCAGGATCAGATTGTCGTCGCCGCCCAGCCCCTGTCCGAACAAACCGGTCACCGTCAGCGACAGCCGCTCGGCAGGCTGGACCGTGACGGCGTCGCCGATGTCGGCGAAGGCCACGAGGCTGGCGAGCGGGTGATAGCCGTCGGCCGCCACGGGTCCGACGTGCAGGAACAGATTGACCTTGGCGGGAGCGGGAAAGCGGACCGGCGCCATGCCTCAGGGCTGGCCGCCGCCGGGCAGAGGCGTCGGGGCGGGCAGGCCGCGAACCAGTTTCTGCTCGACCTCGGCGCGGCGCGGGGCGTCAGGCTCGAGCGTCAGGACCCGGGTCCACTGCCATTCGGCCTCGCGGCGGCGGCCGACCTGCCAGTAGGCGTCGCCGAGGTGATCGACGATCTCGGCGTTGCCGGGCTGTTTGCCTACGGCTTCCTCGAGGGTCTGGACGGCCGTCTCGTACTGGCCCTGCCGGAACTGGGCCCAGCCGAGGGAGTCCTGGATGTTGCCATTCTGGGGCTCGGCCGCGTGGGCGCGGGCCAGCATCTCGGCGCCCTCGGTCACCCGCCGGCCGCTGTCGACCCACATATAGCCGAGGTAGTTGAGGATGGTCGGATCGTTGGGCTGGGCCTGCAGGGCGGCCCACAGCTCGGCCTCGGCCTCATCGATGCGGTTCAGGTTTTCCAGCACGGTGCCGCGCAGGAAGCGGAACTGCGACGGCTGCCCGGCGACGTTCAGGGTCGGACGGTTGAGGATGGCCAGCGCCTCCTCGTACCGGTTCATGCCCGCCAGATGCCCGGCCAGGGTGTAGGCGAAGGCGGCCTGATCGGTCGCGGCGACATCGGCCCGGCGAAGCGCTTCCAGCGCGCCTTCCGCATCGCCTTGGGCGTCCAGCGCGCCGGCCAGACCGACCTGCGCCCGCGCATAGGTGATGGGATCGGCCTGGCTGACCCGCGCAAAGGCTTCCTGGGCGAGAAGCGGCTGGCGGCCGGAGGCGAGCGCCTGTCCCAGTTGAAGCGTGACGAGGTCGTCGGGGCGCAGGCTGTCGGCCATGCGCAGATAGATGGCGGACAGCTCCCACATCTGGTTGGCGCTGGTTTGCAGGGCGGCGAATTCGAGGGCGTCAGCCGCGCGTTTCAGCGCGGTCGGCTCGGCCGGGGCGCGCCCCCGTCCCGCGACGCGAGCGCGGCCCAGCATCGCCTCTGAATTTGGATTTCCGCCCGTCAGGGCGTTGTCATAGATGGCCAGCGCTTCATCCCGGCGGCCCTGCCGTTCGAGGAATTCGGCATAGTCCAGCGCGTACAGCATGGACCCGCCCGGCGCGGCCATCAGGATCGTGTACTCGGCGTCCGCCTCGGCGAAGCGCCGGCGGCTTTCCAGAAGGCTGGCCCGCTGCTGGTGCAGGATCAGGCCGGCCGGATCGGTCGGCACTGCGTCCACCGCTTTCAAGGCCGTATCCCAGTCCCCGGCCGCGCCGGCGACGGCGGGCGTCAGATAACGGGCGACGAGGGCGAAGGGGTCGACGAACGGGCGCTGGTTCAGCAGGGCGAGGCTCTCACGCCCTTGTCCGTCGCGGAGCGCCTGAACGAGCTCCACCAGCCGGCCCGCTTCCGCCAGATCGGGCGTGCTTGCGACGGTGGGCGTCAGGCGCGCCACCTCGGCGATGTCGCCGGAGAACAATCCCGACCGAAAAGCCTCCTCGCCAAGGGCGGGCTGTTCGGGAGCCAGCGCATGGGCCTCGCCGAGGAACTCGGACCCCGCCGCGCGGTCGCCGCGAATGCTGGCCAGACGGCCCGCCAAGTAGAGGCCGTAGGCGGACTGGCCCGAGGCGTCGACGGGCACCGGGGCCCAGATCGCCGGAATCGGCGGCGCAGGGGGCTCGACAGCCGGAGCCGCTTCGGGCCCGCCCTCCAGCATGACCGTCGGCGCGTCCGGCGCCGGAGCCGCTTCCGCCGGGGCGGGGATCACGACCGGCGGATCCTGCGCCCAGGCGGGCGAAGCCAGCGCCGTCAGGGCGCAACCGGTCAGAAGAAGGGCGAGGCGGGAAATAGGCATGACGGAACCCTCACCGGATTATGCGGCGACGACAAGGCCCGTCGCCTCCCCGGCCTTACATATTCGGATAGTTCGGACCGCCGCCGCCCTCGGGCGTGGTCCAGACGATGTTCTGCGACGGATCCTTGATGTCGCAGGTTTTGCAGTGGACGCAGTTCTGGGCGTTGATCTGGAAACGCGGATTGGCCCCCTGTTCGTCGTACAGCACCTCATAGACCCCCGCCGGGCAGTAGAGCCGCGCCGGCTCGCCATAGAGCGGCAGGTTCACCCGGATCGGGACCGAGGGGTCCAGCAGCTTCAGGTGCGCCGGCTGTTCCTCGGCGTGGTTGGTATTGGAGATGAAGACCGACGACAGCTTGTCGAACGACAGCTTCCCGTCCGGCTTCGGATAGGCGATCGGCTTGTGCTTCGACGCCTTCTGGGTCGAACCGGCGTCGGTTTTCCCGTGCTTCAGCGTCCACGGCAGGTTCACGCCGAAGATCGACGAGAACCACATGTCGAACAGGCCCGCCGCCCCGCCGAGCGTGGTGCCCAGCTTCGACAGATACGGCTTGGCGTTCCGGACCTGCTTCAGCTCCTTGTAGACCCAGCTGTTCTCGTAGGCGGTCTGGTATTCAACCAGCCGATCGCCCGAGCGCCCGGCCATGACGGCGTCATAGGCGGCGTCGGCGGCCAGCATGCCGGTCTTCATGGCGTTGTGGCTGCCCTTGATGCGCGGGACGTTCACGAAGCCGGCCGAACAGCCGATCAGGACGCCGCCGGGGAAGCTCAGCTTCGGCACCGACTGGAAGCCGCCCTCGGTGATGGCGCGGGCGCCGTAGGAGATGCGCGTCCCACCCTCCAGATGTTCGGCGATCGAGGGGTGGTGCTTGAAGCGCTGGAACTCGTCGAACGGCGACAGGAAGGGGTTCTTGTAGTTCAGGTGCACGACGTAGCCGATGGCCACGTAGCGGTCGCCGAAATGGTAGAGGAAGCTGCCGCCGCCGGTGAACTCGTCCAGCGGCCAGCCGGTGGTGTGCTGGGCGAGGCCCGGGCGGTGTTTGTCAGCCGGGACCTGCCACAGCTCCTTCAGGCCGATGCCGTATTTCTGGGGCTGGGCGTCGTCGCACAGGTTGTGGCGGGCCATGATGGTCTTGGCCAGCGAGCCGCGCACGCCCTCGGCGATGAAGACGTATTTGCCGTGCAGTTCGATGCCGGGCTGGAAGTCGTCGGTCGGCTTGCCGTGGCGGTCGATGCCGAACACGCCGGCGACTACGCCCTTCACTGTTCCGGTCGGCTCATCCCAGACCACATGGCTGGCGGCCATGCCGGGATAGACCTCGACGCCCAGCGCCTCGGCCTGTTCGCCCAGCCAGCGGGCGACATTGCCCAGCGAGGCGATGTAGCAGCCGTCGTTGTGCATCATCGGCGGCAGCAGGAACATGGGCAGGGAAACCTCGCCCATCGGCCCCAGCACCATGAACCGGTCCTCGGTGACCGGGGTCTCCAGAGGGGCGCCGCGCTCCTTCCAGTCGGGGAAGAGTTCGGTCAGGGCGCGCGGGTCGATGACGGCGCCGGACAGGATGTGGCCGCCGATCTCGGCTGACTTTTCCAGCACCGCGACGGTGATCTCCTTGCCGTCCTTTTCCGCCCGCTGCTTCAGGCGGATGGCGGCGGCGAGGCCCGCGGGGCCGCCTCCGACGATGACGACGTCGTATTCCATCATCTCGCGCTCGACGCCCGACAGGGCCTCGGCCGGCGGCAGCTTGTCGATCACGGCTTCCTGCCAGGCGTTTGTCGCGCCGCCCTCGATCGCGTCCTCGGCCATGCCCTGATTTCCTCGTGGTCGGTGTGGTCTTGGTGTTTTCCGCTTATCGGAAGGTGACGCAAGGGTGGTCAAGGACTATCCCTGTGCCGACCATCATGATCACCCAGCCCCTCGACGCCGCCGTGACCGAAAGCCTGCTCGCCTTCTGGCGCGACGCGGGCGTGGACGCCTGTTTCGAGGACGCCCCGGTCGACCGCACCCATGTCGCCCCGCCGCCGGCTGTGAAGGCTGTCGCCAAGGCCACGGCCTCGGTGGTGGCCGCGCCCGACGCCGGCGACGCCATGTCCGAAGCACGCCGGCTGGCCGCCGGGGCGAACACGCTGGAAGAATTGGGTCAGGCCATCGCGGCGTTCGAGGGCTGCCCGCTGCGGGGCATGGGCGCGACCCAGTCCGTGTTCAGCCGCGGAAACCCCGAGGCGCCGATTCTGGTCATCGGCGAGGGCCCGGGCGCGGAAGAGGATCAGCGCGGCCAGCCCTTCGTCGGCAAGGCGGGGCAGCTGCTGGACCGGATGCTCCGGGAGGCCGGGCTGGAGGGACAGGTGTTCATCACCAACACCGTCTTCTGGCGACCGCCGGGCAACCGGACCCCGACCCCGGCCGAACAGGCTGTCTGCGCGCCGTTCGTCGAGCGCGCCTTCGCCCTGCTGAAACCCAGGGCTGTGCTGCTGCTGGGCGCAGCGGCGGCGAAATCCGTGCTGTCGACCGACGAAGGCATCATGCGGATGCGCGGGCAGTGGAAGGAATGGCGGCTGTCCGAGGGCGCGGTTTCCGCCCCGGTCCTGCCGACGCTGCATCCCGCCTTCCTGCTGCGACAGCCGATGGCCAAGCGTGAGGCGTGGTCGGACATCTTGTCGCTGGCCAGGCGACTGGACGCCGCCGACTGAAATCTGTTCATCCTTCAGACTCAAAACCGCCCCAAAATGGGGTGAAATCTTGACATGGGCCGGAGGCGATGGCGCCGTCCGGCCTGACGACCGAATGAACCGCGCGGCGTGACCTGAGTCGAGACGGGTCGCCAGACGCTTCAAGGGGGCCGCCTCAGTGCCGTTTGATTTCCGCCGCGCGATGATCGCGCCGACGTTGGCAGTGGCGTTGTGCGCCATGGCGACCGCCGGCCAGGCCGAGGAAATCCGGCGCGCGCCCACGGCCCTGAGCGCCGCGGACCGCCTGAGCTACACTACCGCCTTCGACGCCCTTCGCCGCGGCGACCTCGACGCCGCCCGCGAGTCGGCGCGTCAGGCCAATGACCGCGTCCTGCTGGGCCAGGTCGAGTTCGAACGCCTGTTCCACGCCGACTACACCGCCACCTATGAGGAACTGTCGGCCTGGCTTGAGGAATACGCCGACCTCCAGTGCGCCGAGCGTGTCTGGACCCTGGCCATGCGCCGGCGGCCCGACGGCGCGGCCGAGCCCCGCCGCCCCACGCGGATGGGCGGCGGCCGGACATGGAACGCCATCGCGGCGGCCGGAGGCAACACCGAAGGCGATCCGATGAAGGCGGCCCGCGTCGCCCTGAATCACGACGACCTGACCGGTGCGGTCGCCCTCGGCGATCAGCTGGGCGACTGGTGGACCGTCGCTCTGGCCCAATACCGCCTCGGCGAGTTCGGCCAGGCCAAGATCGCCTTCCAGCGCGTGCTGGACGACCCGACCGAGGACGGATGGACCCGTGCGGGCGCCGCCTTCTGGGCCGCGCGCTCGGCCGCGCAATCGGGCCAGCAGGACCGCGTCCAGCCCCTGCTGCGCCGCGCCGCCGCATGGCCGGCCAGCTTCTATGGCCAGATCGCCCTGCGCCAGCTGGGCGAAGAGCCGGCGATCGAGAACCTTGGACCGACGCCCTATGGCGCCGCGCGGTTGCAGAACGCCTCCTATCAGGCCGACGAGCCGGTTGGCGTGGACGCCGACGAGCTGGAAGCCTTCGTCCGCTCCGAGCCTCGCGCCCTGCGCACCGTGGCCTTCTATGAGGTCGGACGCCGCAGCGATGCGCGCGACGAGCTCAAGACAGGCATCCGCGCCGCCGCCACCGACCGGGGCCGCGAACTGTGGGCCGCGCTGGGCCGGGCGCTGGGGCCGCGCGTGACGGGATCGGGGGACGACGTCCGCCGGGTCGACGCCAACCGCTATCCGCAGCCGGTGATCGAGCCCGAGGGCGGCTTCACCGTCGAACGCTCGCTGGTCTACGCCATCGCCCGCAAGGAAACCGACTTCAACGCCCGCGCCCGCTCCGGCGCCGGCGCCTATGGCCTGATGCAGGTCATGCCGACGACCGCCGCCGAGATGACAGGCGACCGGGGCTTCGTCACCGATCCGGAACGTCTGTTCGACCCCAACGTCAACGCCCGTCTGGGTCAGGCCTATGTGAACCGCGTGCTGGCCCTGCCGGCGATCAACGGCGACCTGCTGCGGGCGGCCGCTTCGTACAACGCCGGCCCCGGGCCGATGGTGGATGCGGTGCGCAAGCTGGGGCCGGACGCCGACCCGCTGCTGCTGATCGAGACGATCGACGTGCCGCAGGCGCGCGAATACGTCGAAAAGGTCGTGGCGGCCTACTGGATCTACCAGCGCATGAACGGCCGGCCGCTGAACACGCTGGACGCCGTGGCGTCAGGCGCGTCGCGGATTCCGATCGCTCTGGACTATGTCGCGCCGCCGCCGGCTCCGGCGCAGGCGATCGATCTGGCCTCCGCCCAGACCACCGCCGGCACGAACTAGATCACGCTGGCCAGCAGCAAAGCCGGCAGGCAGCAGGCGATCACGATCATAAGCCCGTAGACCATCAGGCTGGGGCGACGCGTACCTGGCTGCTGGACGGGCATGGACATGGCGGATCCCTGAACGCGAGGGCGTTCTGACGCTCTACAGATACCGATGTTGTCTTAAGGCGCGGTTCCGGCGTGCAGTTAATGACCGGAAAGGGCTTCCGCCGACCATTCCAGAAAATCGGGCTGGGCCAGCAGGGTGTCTCGGTAGGCCGCGGCCGTACCGTCGTCGCCATGGGCGGCCAGATCGATCTGGAAATGCCGGAAGCGCGCCGCCACCGGGGTGAAGAAGGCGTCGGGCACCGACCATTCGCCGAACAGATACGGCCCGCCCTCGCCGAACCGGGTCCGCATCTCGCGCCACAGGGCGACGATGCGGCGGATGTCGCGGGTCACGGCCTCGCCCGTCGGCGGCGAGGAACGGTCCGGGCCCACCATGGTGTGGTCCGGGCCCATGCCGCAGTCGGTGCGCAGCCCCATGAAGCCGCCGTGCATCTCGCAGGCCGCCGACCGGGCCAGCCAGCGGGCGTGGGCGTCCGCTGGCCACAGGCGGACATTCGGAAAATTCTCGGCGCACCAGACGGAGATGGCCATGGAGTCCCAGATCGTCTCGCCGTCGACTCGCAGCAGGGGTACAAGGCGCGAGGGGGAGATGGCCTCGAGTTCGGCGCGACCGTCGGGGGAATAGATGTCGATCTCGCGCACGGTGAAGTCGGCCTTGCACCGCTTCAGCACCAGCCATGGCCGCAACGACCAGGTCGAATACAGACGCGGTCCGATGATCAGTTCCATGTGCCCCTCCGGCGACTCAGTCCCACTGCAATACGGCCGGTCAGGGTTCGCCGCCAGCCGGCCATGGCCGAGTTTGAAGGCGTCCGGCACAAGCGGCGCTTGACTCAACCGGCCTCGGGACCGACACGACCCGCCCATGATCAGCCGCTATTCCCGCCCCGCCGCCGTCGCCATCTGGTCGCAGGAGACCAAATACCGGATCTGGTTCGAGATCGAGGCGCACGCCGCCACCCGGATGGCCGAGCTGGGCACGATTCCCGCCAGCGCCGCCGAGGCGATCTGGGCCAGGGGCAAGGACGCGGTCTTCGACGCGGACCGCATCGACGAGATCGAACGCACCACCAAACACGACGTCATCGCCTTCCTGACCCACGTGTCCGAGCTGGTGGGCGAGGAAGCGCGCTTCCTGCATCAGGGCATGACCTCGTCTGACGTGCTGGACACCTGTTTCGCGGTCCAGCTGGCGCGGGCCTCCGACCTGCTGATCGAGGGCGTCGACCGGGTGCTGGCGGCGCTGGAGACACGGGCGAAGGAGCACAAATTCACCCCGTGCGTCGGCCGCAGCCACGGCATCCACGCCGAGCCCGTGACCTTCGGCCTGAAGCTGGCCGGCTATCACGCCGAATTCCAGCGGGCGAAGCGCCGCCTGCTGACGGCGAAGGAAGAGATCGCGACCTGCGCCATCTCCGGCGCTGTCGGCACCTTCGCCAACGTCGATCCGGCGGTGGAGCAGTATGTGGCGGAGAAGATGGGTCTGGCTGTCGAGCCGGTTTCGACCCAGGTCATCCCGCGCGACCGTCACGCGGCCTTCTTCGCGGCCCTGGGCGTCGTCGCTTCGTCGGTCGAGCGTCTGGCCATCGAGATCCGCCACCTGCAACGCACCGAGGTGCTGGAGGTCGAGGAGTTCTTCGACAAGGGCCAGAAGGGCTCGTCGGCCATGCCGCACAAGCGCAATCCGATCCTGACCGAGAACCTGACCGGCCTGGCCCGTCTGGTACGCTCTGCCGTGGTGCCGGCGATGGAAAACGTCGCCCTCTGGCACGAGCGGGACATCAGCCATTCGTCGGTAGAGCGCGGCATCGGACCGGACGCCACCATCCATCTCGACTTCGCCCTGCACCGTCTGGCGGGCGTGGTTGAGCGGCTGAACGTCTATCCCGAGAACATGCAGAAGAACCTCGACCTGCTGGGCGGGCTGGTTCACTCGCAGCGGGTCATGCTGGCCCTGACGCAGGCGGGCGTGTCGCGCGAGGACGCCTATGCGGCGGTGCAGGAGAACGCCATGAAGGTCTGGCGCGGCGAGGGCCGGTTCCTTGACTTCCTGAAGGCCGACGCCCGCGTGACCCTGCCGGCGGAGCAACTCGAGGCCCTGTTCGACCTCGGCTACCACACCAGGCACGTGGACACCGTGTTCGCCCGGGTGTTCGGCGCCGCGTGAGCCTGAAGCGCGCCTTCGACCCGATCGTCGACGCTGATACGCGGCTGCTGATCCTCGGCAGCCTGCCCGGAGACGCCTCGCTTAAGGCGGCGCAGTACTACGCCCATCCGCAGAACGCCTTCTGGCGGCTGGTCGGCGGCGTGGTCGGGCGTGATCTGGCGGCCCTGCCCTATCCCGAACGGCTGGAGGCGCTGAAAGCGGCGGGCGTCGGCCTGTGGGACGTCATCGCCCGCGCAAACCGGCCTGGCAGTCTGGACACGGCGATCCGCGATGCCGAGACGGCTGACCTGAACCGGCTGGCGCTCGGGCTACCTCACCTGAAGGCCGTCGCTTTTAACGGCGGCACAGCGGCGCGGATCGGGCGGCGGACGCTGGACCTGCCGGCGGAGGTGCAGCTGATCGACCTGCCTTCCTCCAGCCCCGCCCACACGCGACCGTTCGCCTCCAAAACCGAGGCCTGGAGCGTGCTGAAGCCGTTTGTGATCACGGTCTGACGGGCTGCGGTCACGTGTCGCGCCGGAATTCGTGATGGCCCGTGCATCCTTTCCGCCGCTGATCAGTACCTCCCTGCGACGCCGCCGTAAGGGCGGCGCGTATCAGGAGACGCCCCCATGATCCCGACCCGCTTCGCAACCCTCGCCACAGTATCCGCGGCCGCCCTGCTGGCCCTGTCGGCCTGCAACAAGCCGGAAGAAGCCGCCCCGGCCGACGCCGCCGCGACCGATGCTTCCGCGATGGCCCCGGCCTCGACCGACCCGATGGTCGGCGGCGCCGCCATGAGCCCCAATGAGACGATCGTCGCCAACGCCTCCAAGGCCTCGAACCTGACCACCCTGGTCGGCGCCGTGACCGCCGCCGGCCTCGGCGAGACCCTCTCGGGCCCCGGTCCCTTCACGGTCTTCGCGCCCGACAAC
>Ga0164305_10000148_pt1 | contig 22711 bp, 18 predicted proteins | sample Whisoiple_237_MG_FD_110215 | JGI IMG/M metagenome (GOLD analysis project Ga0164305, IMG submission 110215) | Soil microbial communities amended with pyrogenic organic matter from upstate New York, USA - Whitman soil sample_237_MG | ecosystem: Environmental > Terrestrial > Soil > Agricultural...
AACTCTGGGCTAAATTGGTCGTTTTTTGTGATGTCGATGACGTGCACGTTGTAGGGTAAACCTATTTCTTCGAGCATGATCGAAACTTTGCGGCCGTTCGGTGTGGTAAAAGTGTACAGGTCGATCATAAGTTGTTCGCTTTTTCTCAAGCAGGTATAAACTATATTATAATAATTTAAGGCAAATAGCTAATCATAATGGACATTATTGAAATTCTCAAAGACGATTATCAAAGATTTCCCGATAATCAGACTTACAGCATTTATGCAAAAGATGTTTATTTTGAAGACCCAGTGAATCGATTTACAGGAGTCGATCGCTACCGCAAAATGATCGGGTTTATGCGGACTTTTTTTCAGGATATAAATCTCGATTTGCACGGCATTTCGCGATCGGGAGATACTATCGAAACTCGCTGGACTCTGAGCTGGATCGCACCGCTACCTTGGAAACCGAAAATGGCGATCACCGGTAGGAGCGAACTTAAAGTCAACAGCGACAGTTTAATCGTTTCTCACATCGATTATTGGGACTGTTCGCGGTTGGATGTACTCAAACAGCTTGTATTTCCTCTGAAAACTAATGTTTGAGAATGGTTCTTAGGTTTTTTAGCAATAAAAAATAGTGTTTCCAGAGCGAGATCCCTTTTTTCACCGCAGATGTTAGCAGATAAACGCAGATGAACGCTGATGGATTTTTATTTGTTGCAATTGATATCTGAGATAAATAATTTTAACCTATCTTGACATGGCAGCAATTTCGTGTATCACGGGAAATGTTGTATGTCCGGCGGCGCGATCGCCCAAATTAATTCCCCACAAAATTAATTTTCGTTACATAACGTTACAATATAGGAGTAAATTACTTTCAGGCGAGCTAAACAATCAATGCGCTTAATATTAATGACCGGAAAAGGCGGCGTCGGCAAAACATCCGTAGCCGCTGCGACTGGCCTGCGGTGTGCCGAATTGGGATACAAAACCCTAGTGCTGAGCACAGATCCCGCTCACTCCTTAGCCGACAGCTTTGACATGGAACTCGGGCACGATTCGCGGCTGGTAAGACCGAATTTGTGGGGAGCAGAATTAGACGCTCTCAGGGAATTAGAAGGCAATTGGGGAGCAGTTAAGCGCTACATTACTCAAGTCTTGCGAGCGCAGGGACTCGAAGGGGTGCAAGCTGAAGAATTAGCCATCTTGCCAGGAATGGATGAAATCTTCGGTTTAGTGCGGATGAAGCGGCATTACGACGAAGGCGAATTCGATGTTTTAATTATCGATTCTGCTCCGACTGGCACAGCATTGAGACTGCTAAGTTTGCCCGAAGTTGGCGGCTGGTACATGAGAAAATTTTACAAGCCGCTGCAAGGCATATCCGCTGCCCTTAGACCTTTAGTTGAACCTATTTTTAGACCAATTGCGGGTTTTTCTTTACCAGACAAAGAGGTGATGGATGCACCTTACGAATTTTACGAACAAATTGAGGCTTTGGAAAAGATTTTAACGGACAATACTGTAACTTCGGTAAGGTTAGTTACTAATCCTGAAAAAATGGTAATTAAAGAGTCTCTGCGGGCTCATGCCTATTTGAGTTTGTACAATGTAGCCACAGATTTAGTAGTAGCCAACCGGATTATTCCCGCAGAAGTAACTGACCCATTTTTTAAACGGTGGAAAGAAAGCCAGGAGCAGTACCGTCAGGAAATTCACTCAGATTTCATGCCGCTGCCAGTTAAGGAAGTGCCGCTGTATTCCGAAGAAATGTGCGGTTTGGCAGCTTTGGAACGATTGAAAGAAACGCTTTACAAAGACGAAGACCCCAGTCAAGTTTATTACAAAGAAAATACGATTAGGATTGTTCAGGAAAACAATCAATATAGTCTTGAACTGTATTTGCCCGGAATTGCTAAGGATCAAATCCAGTTGAGCAAAACGGGAGATGAGTTGAATGTTCGGATTGGGAATCACCGCCGTAATTTGGTGTTGCCGCAAGCTTTGGCGGCGCTGCAACCTTCGGGGGCGAAGATGGAGGATGATTATTTGAAGATTAAGTTTGCTTAACAGGACTTAGGCACTATCAACCTAAAAAACCCGGTTTCTCCCTTGAGATATTGAGGCATAAACCGGGTTTTTGACCTCGCGTGCAGGTATCGATCGCCTTTTTATACTGCTGGCTAGATACAATTAACATGATTTAGCATGAACCACTTCCTTTAATGCCTCATCAATCACTGCCTCGCTGACACCTCGACGCTTCAAACTTGCTACTAAGGCTGTCACTGTCTCGCTCTCAAATCGTTCTAAATCAACGCGCAAACCTTGACCGATATAAGCACGAATTAATGGCTGATAACCCGAAAAACCCAACAATGGTGCAACTTTCTTTAGATCTTCCACAACATCTTCGGGCATACGGATCGTTACGCTAGTCATTGGACGGTTGCGGTTTAATCGCTGCTTTAATGCTTCAACTTTCATACTCTTGCCTCTCCTGACGAGTTGCTTTACGTGCTGAAATAATCCGAATGACATTCTATTCACACTCAATGTGAACCGCATACAGTAGATTCCACCGACTATCTAGCCCAATCACAGCATCACGCGCTTCCTGATTCCGGCTGGCATCAACGACAACTAGAAATGGGTCAAAGAAGGATTCAGCAGCTTGTTGAAAAGTAACCCCATCATGATTTGTGGGATTTATCCGCGCTTTTCCCTCGTCCCATACAAAGGTAATGCCATTGAGCACGAAGTATACATTCAGGCTCCCTAGTATAGGTAAAATGTATTTACAATGTCAATACGCTATTCATAAAAAACGATCGTTTTCAAACTACTGCCACAGCCTGTGCTGCTTGTTGGGGCCTTTCAATTGTGTTTTTCCATGAACACGAACGACAGGGTTTTGTTTATTTTTTGCACTCTTGGATAGCTTGTATCCGAGCCGCTCATAAAGACGAAGGTTGCGGCTCTTTTGCCCGTGAACAATTCAAAACGCTGCGCCGGCCCAAACCAGGATTCGATGTGTATCATAGCAGACCATAACTCTTCGCGGACTCCAACGAAATGTCTGGGAGATTACGAAGCATATCATCCCATGTCTTCTGTGCTTGCAGTGCTTCTATAACGACTTGAAGCGGCTCTGAGAATATGGCTGGAAAATCTGCCTCTTCGGAAAACTGAATCTTAAACGCTAACTGTTCTTGAGGTGGAGTGAACTGAGCGTTAACTGCTTCTTTGTTACCTCTTGCATCAACTCGATACCAACCAACTTCAGGTAAATGGATGGCATTGAAACCGTGCAAACTATACGGCGCACCCTTGTCATCAATACTCAACCGCTGGTAGCAAAGACCTGCTGGAATTTCATTTGCTCTTAGTAAGGCTGCTAACAAATGACTTTTCGCATAACAATATCCTGTTTTGTGCTGAAGTACATCTGAAGCTCGGCAGGTCACAGGATTCATTTGATAGTCATAACTGTGACGAATTTCATCTCGCACCCACTCAAAGCAAGCTTTAGCTATCGCTGTTGGTGTCTCATATCCCGATGCGATTTGTTTAGCACATTCCATAATTTCGGGATGCTGCCAATCAATAACTTCACTAACTTTCAAGTATTCTTCCATGTCAACCGATAGGAACGCTACAACCTCAATTGTAAACGCCTCACTAACAAATTTCAACATTGTTAGCTACTAACCTTTCCATCCTCTGTTCCCTCTGGACTCTCTGCGGTTTCTTCAATCTTTCCTGGATTCAACTCAATCTTTTTCTGCTGACGTTCCGACGCAGCTTTTTGTAGCATTTTCAATTTTTCGGGGTCAGCATTCGATCGCCAAAACAACTTATGATCCTTAATTTTAACGCAATTTTCCTCCAAACACTTCACCCATTCCCGATGTTTTTTAACTGCGCCACGATCTAGAATACCTAACTTTTCTTCTTGGCGGGTGAGTTTCGCAAACTTGTCATAATGGGGATAAGTCGCAGTAACAAAAGCTTCTTTTCTCACTAAAATTGGCGGATTGTACACATCCGAATAGTCTTGATAGCTGACAGAAAGGTCGCGCAAATGTATGTGCATAGCCGTGTGGAGGGCTGGATGCGGGTTAGTGTCAAAATCGGGATAAAATAAATAGGAAATTTGAGGTTTGCGAGCGTAAAATTTGATTATTGTCGCGCCGTCAAGCCTGCCAATTGTGCGGTTGGCGCAGCCTTCGTAGAGCCTGAGCAAAGGGTCGAGTTCTTCTAATGCAGAGACGTGAACTGAAAGGGAACCGGGCTGTTTGTAGCCGATCGCACTATCTTCGCAGCAATCCGCAACAATATCAGGTTTGCCCAAACTGTACAGCATTAAATCAGCCAAAGTGCAAGCTTTTTGATAATTGTCAAACAAACCTTTGATGTCGTTGCGGATTTGAGCCGGGAGTCGGCGCATCGAAGGTCGATCGCCCAAACCGTTCAGAGCCAGATACACCAGCAAATCCTGGCGGCGCTGATCGGCGATTTTCTCCCAATCATCCGCATCCGTTGCTTGCAAAATCACTCTCCAAGCGCGATTAAAACTGTGAAATTCCTCCTTAATTGGCGATTCTTCAGCTAATTCGCCTTTAACCGGAAGGCGGCCCCGATCGCTCACAAAAGCCATCAAAGGAGCCAACATTTCCGCATAATCCTCAAACCGCTTAACTTGCGATCGCACCCTGGGAGTCGATAAGTGCGATCGAAACCGAGAAGCACGAAAACCTTCACCCTCCGCAGCATCCCGAAACACAAAATAAATTCCCAAAGCCACAGGAATTGCATCAACACTCAAAACTTGGTCAATATAAACCTTCAACTCTTCTTGTTCGTAATACTTCTGAAAAGTATTCCGAGAAGTAATCACCCCATCCCCGTAAGCAATTTGGCCTCGATCGCTATCATCAATCAAAACTTGAGCCGCCACAACTAATAAATTCTTAGTTAATTCCCAAGCATTCAGCAACGCTTCTCGGCGTTCAGCCAAAGATTCAATCACATTAATCACATAACCAATATTCACAATATCAGCACAAATTCGCGGAGTATCCGGCTGATAGTATGGGTCCCAACCAGAAATAGCATAACCCTCTTGTGCAATATATTTAATATCCCCGCCGTAACCGCAACCATAATCAAAAAAAGTTGCGCCGTCCCTCGCTAAATCAGCTTCTAAAACCAGACGCAGAGGTTTAGAAAGCGAGTTGCGTACCATTGCAGCTTTGTGTCGCTCGATTTTAGGAATTGATAGCTCACTATTCTCCTGTTTCAAACGCTCGACAACAGTATGATCTTGGATTTCTACACCGCAATATCCCAAATATTTGAGCCAACCATCGCGAGTACCGATAACGCTAGTATTGTCAAGGAGCCCCCACTTTTCCTCGCAGCGAGTCAGCCTCGCAAACTTTTCGTAATTGGGATAATCCGCAGCTACAAAAGTTTCCTTACGGTGCAAAACCGGGGGATTTTCGCTGTTGCTGTAATCGAAATATTTAACTTCCCCTGTTGCTAGATTAATTTGGATGCTAGTTTGCAAAGCAGGATGAGCATCTGTATCGAAATCTGGGTAAAAAAGATAAGATATTTTAGGTTGATGGAGCAAAAATTTAACTAAAGTTGCTTCATCAATATTTTCGAGAGTGCGTCTGGCACAAGTTTCGTAGATGCTGAGGACAGGGTTGAGTCTCTGCAAAGCTGAAACGTGAACGTAAAAAGCCGTCGGTAATTTTTTTCCCACATTGCTTTCGCGACAGTAGCGAGCCACTTTTGCTAGGAGATTGTCAACATATAAATTATTGTTTTCATCTTGCGGGTACGGCACAGCATTTACAGAATCTTGCTCAGAGATAGCCTCGTTTTCGTACAATAAAACTTCCCGAGCAAAAACCATCAAAGGCGTTAGCAGTTTTTCATCATTTTCTAATGAATTGCTATCTAAAATAGTGTTGGTAGTGGTATCGTAATTCATAGCTAAATTAATTATTTATTTTTTTAATTAACCGCAGAGAACGCAGAGGACACGGAGTGAATAAATAAAGCAACAAAATTTTCCGAGAATTTATATATGTAGGATGCACACTCCATACCGTACCGTTTTATTTTTTAGTCTCTTAGAGAGAGACTTCGTTTTTGTAATGGCGATTACAATCGCCGACTACGATCAACTACGATCGAGTAAGATATTAACCAAACATTCGAGTTTCCACAAATTCTTGAACCCTGGCTAAATGACTGAACAAACTTACTAATAGGTTCTCAACCCTCTCCATATTTAACAATTCCACCTCTGGTGCTTCAGATTGAAAGCTTCGCGCTTGATGCTCCAATTGTGCGGCTAAATCCGACATCAGAGCTACTCCCACATTAGCCGAAGTTCCCTTGAGACGGTGTGCTTGATATTCCACAGCTTGCCAATCTTTAGCTTCTACGGCTATTTTGGCAGCAGCTACATCAGCTTGCGCGCCTGCCACAAAAGCTTGCAAAAGTCGCTCTGGCAATTTAATATTAACTCGTCCGAGTTGCTCCAATCTGCTCTTGTCGAACAGTCCGTCGTAGTCTCTATGTTCCCAAGTTTGAAGTGCGATCGCCCTTGGTGTCGGCAGAGCCACAACCTGGGCTTTTTCCACAACTTCTGTATAATTTGTTGCTAATTGAGATTTATTTTCCGAATTAATACTTTTAACTTCATACTTATTTTCACCCTGAACATTTAGGGCTTCATACTTTTTCAGGGCCGCCGCCAAAGCATCTAAATCTACAGGTTTGCTGAGATAATCGTCCATCCCCGCCGCCAGACACTTTTCTCGTTCCCCCGGCATAGCATGAGCAGTTAAAGCCATCACAAAAGTATGCCGATCGCTTCCTTCGATTTCCCTCAACTTTTGCGCCGTTTTGTAACCGTCAAGTACCGGCATTTGACAGTCCATCAGCACTAAATCATAGCTTTTTTTTGCCAGCAAATCCAGCGCTTCTTGACCGTTGACAACGCAGTCAGCCTGATAGCCTAAAACGGCCAACTGTTGGACAAGAACTTGTTGATTGATCGGGTGGTCTTCCGCCAGCAAAATTCTCAGCGATGACGGCGAATTGGGAGTAGCATATTGAGAATTAACTGGTCGCAACTTGCAAGTATTAGCAGCCTCCAATCTCCCAAAATCTCCTGTTCCCTTAACCGGCGCCAACAAAGTTTCCAGCAGGCGGCTTGGCCGCACCGGCTCGATCAAATATCCGTTAAAACCCCGACTGCAAAGCGCTTCAGCCTTCGGCTGTTCCCGCAAAGCAGTCATGGCGATTAACGAGCCAACTGTCGAGGTCGATCGCACTTTCCTAGCAAATTCCTCCGCATCCAACTCCGGCATTTGCAAGTCCACCAGCACCACATCCCAGCTTTTCCCCCCCTCTCCCGAATTCTGAGAAATCCCGCCCTCGGCATTTGGAAACCAACTCCAAGCCTCAGCAGCAGTTTCTGCCTCGTCGCAGCGCGCACCCCAACTTTGAGCGAGCGATCGTACCGCTGCCCTCCTCAAAGCGCTTCCAGAGACTACTAACAACTTCTTGCCCGCAAGTTCGGGATCGTGAGGCTCAACTGGCAACTGTTTTTCCAAAGGTACAGTAAACCAAAAAGTAGCACCGCTGCCTAGCAAACTGCGAACTCCAATGTCCCCTCCCATCATCTCCACTAACTGCTTGCAAATAGCCAAACCCAAACCCGTCCCGCCGTAAGGCCTCGTAGGAGAATCGTCTACCTGAGAAAAAGATTGGAACAGCTTTGTTTGCCCTTGGGCCGAAATTCCAATGCCAGTATCCCGCACGGAAAATAGCAATCTTGCCTCTTGTCTACCGTCTGCCACTCGATTGCCCTGTTTCACAGTTACGTGAACTAGAACTTGACCGCGATCGGTAAATTTTATGGCATTCCCCGTCAAATTCAGCAAAACTTGCTTCAATCTGCCCGAGTCGCCCACCAACTTTCTCGGCACTGAGCTGTCAACTAAAATATTCAATTCAATACCTTTTTCTTCTGCCAAATGCGCTAGGATTTCTATCACTGACTCAAGGCAACTATCCAAATCAAAATTATACTTTTCCAGCCGCATTTCTCCAGCTTCAATCTTAGAGAAATCGAGGATATCATTAATAACATTTAGCAAATGTTCAGCACTGCGGTAAATCGTCTGAACACAGTCCCGCTGTTTCTGTTCCAGAGGAGCGCGCAGCAGCAATTGAGCCATTGCCAAAACCCCATTCATCGGAGTGCGAATTTCGTGACTCATGTTCGCCAAGAATTGCGACTTCACCCGGCTCGCTTCTAAGGCAGTTTCCCGCGCTTCCACCAACTCATTAATCTTGTCGGCAACCATCACAATTCCCCCGACTTTCTCGTCTGGATCGTACCAAGGGTGAGCAGCCCACCGCAGGTACAAAACAGATCCGTCGGCTCGTTCCCAGGCATCTTCGCTCACAGAAACTACCTGGCCTTTGAGCACTTCTTGGTACATTACTTTCCAGCGATTCGGCGTATCTGGAAACAATTCGTAATGGCTAAAATTATTCAGGGACGGCAACTTTAAATTAAATTGACTAATCCATTTTTTAGAATTAGCCATATAGCGCATTTGTGTATCGAACATCGCCATTGCTACAGGCACGCAAGTAATAATTTGTCTCAGTTGCTGCCGTTCCCTTTCCAGAGCATCTTCCGCCTGTTTCCGCTCAGTAATGTCGCTAATCATGCCGGCCATTCGCAGCGGTTTTCCTTGGGAATTGCGCTGAGCTTTTCCCTGAGAAGTGCAGTAGCGGTACACACCGTTCGAGTGTAGCAGCCGGAATTCTACATTATAGTCTATTTCTTGTTCCAAGTGAGCGGCGATCGCCGCGACGATTCCCTCCTTGTCATCGGGGTGCAGGCGGTTGTATAGAGCGTCCATAGTCCTGCCAAATTGCTTTCGCGACAAACCGATAATTTCCAAAAGGCGATCGTTCCAATAAACCTCATTTTTACTTAAATCCCAATCCCAAATTCCGTCGTTCACTCCCTCTAAAACTAACCTATACCGTTCCTCACTTTCCTTGAGTTTTTGACTGGCATCAAAGGCCTTAGATTCGGCGCGGTAAACGCGAATGGCATTGTACAAACTGCGAGACAAACTATCGGGAGAAAGCTTGTTTTTAGCGATATAATCAGAAGCTCCTGCCTTCATCAATTCCACAGCAATTTGTTCGTCGCCTTGACCTGTGAGCACAATTAAGGGAACTTTCAGCCCCGCTTCTCGTAGATTTTTTACCAAACTCAGTCCGTCTCCGTCCGGCAATCCGTAGTCGAGCAATACGCAGTCAAATTTGGACTCAAATATTTGATTTAATAGCCGCCCATTTTCTGTCTCCTCAACCTCCCTTAAAGCTTGAGATTTATTTTCTTTGGATAGTTTTGCGGTAGCCTGAGTAGAATTTTTGCTGACCGAGAGTTGGGCCAGGGCATCCGCGCAGTCTTCTGCCTCAGTAACTTCTGCCGAAACACCAGCGGACTTGAGCGAACGTTTGATCGCCATTCGATCGACTGCATCGTCATCAACTATCAGAATTGTGAGAATTTTGTCCATAACAACCGAATTGTGGATTACTCCGAAAAAGCTGCAGTCTGGAAAAAGGAATTAAAATAACTGCCGCGCTGAAAAATCACCAAAGCCACCTTGAAACTTTTCCTGTTAAATTTTCTCTTATTTAGGGAATTTCGCTCAGCATCCAGTATCGGTTGAGGGTAGCCATCACTTCCACAAAGTTAGAAAAAGTAACAGGTTTAAGAATATAGCCCGCTACATTCAAATTATAAGCTTTTACTTTATCTCTATCTTCATTAGAAGTCGTGAGGACGATTACCGGAATCGACCTCAAACATTCATCCTGTCGCAATTCTTGCAAAAACTCGATCCCGCTCATTCTAGGCATATTCAAGTCCAGCAAAATCAACCGGCGCGCTTTAGGCATGGGAGGATCTATTTTTCCTTCTCCACGCAATATAGCTAGAGCTTCTAATCCATTGGCAGCAATGTAGAGGGGGTTGACGATGTTATTTTTTTTGAAAGCTCGCCGGACGTTCATCACATCAACCTCATCATCTTCTACCAAGAGAATATGAATTTTTTTGTCTTGCATAAATCAGCCATTTTATAGATGTTTTTTAAGCACCCGTCTCCTTGGCGAGGTTTAGTCAGCACGGATCGCGAAGCCAGCAGGTTTAATCTCTATTATCCTTTGTCAAGAATCATTTATGTCGGGGCCGATGACGGTATCTACCTACAGGTGTACTTGCCCCTCATCCTCTCAGGGGCGCACCCGAGATCCCAAAACTCGCCAATAACGCCCGATCGAGCTACGGTAAAATCTACAACTTATCTACATTATTAATCGCCATGTCAGCCGATCGCAAACTCTACGAAGGCAAAGCCAAAATCCTCTACTCCACCGAAGACAGCGAAATTTTGCTGACCCACTTCAAAGACGACGCCACCGCCTTTAACGCCCAGAAACGCGGCAGCATCGTCGGCAAAGGCGAAATCAACTGCGCCGTATCCGCCCACCTGTTTCGGATGCTAGAAGCCAAAGGCATTCCCACCCACTTCATCGACACGCCAGCCCCCAACCAAATGCGAGTCTGTCGCGTCCACATCTTGCCCTTGGAAGTCGTAGTCAGAAACATTGCCGCCGGCAGTCTTTGCAAGCAAACCGGACTCGCCCTCGGCACAATAGTCAATCCGCCCCTGGTGGAGTTTTATTACAAAAACGACGATTTGGGAGACCCGCTGCTGACCCGCGACAGGCTGCTGCTAATGCAGCTAGCCACCCCCGAACAAGTAGACCAACTAGAAATCGCCGCCCGCGAAATTAACGAAATACTCAAAGAATTTTTCAGCCAGTGCGGCATCACCCTGGTAGACTTCAAACTAGAATTCGGTATCGACCAACATCAAAATCTGATCCTCGCCGACGAAATCAGTCCCGACACCTGCCGCCTCTGGGACAACGCAGAAGCCGACCCCGACGCCCGTGTTATGGACAAAGACCGATTCCGCCGCGACTTAGGATCGGTAGAAACGGCTTACCAGCAAGTTCTCCAACGGGTTCTCGCTCAGAAAGTCTAGAGGCCTTGGTAATGCGCTAGAATTGCACAGTTTGTCATCCTTCTGTTTTCGATGTCAGCAATCAGCGGTCAACAGTCATCAATTAGCGGTCAGCGCGAAATTCCACCGACTTATATAACTAATGACTAATGACTAATGACTAATGACTAATGTGGTGTGTGGATTGCCCAAAAAAGTGAACAAAAATGCGTTTATCTGCTGTATTGGTGGCAGTTTTTACTGCCTCAGCAACATTCGGGTTATCAAATTCGGCAAACGGCCAAACATCCTACTCTGAATCAGCAGAGGAAGCTTTGGCTGCCGCCCGGCCCGCCCCGTCGATCGAATTACCCGATCGCCCCATTGCAGAATTAACCCAAAATCCTCCTCAAAACCCCAAGGCCGCTAAAACTAGCAAAGGGAAAGCCCTAACAATAGCTGCGGCCCCTGCCAGAGGAGGGAACGACCGCCAGCCCCCAGACCGATTCACAGACCCGCCTTCCCCGGTTTCCCCTGCGGGCCTTGAACTCGAACCCGAGCTAGCATCCAACCCCGCCCCCGCCTCTAGCAGCCAAAACGCCCTGCCAGATGCCCAAAAGGACAGCCCGCTCCCCCCATCGGAAGTGGCTGTAACGCCTGCCTGGATCGCAGCAGAGCTAGGGAAACCAGAGGAATCAGGGACGATCGCTCAAAACGCCCAAGTTACCCCCAGACCAGCCCCTACCAGACCGCCGACTAACACCGTTCCCCCATTGCCTCCTGGCCGAGCACCGCAGCCCAGACAAACGCCCGCACCCGCCGGGGCGGCCGAACCGCAAGTGCTAGTTGCAGAAGTTACAGTCACCGGGGCGACGAAAGACTTGGAAAGCGAGATTTACCGAGTCATCAGCACCCAACCGGGACGCACGACCAACCGCAGCCAACTGCAACAAGACATCAACGCCATTTTTGCCACAGGCTTTTTCAGAAACGTGCGGGCAGTACCGGAAGACACCCCGTTGGGCGTCCGGGTGACTTTTATTGTGCAGCCAAATCCGGTGCTGCGGGGAGTGACAATCACCGGTCAGCAAGTGCTGCCCCAAAGCGTAATTGACGAAAGCTTCCGCGATCAATACGGCAAAATTCTCAACCTCCGCCGCTTTGAAGAGGGAGTGAAAAAAATTAATGCGTGGTATCAAGACAACGGCTATGTTTTGGGCCAAATCACTGATGCCCCGCAAGTAGGAGACGACGGAACAGTCACCCTGGTAGTGGCAGAAGGCCAGATCGAATCGGTTGATGTCCGCTTCCTGAACAAGGAGGGAGAGGCAACAGATGCCACGGGTCAGCCGATCGGAGGTAACACCCGTCGCTTTGTCGTCACCCGCGAAGTAGAACTCAAGCCGGGAGACATCTTTAACCGCACCAAGGCGGAAAAAGATTTGAGACGGGTGTTTGGTTTGGGAATTTTTGAAGACGTGCGGCTTGCCTTGGAACCGGGAACGACTGACCCTCGCAAGGCAAGGGTAATTGTCAACGTCATCGAGAAAAATACCGGTTCTCTGGCGGCTGGTGCGGGTTTGAGTTCCGCGACGGGTTTGTTCGGTACGGTGAGTTACCAGCAGCAAAACTTGGGCGGTAGGAACCAGAAATTGGGGGCTGAAGTACAAATCGGGGAACGCCAAACGCTGTTTGACCTGAGTTTTACCGACCCCTGGATTGCGGGCGATCCTTACCGGACTTCTTTCACGGCTAATGTTTTTAGAAGACGATCGATCAGCGTCATTTTTGACGGTGGCGAACGGGAAGTCAGATTGCCCAACGACGATCGACCCCGCATCGTCCGCACCGGTGGCGGCATCAATTTCACCCGTCCCCTGTCGCGCAATCCTTTTGCCGATGCTGAGTGGACAGCTTCACTCGGCTTGCAGTACCAGCGAGTCTCAATTACCGATCGCAAAGGCAGGCGCGAATCCAAGGACGAACTCGGCAACCTGTTAAGTTTTAGCGATTCAGGTTCGGATGACTTGACAACTTTGCAAGCAGGTGTTGTGCGCGATCGGCGCAACGACCCCCTCAGACCCACTAGCGGTTCCCTGCTCAGGTTTGGGATGGAACAATCGATTCCTGTAGGTTCCGGCAGCATCCTGTTCAACCGCCTGCGGGCAAGCTATAGCTTTTACCTACCAGTCAAGTACACTAACTTTAGCCCCGGCCCTCAAACCCTGGCATTCAGTGTTAAAGGTGGCACCGTATTTGGAGATTTGCCTCCCTACGAAGCCTTTGCCTTGGGCGGCGCCAACTCGGTGCGCGGATACGACGAAGGCGACCTGGGAGCCGGCCGCAGCTTCCTAGAAGCCAGCGTTGAGTACCGTTTCCCGATTATTTCGTTTCTCGGCGGAGCCCTATTTTTGGATGCTGGCACCGACTTGGGCACGGGCAAAGATGTCCCCGGCGACCCGGCAGGCATCCGCAAAAAGCCCGGTAGCGGTTACGGTTACGGCCTCGGCGTGCGGATTCAATCTCCGTTAGGGCCGATCCGGATCGATTACGGTATCAACGACACTGGCGACAATCAAATTCACTTTGGAATTGGTGAGCGATTCTAAGTTGGCAGTTGGCAGTTGGCAGTTGACAGTTGACAGTTGACAGTTGACAGTTGACAGTTGACAGTTGACAGTTGACAGTTGACAGTTGACAGTTGACTACTAACTACTAACTAATGACTATTCAACGTACCTTAAAATCTGAATTTGAACTGTCGGGAATCGGTTTGCACAGCGGCACACAAACTCGCGTCCGAGTTTTGCCTGCGGAGGTTGGGGAAGGCCGCTATTTTGTCAGAATTGACTTGCCCGGTGCTCCGAGAATTCCTGCAAAAATTGAGGCGGTTTGCCAGACTGCACTTTCAACTGAACTGGCAGGTATCGATGCTCAAATTCGCACTGTAGAGCATTTATTAGCCGCTTTGGCGGGGATGGGAGCGGATAATGCTCGAATTGAGGTTGATGGGCCGGAAGTGCCTCTGCTGGACGGTTCGGCTCTGGTTTGGGTAGAGGTGATCGCCCGTACCGGCTTAGTTCCTCAAGCATCGAAGCAAGACCCCACTTCCTCCTTCGTCCTAGAACAGCCAATTTGGGTGCGCCACGGGGATGCTTTTGCAGCGGCTTTACCCTCAGCGGAAACTCGATTTAGTTACGGAATTGATTTTGAGGAACAGGCGATCGGCAATCAATGGTACAGTTGGTCGCCAGAAGCAGAAAGTTTTGCTAGCGCGATCGCCCCAGCCCGCACTTTTGGACTTGCCCGCCAAGTTGACCAATTGCGACAAGCAGGTTTGATCAAAGGTGGTACCCTAGAGAACGCCCTAGTTTGCGATCGATCCGGCTGGCTCAACCCGCCCTTGAGATTTGCCAACGAACCGGTGCGCCATAAAATCCTAGACCTAGCAGGCGACCTCAGTCTGCTCGGAAGTTGGCCAAAAGCTCACTACTTGGCTTACAAAGCCAGTCACAACCTGCACGTCCAACTCGCCCAAGCCCTGAAATCGGAAGCTCTAGCTACCCTAGATAAAAGTTAGGAAAAAGCAGGTGATCTTCTGTTAAGATTGCATCTTCCTTCTGACTTCTGCCTTCTGCCATACCACACTCAAAAGTCTTCAAGTAATGTCTACGCTGACTGAAGTTAACACCCTCAATACTGCTAATTCTGAATCCGTCCCCACCAAAAACGGTGAAGATTCTCCAGCGGTTAAATCTACTTTTACTCTCGAAGAAGTTCAGAAATTATTGCCTCATCGCTATCCTTTTGCACTGGTTGACAAGATTGTTGATTACGTGCCGTCCGAGAAGGCTGTAGGAATTAAAAATGTGACTTTCAACGAACCGCATTTTCAAGGGCATTTTCCCGGACGGCCGATTATGCCTGGGGTATTAATTGTCGAAGCAATGGCTCAAGTTGGCGGTATTGTTCTGGCTCAGTTGCCCGACATCAAGCAAGGATTGTGGATGTTTACCGGCATCGATCAAGTCAAGTTCCGTCGTCAGGTTGTACCGGGCGATCGGTTGCTGATGACTGTAGAATTGCTGTGGGTAAAACGCCGCCGATTTGCAAAAATGCAGGCTCTGGCTGAAGTAGACGGACAAAAAGTTTGTGAAGGAGAATTGACGTTTTCAATGGTAGATTAAATTGGTGATTGGTGATTGGTGATTGGTGATTGGTGATTGGTTATGTGTTATTTGGGAATTTATCTCTATTTCTGATGACAACTGACAATTGACAATTGACAAGGGACTACTGATACTAAATCCTGGTTTGTTACTCCTTGATGATTCGGCGATTGAAATCGCTACTACAAAAACGAAGTCCACTCCAAGCGGACTAAGAAATAAACGGGGTATTTAAGCTTGATTTTGTATGAAAACTGAAAACTGAAAACTGAAAACTGAAAACTGACTAATAAAAAATGCTTACTTTGATTCACCCAACTGCTGTGATTCATCCCCGCGCCGAACTTCACCCGACTGTAGAAGTGGGAGCTTATGCTGTAATTGGGGAAAGAGTGAAAATCGGGCCGGATACTAAGATTGGCGCCCATGCAATTATCGACGGGCTAACAGAAATAGGCGCTCGCAATCAAATTTTCCCCGGTGCGGCGATTGGTTTGGAACCTCAAGATTTGAAATACGAGGGTTCTCTGACTAGGGTGAAAATTGGCGACAACAATCTCATTCGGGAATACGTGACAATTAACCGCGCTACTGGAGCCGGGGAAAGCACGACTATTGGCAATCATAATCTATTGATGGCTTATGTTCATGTGGGACACAATTGCGCGATCGCCGATCGAGTAATTATCGCCAATGCTGTAGCCTTAGCCGGACACGTTAAAATCGAGTCTCAAGCCCGCTTGAGCGGTGTTTTGGGCGTTCACCAGTTTGTCCACATCGGCCGCTTGTCTATGGTGGGCGGCTTGAGCAGGATCGATCGAGATGTACCTCCTTATATGCTAGTCGAGGGGAATCCTTCGAGAGTGCGAGCTATCAACAAAGTAGGTCTCGAACGCGCCGGTTTTACCGCAGAAGATTTGCTGGTTTTGAAGAAAACTTTTCGTATTCTATACCATTCTGGCTACACTCTAAATCAAGCTTTGGAACAGTTGGAGTTGTTGCCAGAAAACCCCCACTTGCAGCACCTGCAGAGATTTGTGCAGCAGTCTGTAACCAAAGGGCGGCGCGGTTTGATTCCTGGCAAAAAGTGAATCAGGTAGAATAAACCTATGAACTAAGCGACTGTTGCCCTATGAATGTATATACTTCAGTCAAATCTACATCCCCTGAAACAGAACCAGATGGCTGCATCAGGTTCTCAGATGTTAGTTGGGAGCAATTTGAAGCTATAGAAGCAGCTTTTAAAGATTTCCGAGGTGTGAAATTTTTCTATCTCGATCGACTACTGCAAATAATGACTGTCTCGCCCGAACACGAAATCATCAAGAAAACTCTCTGTATGCTGCTAGAGGCATATATGAGAGCAAATGGGATTCGATTTTACGGCAAGGGCGGGCCGACTCTAGGTAACAGAGAATTAGGCGGTAGAAAAGAGCCGGATGATTCCTATGATATAGGAACGCAAAAAATAGTCCCAGATCTTGCTATTGAATTGGTAATTACCAGTGGCGGGATAAATACTCTAGAGTTCTACAAAAGATTGGGCGTTCGGGAAGTCTGGTTTTGGCAAAATAGTCAGTTATCTCTCTATTACTTAACAGGTGAAAATTATCAGGAGATGGCCCGGAGTACATTCCTTCCCGATCTGGACTTAGAATTACTGCTACGCTGTGCTAATATGCCCGATCAATATGATGCTGTTACCGAGTTATTAGCAAACATCTCACCTGTATAAATTCAAAATATGAAAATTTTTATCAGCACTGGTGAAGTTTCGGGCGATTTGCAAGGAGCTTTGTTAGTCGCAGCCTTAAAACGTCACGCTGTCGCCGCCGGTTTGGAGTTAGAAATAACCGGATTGGGCGGCCCTCGTATGGCAGAAGCGGGTGCTACTATTTTAGGCGATACTGTGGGCATTGGTTCTATGGGTCTTATAGAATCAGTGCCGTATATTTTGCCCACGATCCAAGTTCAGCAAAAAGCTAAACAATATCTCAAAAACTTCCGCCCCGATGCTGTTGTATTGATTGATTATTTGACTCCAAATCTCGGTATTGGCAGCTACATCCGCCGCTATTTGCCTGATTTGCCGGTGGTTTGGTACATCGCACCTCAAGAATGGGTTTGGTCGATTTCTCCTCGCAATACGGATCTGATTGTCAATATTTGCGACCAACTTTTGGCAATTTTCCCCGAAGAAGCTCATTATTATCGAAAAAAAGGAGCTCAAGTGAGTTGGGTTGGGCATCCTTTGGTGGATAGAATGCAATCTGCGCCCAGCCGGGAAGTTGCCCGCAAAACTTTGGGAATTGTGCCGGAACAGGTGTCGATCGCCCTAATTCCCGCTTCCAGACACCAAGAACTCAAGTACCTGATGCCGGTTATATTTGAAGCAGCTCAAATTATTCAAGCTAAATTGCCGGAAGTTCATTTTTGGATTCCGCTTGCTAATCAAGCTTTCCGCAGCAAAATCGAACAGGCGATCGAGAATTACGGTTTGCGGGCTACTTTGTTAGAAAATCAAACTCTGGAAATCTTGGCTGCTGCCGATCTGGCGATTACTAAATCTGGTACTGTTAATTTGGAGTTGGCTTTGCTCGACGTTCCGCAAGTTGTCGCCTACCGCGTCAGTCCGATTACGGCGATTATTGCTCGCCACGTGCTGAAATTTTCGATTCCTTTTATGTCTCCGCCCAATTTGGTGCAAATGAAGCCGATCGTTCCGGAGTTGCTGCAAGACGAGGCGACTGCGGAAAATATAGTGAACCACGCACTGGAATTGCTGCAAAATGCCGATCGGCGCCAGCAAACTTTGGCGGGTTATCGGGAAATGCGCGAAAGTCTCGGAGATGTGGGTGTGTGCGATCGGGCCGCTGCGGAAATAATGAAAAATGTCAAATTAAATACAGCTTATTAAAGCATTTTGTGTATTGAAAGGTTATGTATAAACCCGGTTCCTTTGTGGCTGCCTCGTGGACAAACCCACGATTTATTACCAGAAACGCGGTTGATTTCCTGAATTTCTATTAAAGCAACTTTGTTATTGAAATGTTATGCCAAGCAATCGGAAAAAGCGACCGATCGCTGTTGATTTATTTGCAGGCGCGGGCGGCATGACCCTGGGCTTTGAACAAGCAGGTTTTGATGTACTTGCATCAGTCGAAATTGACCCTATTCACTGCGCCACACACGAGTTTAATTTCCCGCTGTGTTCTATTCTGTGCAAAGATGTCACAGCGCTTACGGGCTCAGAAATTCGGAAAAAATCGGCGATCGGGCGGCGCGAGATAGACGTAGTAATCAGCGGTTCGCCCTGTCAAGGATTCTCCATGATGGGCAAGCGCGATGTGGACGACCCGCGAAATTCTCTAATTTTTCACTTTCAGCGCTTAGTTTTGGAGCTGAAGCCCAAGTTTTTTGTAATGGAAAATGTGCCGGGAATTGCATCAGGAGAACACAAAGAACTCCTGAATGTTTTAATTAGCTCTTTTTTGAAACGTGGCTATAAAGTAGAAGAAAATTATCAGGTTCTAAACGCTGTTAACTACGGAGTGCCGCAAGCTCGCAAACGATTGTTTTTGATTGGGTGCAAAGAAGGTTATGAGCTACCCAAATACCCTCAGCAAACTACTATACTGCCCAAAATTAAAATTCCTAAACGCTATAAAAAAGTTAATTTACCTGCTGTCCCGACAGTTTGGGATGCGATTGGAGATTTGCCGGATGTGGAAAAGTACAGCGAGTTGCTGCACCGAGATTGCGTAATCGCGGAGTACGGAAAGTGCAGCACTTATGCGAGTATAATGCGCGGAATCGATCGTTTGGATGATGATTATTCCTACGATCGCGAGTACGATCGACAAATCCTCTCTTGTAGTTTGCGAACTAAACATTCTCAGGAATGTATGGAAAGGTTTCACGCTGCTAAACACGGCGAAAAAGAACCGATCAGCCGTTTTTACAAGCTTCACCCCGACGGAGTTTGCAACACTCTCAGGGCGGGAACCGACAGGGCGAGGGGGGCTTATACTTCGCCGAGACCGATTCACCCGATCGCCCCTCGGTGCATTACAGTCAGAGAAGCTGCGCGGCTGCATTCCTATCCTGACTGGTTTAGATTTCACGTTACAAAATGGCACGGTTTTCGCCAAGTCGGAAATTCTGTACCGCCGCTATTGGCTAAAGCTGTTGCAGCGCAGATTATTAGCGCTTTGGGCGTGATAGCAATTAAGCCGAGTCTCAAGCTGACATGGGGAGATGATTCGTTGCTTAAACTGAATTGGTCGGAAGCAGAACAATATTATCTAAAAAATTAAGAATTAGATTGAATTATTTCTAATTGGGAATTGGTGAATAGTAATTGGGAATTGGAAATTGGTGAGTAGTAATGGGGAATTGGGAATTGGGAACTGGGAATTGGGAATTGGTAAACAAGTAGTGATTTTTGTCTTTCATCTCCACACAGTGGGTTACATCAAATCGCATCACTACTTATGCAGCGCTACCCCCAATTAAGCGCAGGGCAAAGTCCCTGTATCCGCGAACACAGTTCGATTACCAGCACAAGATGTCCTGGGTAGTTAAACAAACCGGGAATGTATTCCGGCGCGCTGTGCAGTTTTTTCAAGGTGAGAGTGGGGAGAGTGGGAACTATTTCGACTACTGGTGTGCAATCCAAGGGGTAGCGATCGTCCTATACACAAAATAGCAAAATCAACATCTAGATATCATGGGAGATTTGAGATTGTGAAAGTCTACCGGAAAACATTTTGATAAATTTCGCTGAGTTTTGCAACAATTACGAGTCTTTTGGAATTCTAGAGCTATCTTGGAAAAAGTGTATTTTCAGGAGACTCAACTAATATGGGTTGGTTTAAAAGACTGTTCGGACTCGAAAAGCCTGAAGCCCCGGCTGAACCGATGGCACAAGTAGTACAGCAAGCAGCACAAGCGCAATCCATCGCTCCTGCTAAAGTCGGCCCAGACGGAAATTTTGACGAAAGCGGCCTCGCGAAGCGGGTGGCTTTAGCTTTTGACAGCGATCCTGAAGTTGCTGATATCGAGACAGTTTATGTAGCTCAGCTCAGCGGCACGGTTGTTCTCAAAGGTCAAGTTCCGAGTCAGGAAATTCTCGACAAGTTGGTGGCGATCGCCTCTGCTGAAGAAGGTGCCACAGACGTGCAAACCGATCAGGTGACAGTCGGCTAGTCTTGGGAACCGAAGCAGTTTCGCTCCGGGCGCTCCTCGAATCTGTCAAAAACTCGATTAAACCCGCTGCGGCGGGTTTTTTCTTGCCGTCTCCCCCTCAAAATATTAATTTTTGTAAACAAAACAGATTCATTTCAAAAAATAGTATAATTGAATACAGAAACTAAAAAGGTTTTAGCGAAAAAAAAGCAAACCTGACCTGACTGCCCTTTTTATCTTCATAAATATAAGGATCAAAAGATATGAAACTCACTTATCGCGGCGTAAACTACGAGTACGACATTCCGACAGTAGATATGATCGAAGGTGAAGTCGCGGGCAAATATCGGGGCCAAAACTGGAACTATCGCTATCCGAGACACATTCCGGTGCCCCAAAAATCCGGCGGCCCAAACCATACCAAAAAGCGAGATGCTCAAGCTGGCGATCGGGATGTCGCAGCAGCTAGCGCCTCAGCGAGGGGGGAATATTACCCAACAGTTGTAGAAGTGGCGCAAGTGCACCAGGCGAATATTTGCAATATTCTCGATCGTAGAAAGGAAGCAGCCAAAGCCAAGGGCGATGAAACACTGCTGCGCTTGCTAGAAATGGAGTCGAGACAGATGGTGTGTTAGAGAAAAGCATCAGAAAACAAAGCGTTTGTCAAGAGGGGGGAAATCGAGTTAAGCTCAATTTCCCCCCTCTTCCCATAAAGCAATTTTTAGCTAAGTGAAGTACAAATAAACCAGTTTCTGTCACCCCTTCACGCAAACCACCTGCTTCAAAGTCGCCACAACTTCCACCAAATCCGACTGCTGACTCATCACCTCATCAATCGGCTTATAAGCCCCGGGAATTTCATCTAAAAATTGCTCATCTTTCCGGCACTCAACCCCCTCAGTCTGCCGCACAAAATCATCCAGAGTGAATACATTTTTAGCTTGATTTCGAGACATCAAGCGCCCCGCACCGTGACTGCAACTACAGTAACTCTCAGCATTTCCCTTCCCTTTAACAATGAAAGATTTCGCCCCCATCGAACCCGGAATAATCCCGTAATCCTCTACATCCGCGCGCACCGCACCCTTGCGAGTCACATACACATCTTCCCCAAAATGCACCTCTTTTTCCGCGTAATTGTGGTGGCAATTCACCTCTAATAACGGCTTAACAGATTTGCCGCCCGCAACGTGCTTTTCCACAATTCGCTTAAACCGATTCATCATTACATCGCGATTAAAACGAGCATAATCTTGCGCCCACTGCAAATCGTGCCAGTAAGCCGCAAACTCCGGCGTACCCGCTACAAAATAAGCCAAATCTTTGTCAGCCAGATTAATTTCTGCCAGTTTAGCTAAATCTTTAGCAGTATCGATATGCTGTTGTGCGAGCAAATTCCCAATGCCGCGAGAACCGGAGTGCAGCATCAGCCAAACAAAGTTTTCAGTATCAACACAAACCTCAATAAAATGATTGCCGCCGCCGAGGGAACCCATTTGTTTTAAAGCTTTATTATCTTGGTGCTGCACGCCTTGATGAAGTTCCTTAAATTCGCCCCATCCTTGCCAGTTGGTGACAGTTGTTTCTACTTCTTTGTTTTCGGCAAATCCGACAGGAATTGCGGCTTCGATATCGAGGCGAATTTGTTTGAGTTTGCCTTCTAATTTGTGAGCCTTGAATGGCATTTTAATGGCAGCCATCCCGCAACCAATATCAACTCCGACAGCCGCCGGAACAATCGCTTCTTTTGTGGCAATTACTGAACCGACTAAAGCACCTTTTCCTAAATGTACGTCGGGCATTAGGGCGACGTGTTTGAATACAAAGGGCAAAGATGCTACGTTTGCGGTCATCTTGGTTTCTTTTTCGCCCAGGGCGTGATTTGCCCAAGATAATACTGGTTTTGGCGTTGATATGTCTAATTTTTCGTAGGGCATTTTTGTTTAAGTTTGTTATTTTGTAGTATTAGTGTAACACAATAATGCGATCGTGTCAAATGCACCTGACTGACTAATTTTAGTAGGGTGTGTCAGCTTAACATCAAAGGCAGCACCGATATTGTTTGTGAGGCTGACAGTCCGACAGGGAATTAATTCCCTGTCTCATAGCAAAAGTCCTCTAAAAGAGGACTAAAATCGATCGCACTTCCCGTCAAAATCTACAGTCGGTTTTAACCGACAGTCCGACAGGGAATGAATTCCCTGTCTCATAGCTAAAGTCCTCTAAAAGAGGA
>Ga0164305_10000149_pt1 | contig 22692 bp, 13 predicted proteins | sample Whisoiple_237_MG_FD_110215 | JGI IMG/M metagenome (GOLD analysis project Ga0164305, IMG submission 110215) | Soil microbial communities amended with pyrogenic organic matter from upstate New York, USA - Whitman soil sample_237_MG | ecosystem: Environmental > Terrestrial > Soil > Agricultural...
CACTCGACCGATGCGAGTCCTGAAAGACACATTTTCCGATGGAGTGCATCTTCGCAACGACCTGTTCTCCTACCAGAGAGAAGTGGAAGATGAAGGTGAAAATTCCAATTGCGTGCTTGTACTCGAGCGTTTCTTGAATATTAGTACCCAAGAGGCGGCTAATCTCACCAACGAGCTGCTGAACTCGCGGTTATATCAGTTTGACAACACTGCTGTTACCGAGTTGCCCTCTCTCTTTGAGGAGTACGGAGTAGACCCCGTAAAGCGTGTGAACGTTCTCCTTTACATCAAAGGACTTCAGGATTGGCAGTCGGGCGGTCACGAGTGGCACATGAGATCGAGCCGCTACATGAACGAGGAAGCGGGTAATTCTGCGACACCGACGCTGAATCTAGGCCCCACAGGATTAGGCACCTCCGGGGTACGCTTGGAATCGTTATACGCCACCTTGGGTTTAGGAAGGTTCAATAGCTTTACTCACGTTCCCTACCAGCACGTAGGCCCAGTAAAGCTGCCCAAGTTTTATATGCCCTTCTCTACCACTTTGAATCCAAATCTGGATGAGGCGCGGAAGCATTCTAAGGAATGGGCGCGCCAGATGGGGATGCTGGACGAGCTACCGGGCATTCCTGATGGCTTTATCTGGAATGACCACAAGTTTGATGTGGCTGACGTAGCCCTATGCGGCGCGTTGATTCATCCGAAGGGGTCTGAGCACGAGCTGAATCTGACAGCTTGCTGGCTGGTGTGGGGAACCTATGCCGACGATTACTTCCCTGCAATCTACGGAAACAACCGGGACATAGTTGGTGCGAAAGTGTTCAACACCCGAATGTCGCTCTTCATGCCCCTCGACGACTCCACTCCCCCAGCAGTGCCGACTAATCCGGTGGAACGGGGCTTGGCAGATATTTGGTCTCGCACTGCTGGCCCCATGTCCCTCACCGCGCGGACTGAATTCCGCCGTGCGATTCAGGACATGACTGACAGTTGGGTGTGGGAACTTGCCAACCAGATCCAAAATCGGATTCCCGACCCGATCGATTATATCGAGATGCGCCGCAAGACCTTCGGCTCGGATTTGACGATGAGCCTGTCCCGACTAGCCCAAGGCGGCGAGATTCCAATGGAGATTTACTACAGCCGGCCAATGCGCTCGCTGGAGAATTCTGCGGCCGACTTTGCCTGTTTCACTAACGATATCTTCTCGTACCAAAAAGAAATCGAATTCGAGGGGGAAATCCATAACGTCGTGCTGGTTGTGCAGAATTTCCTCAACTGCAACATACCCCAGGCTGTCGAGATTGTGAACAATCTAATGACCGCGCGAGCACAACAGTTTCAACACATCGTCGCTACTGAATTGCCTGCTTTATTCGACGATTTCAACCTGGATGAAATTACCCGCGAGAAACTGCTCGCATACGTCGAGAAATTAGAAAATTGGATGTGCGGCGTACTCAGGTGGCATATCAAGGTAGACCGCTATAAGGAGTTTGAATTGCGTAATAGTGCTTCCCCGATAGCGCGAGTGCTCGGCGGCCCCACAGGACTTGGTACCGCGGCTGCACGTATTGGATCGTCGCTCGTCGGTGCGGGGAGAAATTTTGTCAGTACAGGGTCTAGCAATTTAAACCCTACTGTCAGAGAATAGGTCTTGCTGCTCCAAGTTCTTTTGTCAGCATTCGGTCATGTAAGCCAGCATTGTTTTTCGACTAACTAAATATTGGAGGATTCACTTGTGACGTATTCTAATGATGATCCCAGAGAAGATGTTGAACGTCATCAGCGCCATTTAAGTTTGGGGACAGCCGCCGCTCGTAATTTGGCAACGACGACCAAATCTGCACCGCAGATGCAGGAAATTACATCGCGGTGGTTGTTGAAGCTATTGCCGTGGGTGCAGACCAAGGGTGGCGTGTTTCGAGTCAACCGTCGGTTGAGTTATACCGTCGGCGATGGGCGCCTCAGTTTCACCAACACCGGATCGACGGTGCAGGTTGTTCCCCACGAACTTACTGAGTTGCCATTGCTGCGAGGGTTTGACAACGTTGATGTGTTAACGGCGCTGGCAAACCAGTTTGTGCAGCGGGAGTACTCCCCAGACGAGGTGATCGTCGAGATTGGGCAGCCGGCCGATCGGGTGATCCTGATTGCTCACGGTAAAGTGAACAAGATTGGTCTTGGGAAGTATGACGAGCAAATCGTATTGGATGTGCTCGCCGACGGCGACCATTTCGGCGATGAAACTGTGGTGGAGTCCGAGGACACTTGGCAGTACACCCTCAAGGCGATTACCAGAACCATAGTGTTGTCGCTGCCCCAACAGGCGTTTGAGCAGTTGATCGAGCAGTCCGAGGATTTGCGAGTTCATGTCGAGGGTTTCCGCGATCGCCTGAGACAGCCACAGACTTCCCAAGGTGAAGCAGCCATTGAGGTAGCAACGGATCATGCTCAAGAGACTCCATTGGCAGGAACCTTCGTTGATTACGACCTTGCACCCCGGGAATATGAATTGAGCATCGCCCAAACCGTGTTGCGGATAAGTACCAGGGTAGCCGATCTCTACAACGAACCGATGAATCAGACCGAGCAACAATTGCGTCTGACCGTCGAGGCATTACGGGAACGTCAAGAACACGAGTTGATAAACAACCCAGATTTTGGGTTGCTGCACAACGCTGACCTCAAACAGCGCATTTACACCCGTGGTGGCACACCTACCCCCGACGACCTCGACGAACTGCTGGCTACGGTATGGAAGGAGCCAGCGTTCTTCCTAGCTCACCCCCGCACGATCGCAGCCTTCGGTCGGGAGGCAAACCGCCTGGGCCTCTATCCCCAAAGCGTAGATATGAACGGCGTTCAGGTTACGGCTTGGCGCGGCGTACCCATATTTCCCTGCAACAAGATTCCCATCACCAATGCCCGCACCAGTTCTATTCTCTTGCTCCGCACAGGTCTGGAAAAACAAGGGGTGATCGGCTTACATCAAACGGGTATCCCCGACGAATACCAACCCAGCCTCTCTGTCCGCTTCATGGGTATCAGCGAACAAGCCATCATCTCCTACCTCGTCACTGCTTACTACTCGGCAGCCGTCCTAGTACCTGACGCACTGGGCATCCTCGAAGATGTCGAAATCGGGCGCTAAGAATTCCTGAGAGGTTAAGGGAAATAACTTGTGTCAACGAGCAATTGGCAAAAGGGCGATCGCCTTAACTTCTTAATCTATTGAATTAGGCACTCAGGACTTACGCAAATGTCATCCTACTAGATAGCGGTTAATGGCAGAATTTGCGTAAGTCCTTACACTTTTGTTAGTAACTAAAGGATGAGGTAATGACGTATTCTAATGATTCGGATTTGGATGTTGAGAGCAGACAACCTCAACTGAGTTTGGGTACAGGTGCCGCCAGGAAGTTGGCAACGACGACCAAATCTGCACCGCAGATGCAGGAGATTACATCGCGGTGGTTGTTGAAGATGTTGCCGTGGGTGCAGGCGAAGGGTGGCACCTATCGGGTTAACCGTCGATTGACATATACCGTGACTGATGGGCGGTTGACTTTCACCAACACCGGATCGGTGGTGGAGGTAATTCCCCAAGAACTTTGTCAGTTGCCATTGCTGCGAGGGTTTAACGACACTGGGGTGTTGAGCGCGTTGGCTAGTAGGTTTGTGCAACAGGAGTTCGCACCGGGCGACATCATTGTACAGTCAGGTCAGCCAGCCGATCGGCTTTTCTTGATCGCTCACGGCAAGGTCAACAAGCTGGTTGTTGGCAAGTATGGCGATGAGCCTTTGCTGGATATGCTGGCAGATGGCGACCATTTTGGCGATCGGGTGTTGGTGGAGTCAGAAAGCACTTGGAAGTTTACAATCAAGGCTGTGACCCGATGCACGGTATTGGCGCTACCACAACAGGCGTTTCGGGAATTGCTCAACCAGTCGGGCGCGTTGCAGGCTCAGGTTGAACAGTTTAGGACTCGTGCCCGACAACCGCAAAACAAGCACGGCGAAGCTTCGATTGCCCTGTCTGCCGGTCATCTTGCGGAAACCCCGTTGCCAGGGACTTTCGTGGATTACGAACTCTCGCCCCGCGAATATCAATTAAGCATTGCCCAGACTCTGTTGCGGGTGAATACTCGCGTTGCGGATCTGTACAATGAACCGATGAATCAGACGGAACAACAATTGCGACTGACTATTGAGTCATTGCGGGAACGTCAAGAACACGAGTTGATCAACAACCGGGAATTTGGGTTGCTGCACAATGCTGACCTGAAACAGCGTATCTACACCCGCAGCGGTCCTCCCACCCCCGACGATCTTGATGAATTGATTACTCGTCGGAGGAAGTCGAAGTTCTTCCTAGCCCATCCCCGCACTATTGCCGCCTTCAGTCGGGAGTGCAACCGCCGAGGCATCTACCCAGACAGCATTGACATGGATGGGAGCAAGGTAATCACCTGGCGCAATACACCCATTCTTCCCTGTAACAAGATCCCAATTACCAAGAACCAGACGAGTTCTATCTTGGTGTTGCGGACTGGTGAGGAAGACCAGGGCGTGATCGGCCTGCACCAAACGGGTATCGCCGACGAATACCAACCTGGCTTGTCTGTCCGATTTATGGGCATCGAGGAAAAGGCTATTATTTCTTACCTGGTCACCGCCTACTACTCCGTTGCCGTTCTTGTTCCCGACGCCCTCGGTATCCTTGAAGATGTTGAAATCGGGCGCTAGGATGCTACAGCTTTTGAGCAGGTTCTGTGGCAAAAATTGTCTAATCCGAGACTCCCGCTGCTTCCCCTAAATCCCGATCGCTAGCCCAGAAAACCTTCACTCAGTAACCCCAGAGTTCCCACAAAACTCTACCAACTATCATGACTTTAGGACTTACGCAAGTCTCACAAGTATTAAGGTACTCTACTATTTCAAACTCTCGATCGCCGCCCTATAAAGAAAGTAGTAGAGTACCCTACAAGTCAATAGAAATGAGCCACTTGCGTAATTTGTTTACTTTTCAGGCACTACTAACTTTCAAAATTAAAGTAGGCCGACATCAATACAAACAAAATCAAGAAACCCGGTTTTTGTAGGCAATCCCCCCGCAGTTGCCCTCGGGTTTCTGTAGGGGCAATCCCCCTGTGGTTGCCCTCTTTTACCTAGCAGCGATCATTCCCGTTTGGCGCGCGTAGTCAAACAACCCTCCGGCATCTATTACCGGGCCTACTTCTCCTAAAGGTTTGAGGGAGAAAGTTCGATCGAGTGTGTGGTTGACAATTACCTCTGCTGTAAAGTCGATCGTCACTTCTTGGCCCGTAGCAAACAAGTCGCACAGCCGATCGACTGATTCGATCGGGTACAATTCGCCAGTAGCCGAGCAATTGCGAAAGAAAATGCGCGCGTAAGACAAAGCCACCACTGCTGTGACGCCGGCGGCCCCCAGAGCGATCGGAGCGTGCTCCCGCGAAGAACCGCAGCCAAAATTTTCCCCGGCAATTATAATCGGATACCGGGTTTTCTGTTCGCCGGATTCGATAAACTTACCGTAGCGATCGGGCAACCCAATCATCGCGTAACTGCCTAGTTTCTCGTACTCGTCCGGCTTCGAGGGAACCAGGGTCAGGTATTCGGCAGGGATAATTTGATCTGTATCGATGTTGTCGTCTACAACAAAAATTTGACCGCTAATTACTTTACCCATAGTTTATTTCCTGTTAGCCTCGCTCGATGTTGTGGTGATAATTTTAAGTGGATCGGTATGCAAAATTTGCATCAGTTCATTTTAACCTGGCAGTGTCAGTGATAACCTGTATGAGTAAAAATTAGATCCGATACTTTGGGTTAACAATTAACAATTGCTAAGCGTCAAGATAGTTTTATGGCAAATCCAATAGATGACATTGCTCGACAAGCTCGCGAGGGCTCGGTTGCATCGATTATTCAAATCCTTAATGACGAATTGGCACAGGTAGGGGTCAGGGCCCGAGCCGTGTTTGCAGACGGGGTGCTGCAACTGCTGTGCGAAGCTGCAACGCCCCAACTGCTCGAAGAGTCTAGTTTGGTCACTCGAGTCCGAGAAATTTTGGAGGGGATTTCGCCCCGCAATATTCGCCGAGTCAACATCAACAGCCGGCTTGTCCGAGAACACCAACTGCTGTGGCTCGAAGAAATTAGCCGCGATCCCGAAAATCAACTGTTGTGGTCTCAAGAAATTAAACTCCGAAAGCCGAATTTGTTCAAGCGTTTAGCTCTGAGCAAGCATCACGAACGCCAGGATCTCGCAGACAAGCGGGCTTTGCCGAGAATGGCTATACCTCGATCGATGCAGCAACCGCGGCAATTTCAGCGCGGTATCGTCGGCGGCATCAGTTTGACCGTGCTGTTGCTTGGGGCCGCGGCCGCCATCCACAAAGGACTTAATTCCCAAGTGCCAAAAAGCACACAAGCCAGCACCCAAGCAGTTGCCACTGCCCCTTCCTCGGTGGCAAAACCTGCTTTGAAAATTTCTAAGGACACTGTTAGTTCTGCTGTTGACTCTTTTGCCCAAGCAGTGCGAGTAGCCGAACAAGCAGCCACCGAGGGCAAAACCGCTCAATCTCGGGAGGATTGGTTAATCGTAGCTACTAAGTGGCAGCAAGCTTCCGATTTGATGGCCGCCGTGCCTTCCAAGCATCCCCGCTACACAACGGCTCAGAACCGGATGGCACTTTACCGCCAAAATAGCGATCGAGCCCAACAGGAAGCACAAAATAAGTAAGCAGGTAAGTTGGATAAATTTAACAAGAGAGTTGGATCGGCTGCTGTAGGAGTTGTGAAAAATGAGTTTTTGAGTAAAAACTCAGCTATGTTATGAGTGATAATTTTGGGATTTTGAATTTTTGCGATCGGCGTCACTCGATCGGCGGATTTGTATCACAATAAAAATTTGTTAGGATCACAAGCTGAAATAGAAAACATCACACAGTGACAAGAGGGGTGTCACTAAGCGGTCTCTAGAAAAGCTTCATACTAATAACCGTCAACATTAGCGGGAATGGGATTGATAATCATCCGGTAAAGGATGGTAAAGTTCATCCCGTAGAGATAGAAGGGTAGAAAACAGGAAAATAGAACTCGGTCAGATCTGGGTATATTTTTACCTATCGAGCGACCCGCCGATCGGCTGCACAAACACAGAAAGCAGGCTCATAACGGTCAAGCCGACAGTTAGGGAGAGGTTCTATATTTGCAGCGAGAGCCGGCTCAAACATCTTAGAATAAAGGCTTGGTTGCCATGATCCATCGCCAGGGAAATCAAGACTTTAGTTCGATCGACCGATCGCCGTCAGAGTCTTGCACTTTGCACTTACCGCAAATCGCAGAACCAGTATCAGTCCAAAAATTTCTGGATCGTCTTATGCAGTTCCAGGTCGATCCTGCCCTTATCGGGCGACAAATTTGCCAAATTCTCGCCACCAGCTTGGATCGAAAACTCCTGCTGCTGCAAATAGCCAATACTTTGGGGATTGCATGGGGGGCAGATTTCTGTTTAGTTACTGCTGTGGTTGACCAAAAAGTAGTACATCCGAATGCTTACTGGCAAAATAGCAGCGATTTCCCCTATGTTGCCGGTGTTGCCGATTCCACTGAAACACCGGAACACCCCCAAACCACAACATTAAAACCGCCTAGCATATCACTCGAACATCCGGTTTGGGCAAACGTCCTAGCAGACGGCGAGATAGTGGCGATATCCGACTATCTTGAGAACCCGGCAGCTTCATCGCCCAATTCCCCTGTGACTGCGCTGCGTTTTCGGGCAATTTTGGCAGGGCCTGCGCGATTTGGAGGGGCTGTAAATGGCATGATGATTGTTGGTAAGTCGCAACCTCACGAGTGGTCGGTAGCCGATCGGCAGCGCCTTGAAGCAGCATCAGACGCGATCGGCAGTGCGATTTCTCACATTCAAAAAACTCAAGAAATTGCCAGCTTAAACGAAAAGTTACAGCGACAAGCTAAATACAAAAATCTACTCAGGTCAGTTGCTGCCTCGAACGACACAAATTCAGAAGTCGATCGAGTTTTGCAACAAGTTATTGAAAATACCGTCGATACCCTGGAAGTAGATAGAGGTCAAATCTTGCTGTTGAAATATACAGAATCTATCTTAAAACCTTCCGCCCCCTATCAAACACCCAAAGCAAAAATTGTATTAGTTTGCGAATCTGTTTTGACAAAAAGCGAGGTGGCGAAACAAAGCTCGACAGCACAAACAAAAAATAAGGATAAAACTGCTAATTCTAAATCCAAAACTCCCAACTCAAAACCAAATAACTATCCCGCTTTCTGGATGTCGGAATCTAATTTGTGCGAACAAGCATTCCACAGCGCACCCAAACCCCTTGCCCTCGCTGACGCAGGCGAATTAATCGGCAAGGAACAACAGAGCACCGCAGAAATCTTGAAACTCCAAGGCAATCGCGGCTTGCTGCTAGTTCCCCTCACGGGCGGTAGCTGCCAGGAAACAGTTTTGGGTTTCTTGGTTTTGCAGCACTCCGAGGCACGCACTTGGAACCCGGAAGAATTAGAAGTTCTCGAATCAGTCAGCGCTCAAGCGAGCAAGATGATTATCCAAATTCAAACGTTTAAGGAATTGCAAACCGCAGTCTTAGACAGAACCGCTCAGTTGCAGCAAAGCCTCGACGTGCAGGGGAAACTGTACGAACAATCTGCCACTCAGCTAGAGCAAATGCGGAAATTGAAGCTGATTAAAGACGAGTTTCTCAGCACTCTGAGTCACGAGTTGCGTACCCCTTTAACAATCATGAAGCTGGCGATTCTGATGCTCAAACAAGCTGAACTGCCGTCAGCGAATCGGACTAAGTATCTCGACATTCTAGAACAGCAGTGTTCTAAGGAAACTGCTCTGGTTAACGATTTGCTGGCCCTCAAGCAGTTTGAGCCTCAGCAATTCCCGATTTCTCTAATCAAAATCGATCTCAACCGTTTATTTCAAGATTTAGCTGGGGATTTTGAAAAACAGTGGGCGGATAAACAATTGACTCTGAAGCTGGATTTGCCCAAGTTGACGCCTTGCTGGGAAACTGACCCGGACATTCTCAATCGGGTGCTGCTGGAACTGCTGACGAATGCTGGAAAATACTCTGCTTCTGGAACGGCAGTAGTTTTGGAGGCGTCTGAGGCAGCCGGCTATATTGTCCTGAGCATTTCTAATTTCGGGCGCGGCATTTCTGCGGCTGATTTGCCCCACATCTTTGACAAGTTCCGCCGTGGCACTGGCATTACTGACCAAGCTATCGCCGGTACGGGTTTGGGTCTGGCTCTGGTAAAGTGTTTAGTGCAGCACTTGAATGGTACTATTGAGGTATCTAGCTGTCCGGCAGAAAGTTCAGAAGCTGACAATTTGTGGCGCACATCTTTTACTCTGACTCTGCCGCAATTTGCAGCGGAACTCTGTAATGTAGAAGAATAGTTCGGTTGAGAAGTTGCTGGGAATGTGCAGCGAACAGGCGAAACTAGAAGACTCCCCCGAAGAGGGAGATTGGGAAATGTCGTAAACGCTACCAAGTCCTCTGTTTTGAATTGTTTGTCGGGTTGGCGTCTAAATTGCAGGTTCTCGATTGATGATGTTCCCCAGGACTTATATTATGTCTGGTTATTGGCCCGTAATTAGCGCGTGTTTTTAGTGAGTGCGACTGTCCTCTATTTATTAATTAATCAGGACTTGCATTACTTACTAGGAACTTAATTATAATTGTAGAGTCGGAGATGATATTACGCAGTATAGGCCAAAGAAACTGAGTTTTAACTGTTTCAAATGCCTGCAACCCGTATTTTCGTACAAGCGGTTTCTCCGTCCTGGATTGTCCCCTAAAAATTGTCACGGTGCATGGAATTCGATCGCCAATATTATGCTCACAAAAGCTGCACCTAAAACCCTGCGTTGGCAACGTTCTAAATATTCGCCACTGGCACGGCAAATAGACATTTTTGCAGCGGCGGGAAAGTTTATGTTTTTTTTGTGGTGGGACGCACTGCTGCAAAATAATTCGCCTCATACTAGAAGAATTCGCGCTCATTGGTTGGTCAATACTTTGCTGAATTTAGGCCCGACTTTTATTAAAATCGGGCAGTCTCTCTCGACTCGCGCGGATTTGCTGCCGCTTGAGTATGTGAAGGAACTCGAACAGTTGCAGGATCGGGTTCCTGAGTTTAGTTCCGAAGAGGCGATCGCTCTTGTAGAATCAGAGTTAGGCAAGGATATTTATGCTTTGTACCGCGATTTTGACCCGTCGCCGATCGCTGCTGCGAGTCTGGGACAGGTACACAAAGCAAGGCTGCACACTGGGGAAGATGTGATTGTAAAGGTGCAGCGTCCGGGTTTGGAAAGTTTATTTGATTTGGATGTGAAGGCGGTGCGCCAAGTGATGCGTTTTTGCGATCGCTATTTGCCTGGGACGCGCAAATATGACCTAGAATCTATTTATCACGAGTTTTTTAAGATTTTATATCAAGAAATTGACTACGTGCAAGAAGGTAAAAATTCCGATCGCTTTAGCCATAATTTTCGAGAATATCCTCAGATTATTGTCCCGAAAGTCTACTGGCAATACACGACTAAAAAAGTGCTGACTCTAGAATACGCACCAGGGATTAAGGTGGACGACCGCATTAGTTTAGAGGCGATTGGAGTTGATATTGTGAAGCTCAATCAACTTGGAATTTGCTGTTATTTGAAACAGTTGTTAATTGACGGTTTTTTTCAAGCTGACCCGCATCCGGGAAATTTGGCGGTGACAGAAGATGGTAGCTTGATTTTTTACGATTTTGGGATGATGGCTGAGGTGAAGTCTCTGGCTAAAGACCAAATGGTTAAGACTTTTTTTGCTGTGATGAGAAAGGATACTGACGAGGTAATCAATACTTTAATTAAGATCGGCTTGGTTGAGCCGATGCCGGATATGATGCCGGTACGCAGGCTGATTGCTTTTCTGTTGGATAAGTTTATTGATAAGCCGATCGACTTTCAAGCTTTTAATGAAATTAAGAACGAACTTTACATCATGTTCGAGCAGCAACCGTTTCGCTTGCCTGCAGAAATGATGTTTATTATCAAGTCGGTGACGACTCTCGACGGCATTGCTAGAACTCTCGACCCGGACTATAATTTCCTAGCATCCGCTCAGCCTTTTGTCAAGAGTATTGCAGTGAGCAAGGGGCGGGGAAATGCGATCGGAGAATTGGCAAGGCAAGCGCGAAGTTTTATTACATATAAGTTGCAGCAGCCAAGTAAAGCGGAAGTTTTTTTCAAACGTTTAGAGAAGCGGATAGAAGATGGCGAGTTGCAAATAAGAGTGCGAAATATCGAGAGCGAAAGAGCCTTGAAACGCATTCATTTAGCCCTGAAAACTCTAATTTTCGCTTGTCTGACTGGTTTTGTGTTTCTGTCGGGTGCTGTGCTGCTGGTGGGCGGATATCAAACGGGGGCGATGGCAGCTTTTGCGGTTGCGGGATTCAGTGGCTTGTTTGTGTTGCGCTCGTTGTTAGATTTGTTGGTTAAGGAAAAGCTCGATCGAATCGTCGATCGATAAATATACTGGGTAATTGGGAATTGCGATCGTAGTCCGGACTTTAGCCGTAATTAAAAAAACTAATGCTGACTCATGTCTCCTGCAATAGTTAGTCTAACCAGTATCCTTTCCTACTGCTATATCTTGTTAAACAGGAGAATTGGTGATTTTTTGAACCATCAAGTTTTTAATCTCGTGAAGATCACTCTTGATGAGATAAAAAGGAGCTCCCTGTTTGGGAACACTATATATAGGGGACCTGCGTAAGTCCTGTCAAAAGCTAAAGTTCTCTTCGATACGACTCAAGAACTCATTAGTCCTCATAGCGAGCACTTTAGCTAAAAACCCCGTGGGTTTCAACCCCTGGCGGACTGGCGGACGATCGGCTGACGTTGTTACTGCCAACTCAACTTGCTAACATAATTTGCGACTTTAGGTAGGGGCGGATTCTCAAAGCACGAAGTTATACTCCTAACATATATTAAACGCGATCGCCCGCCCCTACAAAAAATGTACGCCCAAACATTGCTAAAACCAGACGGCCGCCCACTCACACTGTACAGCCGCTACCCAATCCCACAAGGTATCGCGGCCGTAAGTCCCAGCAATGAACCCGTACAGGCAAACCCCCACTTTCGCTGGCATCCTTTGCGGGGGGAATGGGTAGCATACGCCAGCCACCGTCAGGGAAGAACTTTCATGCCGCCGCCGGAATACAACCCGCTGGCAGCGACAATTAACCCTAAGTTTCCGACAGAATTGCCGCCGGGAGATTACGATGTAGCAGTGTTTGACAACCGCTTTCCCTCGATGACTTTGCAAGCAAAAAACGCACCTGCAAATATTGTCGAAACTTTGCCAGCTAAAGGCATTTGCGAAGTCGTGGTTTTCACTCAAGATCCGCTGGCTTCCCTCGGTTCTTTGGAGTTATCTCACTTGGAATTATTGTTAGCAGTATGGGCCGATCGCACTTCAGTTATTGGCAGCAATCCCCAAATTGAATACGTCTTGCCCTTTGAAAATCGCGGCGTCGAAGTCGGAGTAACTTTGCACCATCCCCACGGTCAAATTTACGCTTATCCGTTCGTCCCTCCGGTGCCGGCACGGATGTTAGAATGTCAGTCGGTTTACTATCAAAAAAACAGTAGCGGTTTGCTGCAAGATTTGATTCAAAAAGAGATTTCCGACAAACAGCGAATTATTTATTTAGACGAAGAGGCGATCGCCTTTGTCCCCGCTTGTGCCCGCTACCCTTACGAAGTGTGGATTGCCCCCATATCCCCCGCTGCTACATTTATCGATTTGACGGAAAAACAGCGGCAATCACTCGCTAAGGCCTTAAAAACAGTCACCCTCAAATACGACGGTTTGTGGCATCGCCCGTTCCCTTATTTGATGGCTTGGTTTCAAGGGCCCACAGACGGGAAACCCCATCCAGAAGCGCATTTGCACGCCCAATTTTATCCGCCCTATCGATCGAGCGATCGATTAAAATACCTAGCAGGAACCGAACTCGCCGCCGGAATGTTTGCCAACGACGCTTTACCCGAAGAAAAAGCTAAAGAATTGCAAGCAGTATCTATCGATTTTAGATTTTAGATTTTAGATTTTGTAGATTTTAGATTTAGGAAATGTTAACTAAAATCTGTGATTTTCTTCCTTCTCCCTTCTTCCTGACATCCGTTACATCCCGTACATTGCTCGTTGCCGAACTTCCTTCTTCCATATATGATAAACTCATTAAACCCAGAAGTTGAACGCAAACTCGAATTCATCCGCAAAGCCTTAACCGAAACAAAAGCGATCGCTCTTCGCTTGCGAGGCACGGACTGGTTTGCCTGGGCCACAGCCGGCGGTTCCCATACAGTATTGCTAACCGCAGAAACCGGAGTGGCAGAACTTTTAATTACCGCCGAAACAGCTTGGGTTCTCACCGATGAAATCGAAGCTCAACGCTTGCAAGACGAGGAATTGCCAGCCAACTTTAAAATGCACATCTATCCTTGGGCAGATGTTGCACAGCGCGAAGCTTTCGTCAAAGAAATTACTGGTGGCCGTAACGTCATGAGCGATCGGCCAAATGCCCAAGAAACACCAATAATCGCATCTCTACAGTCTCGCAAACAGGCAATGATGTCAAGCGAATTAGAGCGATACCGACGAGTCGGGCGTCTAGCCAGCGAAGCGATGACAGAGGTACTTTCCGCCGCCAAACCCACATGGACAGAATATCAGCTAGCGGGAGCCGGTGCAGAAGCTTTGTGGGCGAGAGGTTTGCATCCAGCCCTGACATTAGTTGCTGGAGAAAGGCGTTTGCCGCTGTACCGCCACGCCACAGCAACCGCCGAACAAATTGGACGACAAGCAATGTTAGTATTTTGCGCGAGGGGATGGGGTTTGTATGCAAATTTAACTAGATTTGTCTGTTTCGATTTTCTTGGGGAAAAGCATTCAGAGTTGCACCGACAAGTCAGGGAAATTGAAGCAGCGGCGCTAAATTTGTGTCGGCCGGGAGTAACGCTGAATGCCGTTTATGATACGCTTAAAGCTGCTTACGAAGAGCACGGATATCCTCAAGCAATTGCGGAACACCATCAAGGCGGAACTACCGGATATTTGGCGCGGGAAATTGTGGCGAATCCGGCTACTTCAGATATTTTGGCAGAAAATATGGCTGTGGCTTGGAATCCGAGTTTGTCGGGAGCAAAAATTGAGGATACGTTTGTAATTCACAGCGATGGAACGTTGGAAAATTTGACTTTTGATCCGAATTGGCCCAGTGTTGAAGTCGCGGGAAGGTTGCGCCCTTTGCCACTGGAAAGATGGGACGATCGACCTTAGTCAATTTAACTTATCGCTTTAGAGAAAAAAAGTACACTACCCTACAAAACGCATTAAATTGAGTTCGGATCGCCGTACTTAATGTTTTGTTACATACTGATAATTTTTCCCCCAAACTTACTTAAGCAAAAACGCTGCTACATAAAGGTTTCCAGGACTTGCAGCCATGTAAAAAATTTTTCAAAACCGGGAAAGTCTCACTCCGTATTGGTTTGGATCGGAACGATAGCAGCAGGCGGCGGAAGTTCCCCTCAGTCTACCCCACAGCCCTGTATTTTAGTCTGCAGTTTCTAATTCCTCTAATTCTTGTGTAGACTGCCATCCAGCTTGCCAGAGCGATCGGTCTTTGAGCTGTGCGGCGTTCAGCCAAAAACGGACATTTGGATCGCACGCCGCCACCATTTCTGCAAATACCCATTTACCTTCGTTTTTTCGGTTGACCACTTGAAAGTGTCGCCACCCCCAAGTTTTTTGGTGTGAAGTCCATCGGGAACCAACTAAATAAGGAAATTTTTGTTTTTTGCTCACAGTGTTTTTGTGCAAAAATATATTAGAAAGCAAGTGAATTGTAATATAGCAATCCTAAATCCTTTGTGTAATTCTTGTAGGGGCAAACCCCTCGTGGTTGCCCCCATGAGGCAGGGGTAGGCAAAGAAAGGCACTATGCCTACATCTTTGTACGACTCCTGCAAGGATTGCTATAACTCGTTCTGTTTGATGATATTCATTCCCTATTAAAGCTCGTCAAATCCTCTCCCCCTCTCCCCTTCTCTCGAACATAACAGATAATATAGAGCCGCTGCAGCTTACATGAGAGTTCTCCTAAACTCTATCTGCAAGTAGATGCGTTGATTGTAACTTGCCGCAGTTTCGCATCGGCTTCAAAAGTAAGGGCAGTTCAATGACTGCCCCTGTAATTAGTTATACCTATTGAATAGGATAATTTTTCAGGCGATCCACAAATAGCAAATTTATCCAGTACCAGCTAAATCGTGAATCTCAAATCTAAAAGCAAATAACCCAGGTTATAGTTGTGCAGAATAATCCTTTCTGTGAAACTTACTCAAATCTACTTTTAGAGCAGATTTGACGTTCACTTCCTGTGTCTACCAAGGCGGTCGGCCGCTTCTTGTCCACAGGCGTGTTTTCGAGCCCAACTTTCCCTACAAACATTTTTTCAATCTTAATCGTGTTTCATCGATCCTGTACAGCTCAATAAAAACGCACTTTTAGGTAAGATTGACTAATTTCTTTGATTCTGTCGCTACCTCTTGATTACTTCCCTGTTAAGGCTTTTGGCCTGATAAGTCCAGAGGAAGTTGGGGAAGCCGGAGGCGAACCGCATTTGTTTGCAGCCAGAGAGTGATAGCGTGCTTCCGTTGTGGAGTCACGTACTCTCCCGGTCGGATCACGCCAGCACAGACGCCGATGTTTTTAATAAGGGTTTCTCGCTCCGATGAACTTGCACCCTGTAGCAACCTGACTTGGGCTTTGATAAAATCCACGTTCATAGCTGAAAGTAAAAGTAAGTAAAGAACTCAGTTAAATAGCGATGCTTTGCTTCCGATTGTAACTCTAAAACCACTTCGTATGAATCAAATTGATTCAACATCCCCAGGATGGGGATCGGGGCGTCTAGAGCTAGCCAACTTTATTTACTTTATCTGTTTTTGCTAGCAAAAGTGTCACTATGCTAGCAGTTTTGGCAGAATTATTTATAGTTAAGAACTGTTACAAATTTGGCTCGGTTTCCACAATACGGTAGAGTTTAGTGCTAACGCTACTTTCCTGAACTCAAAAAGTTCAGCATTGTCTCCAACTCCTTGCCTTCCTAGGTTTTACACTCCCCGATTGGGAAGCGATCGCTCGGGGAACATTCCTCTTCGATCGCCCCTCTTAACACCCGGACACTGCCACATCACCCTATTGATTTAGATCGTCCCGTAGACTTGGCTGTGGACTATAACTTCAGGCATACGTGTTGTTACCGGGGCTACAATAAGCGAGCAAGTTTTTATTGTTGTTTCTCAAGGATATATTTTTGGGATTTTCTTGCAAAGCCCTTATTTGTGTTAATTAAGGCAGCTTTGCGATCTCCGGGCCAACGAAGACTCGCAGCTTGAGAATCCAGATATTTTGTGCTGTGTGGCGGTGAATCTGTTTCCTGAATTCATTGGGGGCGATCGCTCGTCCGCGAGAATTGCCAGTAACGGATCATTTTGTATAATTCATAACATATCTGTCGCTGCTAAGAATTTAAAAACAGCACAAGTTTAAACAGTCTTCCATCCGTCGATCGCTCCTAACAGCCCACAAAGATGGATATAAAAAATTAACTCTGCATACCCGATTATTTAAGGCGATTTTCCCTTAGCTATTTGCCTGAAACAGCAATTCGATATAGCCCAATTGGTCAGATATTTAAGTTTAATTAACTATTGATTAAGCTAATAAGTCTAAGTGATAAAATACAAAAAATAACCGTTTCAATTAGCTATTAAAATTAACTCATTGAGGATTGGCTTATAATTGAAAATATATACAGCGTCTTCCAGGCTGATGAAGTTTAGGGACAAAGGGTTTCGCCCTGTCCCTACGGGTATAGAACGATAGGCGGGGGGTACTTCATAAATGTGGAATCTGCTGTATTTACAGCCATCCTTATTGTTAAAAAGATAGTTTTTGACGGTGGAAGCCCAGGTTTAGGCAACTCTGGACGTTAATTAAAGATATTAATTAATCGGCGTTGCACAATTTGAGGATTATTGTGGTGAGTTGGGTTAGGCGTCCCGCCTGCTTTGAAAATACACGCCTTCGGTCTCATGGGCCCATCACAAAAAGAATCAAAATTATCCCACTATTATGCAACCTCAATTAACCAGCCCATACGAGTTATTTCACTCTACAAAAACGAACCACCAGGCAGCATAGAAAATCCCCTCGCGCAGAAGCTGGGGAGGGGAAATGGTGAATAAAATTATTCGTTTTAAATTATCGATATGTAGGTCGGTTTTTGCAATATCAAGAGGTATCGAGCGAGCGAACGACCCATGTTGGTCAGTCGCTAAGATAATTTCCCGGTGGGAAACCGAGAAATTATCAACTAAATCAACCTTTTTTCTGCTGGCGTTGGAGCTTAGTTTTCCAATTGGCGATTTCCTTCTGAGCCGGCTGATAACTCTTAGTACCCGACGGCACCAGCGAAGCAGCTTCAACTGCCTCTTTCAGCTTTCCTTGAGAGCCGCGCAACTGAGCAATTTTGAGAATACTTTCGCTCCACTCTCCAATTAACTGTTGAGCTTCTTCATACTTCGGCTGACCGGGTTCAATTTTATTAGCTTGCTGGATGCCTTTACTGTAAGAAGAGGCAACCCCCCGCTTAATTTGACCCTTAGCAGCCGATAGCAAAGCAGCATTTACATCCTGGTCTTTGGATAGCTCCTCCCACTGAGCGATCGCCTGTTTCGACTGATTGTACACAGGCTTATCGGCATCAGGCATCAATTTAGCCGCCCCGATCGCCCCCTTGAAATCGCCCCGAGCAGCCCGCCCGTTAGCTATATCCAAAATCGTTAAACTCCAGCGCTCAATATCCTGTTGAGCCTGCGGGTAGAGCGGATCGCTAGCCGGAATCGTTCGAGCCTTAGCCACTGCTTTATTAAAACTAGAAGCCGAACCATCCTTGAGGAAAGTTTTCGCCTCAGCCCACACCTGCTGGCTCGATGGTGGCTGCTTGGTTCCAGTCCCTGCTTGCACCGCCCGCGGTTGGTTCTGCGAGCCCCCAACACCAGTAGATTGTTGAGATCCAGAGTTTTGGGCATTTTCAGCAGGCGATCGAGGATCTCCTTCCTGCTGACCAATAAAGATTGATTTGTTCGTCACAAAAACACCCAACAGCAGCACCAAAGCCGTAGCTGAACTCCACAAAACTAGCTGCTGCAAAAATGACTTGTCCGACCCCCCGTTATCCCGATCCTCCGGCTTTTGCAAGTTGGGTCGATCGCCCCCGCGATCGGCAGGGGCCACAGCATCCGGCTGCGGCGACACAGGCGGCATCTCAACCGACGAATCCTCAGCATTGCGAACTGCCGGAGGCAGATCCATTCGAGCCGTAGCCGTCGCCATTTGCGGGCGATCGAACCCATCACCCGTACCAACCGTCATATTGCCGTTGCGTCCGGCCAACGCAGCAGTTGGTATACCTGAAGCATCCGGCAAAATCACCAAATTAGCCTTTCCCGGAGGATTCACCACCATCAAAGGTTCTTGTTTCGGACGCAAATGGTGATCGCACAGCTCCGGCAGCCGATCGCTCAAAAAACGGTCTAAACCCTTAATGGTCATGCACTGTCCCGATCGCAGCCCCTCCAAAAGCGCCGTCGTAAAAAACCCCTGACGCAAAGCCGAAGTTTCCCGCGAAACTTGATTCGGGCGGCAAGAAAGCACCGTCGGGATTTCCAGTGCCCGCGCCAGCTCGACCGTTTGAGAGCCGATCGTTTCCCCCGCTTTCACAATCTGGCTGCGGTTCATATCAACCAGCACCAATACCGTTTCCGTAGGAGCGTTTTTCAGAGTATTCAACAGCAACTCTACCGGAATCCCCGTACCCTGAATGTCAGCCGGATTGCCGTCAATCGGCATCAAATAATCCTTACCTTCATAGCTGACACCGTAGCCGCTAAAAAAACACCAGAGTAAATCTCCCTGTTGCACGTGTTCCGCGCAGAGGCTTTGGGTCAATCTCAGAATATTTTCCCGATTTGGATATGTCGATTGACCCCAAAGCGACGGCGAGCTATCGGTCATCAGCAGACATCCATCCGGCGCAAAACCGGCCTCCTCAGTCACAAAGCCGTACAGGGCCTCTGCATCCTCTTGGGCATAACTCAAAGGCTGGAGTAACTGATATTGATTGATGCCTATTGCAATACAAGCGTGATTTTTCATCCCCATATGCCCTATATATATAGTGGACAGCTTGCACAAAACGATAACACATAGCTGTTTAAGGTTATACCCACTTTCGCCAGCACTCAGAGAGCCGTTGTCCGAAGGCAGAACTCCCAACAAGCCCCCAAATTTAGCATCCTAGAATTTTTAATTTTTATATGACCGTAAAAATTTATACCCTGTGCCTGCCTTTAGAAAAATAAAGTTAAATTGGATACACAGGCCAGTCTATTTGACTCTAATTTTCACCAAACTACACCAAAAAGGAATAACCCGCCAATGGTCTCTACCGCCAAAAAAGAAATCGCCCCCCACAGCGAATCGCTACTGAGGCAAAAGCATCCTAAAACTCACAGCCACTATAGGTTTCAGGATTTTTTTGCCTTCGATCGCCAGAGGGGTACAATTGACGACTGGAATGAGTCGCGCAACATTTTTACCAGCGAAGACTTCATTATCGGTTTGGTGGAGGGGCTCGAAGAAGAAGTCGGCCCCGCGTCCTCTGTCATCATGTATACTATTGGTTGCCAGTGGGGACTCCAAGATTCCGAATTTTTTCAAAAATGGTTTAGTGCCGAATTCAGCCAGAACATCCGCCAGTCAAATCTCATGTTTCTGCTAGAAACTTGGTGGTGGCCTTTCACGGCTCAAGGTTGGGGTCGCTGGGAAGTTGACATGAGCGATCGCAAACACGGCTGCATCTTCATCAATATCTTTGACTCAGCAGTTGCTCGCACTTTGGGCGACGTAGGCAAACCGGTTTGTCACCTATATGCCGGTTTGTTCGCCGGTTTCTTCGGATCTCTAGTCAAAAAGCCTCTGAGCTGTATAGAACTCCAATGTTACTCAATGGGAGAAACATATTGCAAGTTCCTGCTCGGCAACCCTGATAAAATTGATGCAGCAGCATTCTGGCTCAACGAAGGTGCCAACGCCCGCGATATTCAAACTCGACTGCAACACGGTGAAATATTGCGGTAAACAACCTGGAAAGGCACATCCCCTGCCCTGCCTTTCCTCCCACCAATTTCGCGATCGAAAGTGCGATGGTGGATTTCTCCAGGCAGGAAGAAAGATGAAAAGTCAAACTTCATGGTTGGACCAATCTGTCCAAGAATTCTTTGGTCACTATAATTGGCTGGGAAAATCTTTAGAAACCCCAAATGGCTCGACGAACGGTCAACTTCTGAGTTTAACCCAGCCAGTAGCAGACTTTTTTCAAGCTATTTCTTGGGAAGGAATTCCCGAAGTAGGTGCCCTACCCCTACCGCCACCCTTGCCAGTAATTTCTATTTCTGAACAAGCAGAAGTCACCATTGATGACCTATTCGACCTGTTTTAATCTGTGTAGGGAATGGAAAATGAAAAATAGGGCACTCCCTCATTCATCTTCCCTCCTTCCTCTTTCCTCATCCCTCAAAATCCATTACTTAAATCCGTTAAATCCCGTACATTGCTCGTTGCCGAAATTCCTTCCTTTTATCAATTACCGATTACCACTTAATTAAAATCATGCACCCTGAGATTGAGGCGTTGCTGGATCAGGCAGAAAACCGCTTTTTAAAAGGCGAAGAACTCATAGCTTTTAAGCGTCAAGCTGTAACCCTTGTCCAGCGCTTAAAAATTTACGAATTTTTGCGAGAGAAGGAAGCAAGCATCTTCCAACCAGTAGCCAACAAGCTACAAGAAACCTTCCCCGACGAAAAACAAGAAACCTTAGAACGAGCGCTCAAACATTGGGTGTTAGTCTTGCGGTACTGCGCTATGGCTATGCTGCTAAACGATCGAAATTTTATCGAACAGCGCCTTGTAGACTGGCTTTCCGGCATAGTCGAAGCCCACCAAACTCAAAACATCGAAGCAACTGTTTGCAATCTGCTGCAAACTCGTTTAAAAGAATTGCTTTCCGAGCAAGCCCAGGCTATCTTGCAACCATTTTTCGACCAAGCACAGTCAATTATTATTGACCAAGGTAATAAATAATCAGCTTTCTTCCCAATTTCCAATTTCCAATTTCCAATTCCCGATTCCCAATTCCCAATTTCCGATGATTAATATTGGCGACTTACTCAAACAGCCCCGACTCCCTGGAAACTACTTTGCCAGCGATGCCTACATCAGAGGCGACCTCGAACTCGGCCTCCTCGAAAACCGCCGGGGCGATCGGCTTTTAGCACTGCCACAAACACTGATTCAAGCCATTTATATCGGCTTAGAACAAGAAACAGGTCAAGCCTCCCGCCTCGTGCTGTTCAACTGCGGTCGCTGGTGGGGTAAAAACTTTTACGTGCGTTTTTGCGAAGAAGTCAGCGAATACTACGGTCAGCCCGTTTCTGAAATGGAAATGGTAGAATTTCTTCAGTCCTTGCAGCAGTGTTGGAAAACTCATGGATGGGGAACATTTGATCTAGACCCCAGCTATTCCGAACAGGGATTTTTAATAGTAAAAATTGCTAACTCTCTTTTTGCTAAAACAGCCCCCAAGTCTAAGCGACCAGCCTGTTTTCTAGAAGCAGGTATTTTAAGTTCGTTCTTTAGTCAGCTCACAGGTCGAGAACTTCACTGCCTGCAAACATCCTGCGAATCATTGGGTGCGGACTGCAACCGCTTTATTTTAGGGCTGCGCGATCGCCTCCTGTCGGCAGATTCTATGGTCGAAGAAGGAAAAGACCATGAAGCTATTATCAGTCAACTTTCCCCAAAAAACTGACTTCTTTGACAGCTATTACTTTGCTGCTAATAGCTGTCAAATCGATTGTTGGGCAGCCATATTATCCACCGTCTCATCAAAACTGTGAGTTAAATTATAAAAAAGCTCCTGAGTCAAAAAATCAGGTTTTAGCAATTTAAATAAAACCTGATTATAACTAGCAGCTATAAAATTCATAACTTACTCTAGAAATTCATAAAATTTAAAAGCAATCAAAACCTCAAACATTTTGCTAGAACTTAATGGACGCCAATGAACTTCTAACTCGATATGCAGCCGGCGAAAGAGATTTTAGACTGGCAAATCTGCGCGGCATTGTGTTGAGTCCGATCGATTTATACCGTTCCAGCGATGCCCCAACTCTAATTTTGGCAAACCTGAATCAACACCAGCAACGACCCTACTTAATCGGTGCTAACCTCAGCGGGGCAGACCTCACCAAAGCCCATCTGAGCCGAGCCAATCTCAGCAAAGCTGACTTAAGCGGAGCCAATCTCACCGGCGCTAACCTTATGGCAGCCAGTCTGAGCGGCGCCAATCTCATCGGAGCCAATCTCACCGGCGCTAACCTAGCCGGAGCTCATCTGAATTGGGCAAACCTGACCGGAG
>Ga0164305_10000150_pt1 | contig 22677 bp, 22 predicted proteins | sample Whisoiple_237_MG_FD_110215 | JGI IMG/M metagenome (GOLD analysis project Ga0164305, IMG submission 110215) | Soil microbial communities amended with pyrogenic organic matter from upstate New York, USA - Whitman soil sample_237_MG | ecosystem: Environmental > Terrestrial > Soil > Agricultural...
CAGGCGCGCTCGATGGCAATGTTCGCAACGATGATGTTGGGCGAGGATGATGCCGCGACGCGTAGCCGCGCGGTTTCAGGCGCCAAAATGCAGATCGGCCGCTCGGCAAAAATCGTCGGGCACGGCGCGATCCAGCTGCATGGCGGCGTCGGCATGACGATGGAATTGAAGGTCGGCCATTATTTCAAGCGCGCAACGATGATCGATGTCTTGTTCGGCGATGCCGATTATCACCTGGCGAAACTCGCCGACGCCGGCAGCCTTGCGGCTTAAGACTGCAACAGCGGCGCGGCCGATGCGTTCGGCCCGCTCACCGTCACCTCCACCACCTCGGGCGGGCGCATGAAGCGCACCGGCACGATCGACGTGCCGAGACCCGCCGAGACGATCACGTGGCGTGGGCCCTCACTCGAATGCCCGTAGACGAGCTTCGACCCGAACCGCTTGCCGGCAACGACGGGTCCCATGAAAGGCAGCACGACCTGCCCGCCATGGGTGTGGCCGCAGAGCGTCAGCGCGATCCGGTCGGGTACTTTCGGGAAAATGTAGGGCTCATGCGCAAGCAGGATTGCCGGCGCATCGTCGTGGACCTGCGCGAGCGTGCCGGCGAGATCGTCGGCGCCTTTGCGTACGCCGGTGCGGAAATTCCACCAGGCGAGCTGGTCGGCAAGCCCGAGCAGCCAGAACGGCTGGCCGTCATGGGTCAGGCGCAGGGCATCGTTTTCGAGGAGGCGGATGCCGGCATGGCGCAGTCCGCGCCGCACGCCCTCGGCGCCGTCCGACTTCATGCCGGGGAGGGGACCGTGCCACCAATCGTGGTTCCCGAGGATGGCAAAGGAGCCGAGCGGCGCTTTGAGGACCGAGAGCGCCTCCGCCCATTGCTCCGGCATAACCGGGCCGGTGACGAAGTGATGCCCGCCGGAAAAATCCCCGAGGAGCACGGTGAGATCGGGGTCAAGCGCGTTGGCGACTTCCGCGATTTCGCGGATGCGCGACGCCGGCATCCACGGCTCGCAGGCATGGATGTCGGCGATAACAGCGATCTTCAGGCGGAGGTCGGCGGGCCAGGTCGCGGGGTCGACGGTGTAGCGCGTCACGTCGAGCATGAGCGTCGGCTCGATGGCGAGGGCGTACGAGCCGAACGCCGCCGATCCGAGGGCGAGACCGCCGAGGCCCTGCAGGAAGTGCCGGCGGGTTAGCATGCTAATCCTTTTGCGGCCTCGTCGAGCGAGGCGGCGGCTGCGTCAGGCAGCGAGGCCTCTCGCCTTGGGAAGTCGCGGCATTGAGTCCTCGACACGAGCCTTCCGCTCCGGCCGATCGACCTGCACCTGCAAGGCCGCTGCGACGGCGGAAATGCCGATCTCACGGTAGAGCCGCGCGAGCAGGTCGCGGGGCACGTTGGCAGTTTGGACGGGAGCGGGCTCGACAACGCGGGACTCGGACATTTTTCACTCGTGACGCAAGAGAACACACACCACCGCGCGGTCAACACGCAGTGAACGAATTGTTTAAATCGCAGATATCCGCTTAAGGCGCCGTTAAGCCTGTCCGGAGCCGCGAGTCCCGCGGCGGGAGGCGAAGATCACTACTAGCTGTGCGGGCATAACCATCGAGGCCGCAACCGAGGTACGGTACTGCCAGCACGGCGACACCCTTCTGATCTGCGAACCTTAAAGGGCGCGGGCGCCCCTCAAATCTGCCGATTGATCTCCGTTAGATCAGATATTTCCCGCAAACCGGCCACATTGGCGGGGTTGAATCGCGGTCAAATTGCTTCGGGAAGGGATGTTTCGAATGCTTCTCGCACGCGGGTTTGCCGTCACCGCGGCGACATTGTTGCCGGTCGCCGCCGGACTTGTCGCATCGCCTCTATCGGCTGCGGAATCATCGGCTGCAGCCGCATCCGCAATCTGCGCGGACGCGGCCGATCTCACGGTTTTACCCTCGCCGATCGCGCCGTGGAAAGGCGCGCCATTGCGCGTCATGGTGGTTGCAGAAAAGCCGGTTCACGGCGCGCTTTCGCTGATCGCGCCCGATGGCAGCGTCGCGGCCACATCGTCGGACCGGCACGGCGGCGGGCCTTATTCCTGGTTTGCCGAGATCGCTACGCCGGCGGCCGGGACATGGCATGCAAAGCTCGCCCTCGACCACGTGTCGGCCGGATGTGGGGCGATCACCCGCGAAATTGTCGTGAATGCGCGCAAGCCCGAGTCTCCAGGAACCCCGCCGGGCCGTATCTGGCAGGTGCGCAATAGCTGGAACAGCACGACGGAATCGTTGTTTTCGGCATGGATCGAGAAGCTATTCGATGCCCCACCCGACCAGGATCTATCGTGGAAGGTGTGGCATGAAGTGCTGCGCGACAAATCGCGCAATTTCCTGTTCAACTATTTGGGCCGCGGCGAAGACAACCTTACGGCGAGCTTACGTCCCGACTGCGCTGACTTCGTCTACTTCTTGCGCGCCTATTTCGCTTTCAAAATGGCGCTGCCATTCGGATATTCGAATTGCTCGCGCGGCGCCGGGGGTAAGGCGCCCAAGTGTTACCAGTGGTTCGACGTCGAGCATCCCGAGACGACGCGTCCCGCCCCACCGCCTGAACAGGACTTGGCGTCGAGACCGATTGCGATCGCTTCCGCCGCTCCAGCCCCAAACTTTCTCGGATTGTTTGCTCAGGCGCAGCCGCAGCCGTTAGATGCGCCCGTAAATCCAGCAGTGCCGCCCGCACCACCAAAGCCGAAACGCCCGGCGACGTTCGCAGAATATTTGCGCGACGTCGGCGACGTGGTCCACAGCGGCGCGGTGCGAGTAGCGGCGAGCGACGACACCACCGATTTCTACAGCGTCCCGCTGACAGAAAAGGCGCTCCGCCCGGGAACCGTGTATGCCGACCCTTACGGCCATGTGCTGATGCTGGTGCATCGCGTGCCGGAAGTGAACGGGAAACCCGGCGTCTTTCTCGCCGTCGACGCCGAACCCGATGGGTCGATCACGCGTAAGCGCTTCTGGCGCGGCAACTTCCTGTTCGTGCACGATCCCGCGCTCGGCACCTCAGGGTTCAAGCATTTCCGGCCGATCGTGGGCGATAAAAATGGCCCGCTGCGACGACTCACCAATGCCGAGATCGCTAAAAATCCGCACTACGCGGACTTTTCGCTCGAACAGGCGCATATGCGCGCCGAGGATTTCTACGATCGCATGGATGACGTGATGTCGCCCGAGCCGCTGGATCCGGTGCGCGCGATGATCGACGCGATTACCAGCCTCAACGAGCAGGTGAAGACGCGCGTCACCTCGGTCGAGAACGGACGAAAATATCAGGATAAGCAGGCGGGCTTTACGGCGATGCCGAACGGCCCGTCGATCTTTCAGACCAGCGGCGCCTGGGAAGACTACTCCACGCCGGCGCGGGATTTCCGTCTCTTGATCGCGATCGATGTCGTGCGGAATTTTCCCGAGCGCTTCGTGCGGCGCTCGGACCGATATGCGATACCGGGAGGTAAAAGCATTGAGGACGTGAAGCGCGAGTTAGAGGGCGTGCTCGCATCTGAGCTTGCCGCGGGTAAGTTTTCCTATACTCGCAGCGACGGCTCGCAATGGACATTGTCTCTCAAGGACGTGATCGAACGGGCAGCAGACTTCGAGATGGCCTACAACCCGAACGACTGTGCCGAGATACGTTGGGGGGCCGCGGAAGACAGTGAGGAAGCGGCGACTTGCAAGCGGCACGCGCCGCAGGCGCAGCGCGCCACGATGTCGTCGGACTATCGCACTTGGTTCCGCGAGCGGCATTGGCCGACCCGCACCTAAGCGCGATAGAAGCTGGAGAAGAGTAGACCTCTCCCGTGGATTGGGAGAGGAGCGCGCGCCCTAAAAGATTGTTCACTCCAAATCGAGCGGCTCGGTGCCTTTTGGCTTCCCATCGGCGCCGAAGGTGATTTTCTCGATCCGCGCCTCAGCTCGCTTCAACAGATCGTCGCAGTGCTTTTTCAGCGCCTCCCCGCGCTCGTAAATGACGATCGACTCCTCGAGCGGAACGTTGCCCTTCTCGAGCCGGTCGACGATGTCCTCAAGCTCCTTCATGGCGGCTTCGAACGGCAGCGAGGCGATATCGGGCAGCTCCGTCATTTCGTCTCTCATTCTGCCGCTTCGCGGATCGGCACCGGCGGCGACCATTTCAGCACGGGTTTGCGGGCCGCCTCTGTTTCGTCCAGCCGGCGGCGCGGCGCAAGATAGGGCGCGCCGGTGAAGCGCTCGGTCTCGCCGCGTTTCGCGCTCATCGCCAGATCGCGCAGCGTGGCGATGAACAAATCCAGCGAGGCAAGCGATTCCGATTCCGTCGGCTCGATCAGCATTGCGCCGTGCACGACGAGCGGGAAATACATCGTCATGGGATGATAGCCCTCGTCGATCATCGCCTTGGCGAAGTCGAGCGTGGTGATGCCGCTGCCTTTCAGCCACGCATCGTCGAATAGAGCTTCGTGCATGCACGGCCGCTCGCCAAAGGGCTGCGACATCAGATCGGCAAGACAAGCGCGCACGTAATTGGCGTTGAGCACCGCATCTTCGGAGGCCTGGCGCAGACCGTCTGAGCCGTGCGAAAGGATGTAGGCGAAAGCGCGCACGAACATGCCCATCTGGCCGTGGAAAGCCGTCATGCGGCCGAAAGACTGCGTGCCTTCCGTCTGCTCGACCAGCCGCAATGCGTCACCGTCGCGCACGACGAACGGCACCGGCGCGTAGCGCGCGAGCCGCTGCGACAGCACGACAGGTCCTGCGCCCGGTCCGCCACCGCCATGCGGGGTCGAAAACGTCTTGTGCAGATTGATGTGCATGGCGTCGACGCCGAGATCGCCCGGCCGCACCTTGCCGACGATGGCGTTGAAATTGGCGCCGTCGCAGTAGAAGTAACCGCCGGCCTCGTGCACGGCGCGGGCGATCTCGACGATGTCGCGCTCGAACAGCCCGCACGTGTTCGGATTGGTCAGCATGATCGCGGCCACGTCCGGCCCCATCAACGCCTTTGCCGCATCGAGATGCACGTCGCCGTCGGCATCGGCCGGCACGGATTTCACCTCGAAGCCGAGCAGCGCCGCCGTCGCCGGATTGGTGCCGTGCGCGGAATCCGGCACAAGCACTGTGCGGCGCGTCGCTTCTTCGCCGCGCGCGGTGATCGCGGCTTTGATCGCCATCATGCCGCAGAGTTCGCCATGCGCGCCGGCCTTCGGCGATATGGCGACCGCGCTCATGTTGGTGAGGTCGAGCAGGTTTCTTGCGAGCGCCTCGATGAGCGCCAGCGCGCCCTGCACCGTCGCTTGCGGCTGCAGCGGATGAATGTCGCCGAAGCCCGGCAGGCGCGCCATTTTCTCGTTGAGCCGCGGATTGTGCTTCATCGTGCACGAGCCGAGCGGATAGGTGTTCGCATCGATCGCCGCGTTCATGCGCGACAGGCGCACGTAGTGGCGAATCGCTTCCGGCTCGGAGAGGCCGGGAAGGCCGCTTCGGCCGGTGCGTTCGAGCGAGCCGAGGCGCGTCTTTGTGGTGGCGGGCGCGTCGACATCGATGCCGGTCACCTCGGCGCGGCCGATCTCGAAAATCAACGGCTCTTCGAGATCGAGGCCGCGATTGCCGGTGAATGTCTGGCGTGCCCGCGCCGAATGGTCGGCGGGTTTTCTCTGCCGCGCTTGCGTGTGCAGCATCAGTGAGCTCCGGCTTGCAGGGATGATTTCAGCGCTTCGACAAAGGCGGCGCGATCCTCATCCGTGTTTACCTCGGTGTTGGCGATAATGATGAGATCGTCGAGGCCGGCACCCGGCAGAAGCCGCGAGGCGCGCACCCCGCAGAGCACGCCGCGCTCGGCCATGCGTGCGAGTATCTCGCCGGCATCGCCACGCACCCGGATGGTGAATTCGTTGAAGAATGTCTCATTCAAAACTTCAGCGCCCGGCACATTCACCAGGGTATCCGCAAGCAGCACCGCGTTGGCATGGTTGACGCGCGCCAGCCGCTCCAGTCCGGTCTCGCCGAGCAGCGTCATATGGATGGTGAAGGCGAGGCAGCAGAGACCCGAATTCGTGCAGATATTCGATGTCGCCTTCTCGCGGCGGATGTGCTGCTCGCGCGTCGACAAGGTCAGCACGAAGCCGCGGCGGCCCTCCGCGTCAACGGTCTGTCCGCACAACCGTCCGGGCATCTGCCGCACATATTTGTCGCGCGTCGCAAACAGTCCGACATAAGGCCCACCGAACGACAGCGCATTGCCGATCGACTGGCCTTCGCCGACGACGATATCGGCGCCCATGGCCCCTGGCGATTTCAACAGCCCGAGCGAAATCGCTTCGGTAAAGACCGCGATTAAGAGCACGCCTTTGGCATGACACGCGTCGGCAATCCGCGACAGATCGCGCAGGTTGCCGAACACGTCCGGCGTCTGGATGACCACGCAGGACGTATCCGCATCGATTGCCGCGAGCACATCTTCACGCGCGCGCACATCTGGCGGCAGGCTCGCGACATTGTCGTTCGCCATCTGCGAGAGCGTGCGCACCACCTCGGCATAATGCGGATGCAGACCGCCGGAGAGCACGGCCTTCCGCCGCTTGGTGATGCGATGGGCCATCAGCACCGCTTCGGCGGTCGCGGTCGAGCCGTCATACATCGAGGCGTTGGCGACATCCATGCCAGTCAACGCGGCGACCTGCGTCTGGAACTCGAAGAGATATTGCAGCGTGCCCTGGGCGATTTCCGGCTGATACGGCGTGTAGCTCGTCAAGAATTCCGAGCGCTGGATCAGATGATCGACGGCGGCGGGCACGTGGTGCTTATAAGCGCCGCAACCGACAAAGAACGGCACTTGCGAAGCGGCAACATTTCGCCCCGCCATTTGCGATAAAATGCGCTCGACTTCGAGCTCCGACTTATGCGGCGACAGCGGCAGCGGCTCGCGCAACAGCTTGCCTGCGGGCACGTCGGCGAACAAATCATCGATATTTTGCACGCCGATCCGCGCCAGCATGTCGGCGCGATCTTCTTGCGTCAGCGAATGGTAGCGCATCGCGTCGCCCTCAGCTTAATGCCGCAATCAATGCCTTGTAGGCAGGCTCATCCATCAGCGCCTCGAACTCGGTCCTGTCCTTGACCTTGAGTTTCAGAAACCACCCGGCGCCGAGCGGATCGTCGTTGACTTTCGCGGGCTCGCCCTCCAGCGCACCGTTGACCTCGATCACGTCGCCGGAAACCGGCGCATAAACCTCACTCGCCGCTTTGACGCTCTCGACCACGGCAGCCTCCGCGCCCTTCTCAACCTTTTTGCCGATTGCCGGCAGCTCGACGAAGACGATGTCGCCGAGCTGCTCTTGCGCGTAATCGGTGATCCCGACAGTGGCGACATTGCCGTCGAGCCGCACATATTCGTGATCCTTGGTGTAGCGGATGTCGGACATGTCTCAGCCTCTGAAATAGCGGTGCGGAACGAAAGGCATTTGCGAAACGCGCGCTGCGAGGGGCGTGCCGCGCACGATGATATTGAGGTCGGTGCCGGGTGTAGCGAAAGCGCTTTCGACATAGGCCATGGCGATTGGCCGCCCGAGACTCGGCGCGAAGCCGCCGGAGGTGACGCGGCCGATTTTGCGGCCGTCGGGTGCGGTGATCTCCGCGCCTTCGCGCGCTGGGGTTTTGCCGGCGAGTTCCAGGCCGACGCGTTTGCGCGCGGGGCCGTTCTTCAGTTCAGCTTGGATGCGTTCGGCGGCGGGAAAGCCGCCCTCCTCGCGCCGGCGCTTCTGGATCGACCAGGCAAGGCCGGCCTCGATGGGGGTCGTGCTCGCATCGATGTCGTGGCCGTGCAGGCAGAGCCCGGCCTCGAGTCGTAGCGAATCGCGAGCGCCGAGGCCGATCAGCGTGACCCGGTCGTCCTCGAGCAGTTTTTCTGCGAAGGCGCGCGCCCCATCGGCGGGCACGGACACCTCGAACCCGTCCTCGCCGGTATAACCGGAGCGCGAGACGAAGAGCGGGACGCCGTTCCAATCGAATTCGCGCCAGGTCATGAAGGCCATTGCCGCGACACCAGGCAGCAGCTTGGTGAGCACCTCGGCGGCTTTCGGGCCATGTAGCGCGAGAAGGGCGCGGTCGTGCAGCACCTCCAGGCGAAGGTCGGGCAGCTTTTTCCGCAGATGTGCGAAATCCGCCGCCTTGTTCGCCGCGTTGACTACGAGCCCAAGCCGCTCCTCGCCGCCCGGCAGCCGCGTGACCATCAGGTCATCGAGAATGCCGCCAGTCTCGTCCAATAACTGCGTGTAGCGCTGACGCCCGGGTGCGAGGCTGACCACGTCGCTCGGCACGAGCGCCTCAAGGGCCCGCGCCGCGTCCGGCCCGGAGAGCACCGCCTGGCCCATATGCGAGACGTCGAACAGGCCGGCCTTTTCGCGCGTATGTAGATGCTCGGCAATGATACCGGCCTTGTACTGGACCGGCATGGCATAGCTGGCGAACGGCACCATGCGCGCGCCCTGCAGGAGATGCAGGTCGTACAAAGGCGTTCTGGCGAGCGTCTCGTTTTGAGCCGTGGCGAGATCGGCCATGGACACCCCGGGCGTGGCGCGACATGGGTGCAAACGGCGCCGCCGTCCGCCCATGCGCCCCCTCTGTCCCGGGACCTGAGAGATTTCCCCTCGGGCTTTTCGCCCTCGGGTTACCCCCGTCGGTGGGCGCCTCGCCTGACGCGAAACGCCGCTTTCCAGAGTGTCATCCCCATGCGGTCCTGATGCCTGAGCGTTTCCGGGGCGGTTGCGCCTTCGGCGCCGGCAAGTCGCCGGTCTCTTCCGCTAGGGGTCTTGATCTGACGGGCGGACCCTGACAATCGCGACCGAGCGAGTCAATGCCCGCCGTTCAATCCTGACTTGCCGCCGCCGCGGGTCTAGCCTGACTGCGCTTACGTTTCTCCACAGGGGCCGGCTTCGCGTCCTTGCCGAAACCGACGACGACTTCGTAGTCGTCGGCGGCATGTTCGGTCGTGTACGGCACGGCGAACGGCTCGGTGACGATGGTGAAGTCAGCTCCCGTTGTGCCCGCGGGGATTGACGCGCCAACATTGACGACCTTGCCGACAAGGATTTTGTCGCCCTTCTGCTGGCGGACCGAGATGCTGAGCGGGGCAGAGAAATTGCCGGGCGAGCCCGCGGGGCCGAGCACTACCCTGCCTTTGACGCCGACTCGGATCGTCAGATCGTTGCCGGCGACGCCGCATTCGCGCGCGACCTGTCCGACCGAGAATTGATGGCGCACGCTCGCCGACTCCTGGCCGCCCACGCGCAACGCGGCCTCGCCCGAGGGGACGCGCACTTCCGGGCAATCGGTCACCTTGCGCTCCTTGGGATCCCGGGGGGCGGGCGCGGGCGATTCGCTCGAGCCGCGGTTGAACAGCCGACTGAAGAAGCCTTCGTCAGAGCTGTTCTGCGCCGACGCCGCGCTCGCGAGCAGGAGGAATGCCGCAGCAGAAAGGGGAAGGAGATACGCGAATCGCTTCACTGTCTTTGATCCGTAGGCAGGGTTCAGGGCAGCTTTTCGTAGCCGTCCTTGAAGCCGGCGAGGTTCAGCGGGATGCCGATGCCTTCTTCCGGCGTCTGATAGATGATGAAAGTCGCGGTCGTGCCGTTCCGCATCTGGTCAATCAGCTTGTCTTCCATGATGACTTCGGCAACGCAGCCGGTTGGCAAGCAGCGGACGAACCCGGCGCGGCCGATATCGGCCTGATCGATCTTGAGGCCGAGCCCATTCGGCAACAGCACGCCGAGCGGTGCGATGACGCGCAAAAGCCGGCTCTTGCCGTCGGCCGTCTTCAAGACGATCACGACCAGGTTGACGTTGGGTTTGTCCTCCGCGGCGACGCTCTGCAGCAGCGCGCATTGCTCGCGGCTCGCACCGGGCGGCGTTTCGCAGCGCAGCTCCCAATCGCCGTGCTTGGATTTCACGACCCCCTGCGCCTCCGCCGAATTGACGAGGAGCAAAGAGCCAAGCGCCAACGCGCAGGCCGCAACGTATGCCGTTGCCGCGTGGCGCCAGACGGGCCGCCCGGTTTCCTTCCGCATCGCGCGATTTATGTGAGCCAAAAGCATGGCGGCAGGCAGTAGCGGTGGAGTCGGGCCGAATCGCGGCGCGGCCCTCGTCGGCGGCCGCCGCCTTCGCTGGGTAGCAAAGCGTCTAGCTTGGTTCAAGCGTGGCTCGCCGATACGAAAGCCGCGCCGGTATGCCGCAACGGGGAGCGCCGAATGACTTGTTGCGTCGGGGCCTCGTTTGTAGTTTGGAACGAAAACAGAAGAGGATTCACCTCGTTGCATCGCGGGTCGCCTTCTGAAGGCCGCACTCGCGCCGGTCGGGAGCGGCGGTTTTCATGATTTTTCGCAAGCTGTCGTCGATGCGAGATATCGCTCTGTCGAGTGGCATAGCGGCGGGATTATTGACCTCCGGCGGCGTCGCGCTCGCAGAAGGCGCCGGCGAGGGTCATGCGGTGCCGGGTCAGATGGGCCTACAGCGCGGCATCACCGAGATCGCCCATGAGATGCACTGGTTTCACGACCAGCTGCTTTTGCCGATCATTACCATCATCTGCCTTTTCGTTCTGGGGCTCCTCGTCTGGGTCGTTTTGAAGTTCAACGAAAAAGCTAATCCCACTCCGTCGCGCACGACCCATAACAGCCTTCTCGAAGTCGCCTGGACTGTCGTTCCGGTGCTGATCCTCGTGGTGATCGCGATACCGTCGTTCCGGCTGCTGACCAAGCAACTCGTCCTGCCGCCGGCCGACATCACGATGAAGGTCACCGGCAAGCAGTGGTACTGGACCTACGAATATCCGCAGGATCAGGGCGGCGGCTTCAGCTTCGACTCACTGTTGAAGCCTGAGGCCGATCTCAAGCCCGGCGATATCTGGCTGCTCTCCGTCGACAACGAGGCCGTGATTCCGGTCGGCAAGACGGTGCGGCTTCAGGTGACGGCCGCAGACGTCATCCATTCCTTCGTGGTGCAGTCTTTCGGTGCGCGTATCGATGCCGTGCCCGGCCGCCTGAACGAGACCTGGTTCAAGCCGGAGAAGGAGGGTGTGTATTACGGCCAATGCTCCAAGCTCTGCGGCAAGGACCATGCCTTCATGCCGATCGCCTTCCGTGTGGTCAGCGAGCAGGATTATGCGGCTTGGCTAGCCGACGCGAAGAAGAAATTCGCCTCCGATCCTGCACCTGTCACGGTCGCCGCGGCAGAGGGCGCGCACTAATTACGTTCGAGCTTCGTAAGGAAGAACCAAAAATGGCAACCATCGTCGAAGGTCACCACGAAGAGCACGCCCATCCGACCGGCTGGCGGCGCTACATGTTTTCGACGAACCACAAAGACATCGGCACGATCTATCTGGTCTTCGCGATCATCGCCGGCATTATCGGCGGCGCACTGTCGATCGCCATGCGCGCCGAGCTCGCCGATCCGGGCATAGAAGTTTTCCCGACACTGGCGCGCATTCTCAATCATGCAGATCCCGCGCAGGCGGCCGACGCGGCAAAGAATCTCTACAACGTGTTCATCACCGCGCACGGACTGATCATGATCTTCTTCATGGTCATGCCGGCGCTGATCGGCGGTTTCGGCAATTGGTTCGTGCCCTTGATGATCGGCGCGCCGGACATGGCATTCCCGCGCATGAACAACATCTCGTTCTGGCTGTTGCCAGCGTCGTTCACGCTGCTCTTGACCTCAATGTTTGTCGAGGGCGCACCCGGCATGGACGGATTCGGCGGCGGCTGGGTCATGTATCCGCCGCTCTCGTCGAATACCGGGCATCCCGGTCCGGCGATGGATTTCGCCATTCTATCGATCCATCTCGCCGGTGCGTCGTCAATTCTTGGCGCGATCAATTTCATCACGACGATCTTCAACATGCGCGCACCAGGCATGACCTTGCACAAGATGCCGCTCTTTGCCTGGGCGGTGCTGGTGACGGCCTTCCTTCTGGTTCTGTCGCTTCCGGTGCTCGCCGGCGCGATCACCATGCTGCTCACCGATCGCAATTTCGGCACGACGTTCTTCGATCCAGCCGGGGGCGGCGACCCGATTCTCTTCCAGCATCTCTTTTGGTTCTTTGGCCACCCCGAAGTCTACATCCTGATTTTGCCCGGCTTCGGCATCATCAGCCACATCGTCTCGACCTTCTCGCGAAAGCCGGTGTTCGGCTATCTCGGTATGGCCTATGCGATGGTGGCGATCGGCGCGATCGGCTTCGTCGTGTGGGCGCACCACATGTTCACGGTCGGACTGTCGCTCAACACGCAACGCTATTTCGTGTTTGCGACGATGGTCATTGCCGTGCCGACCGGCATCAAGATATTCTCCTGGATCGCAACGATGTGGGGCGGCTCGATGTCGTTCCGGGTGCCGATGCTGTGGGCGATCGGCTTTATCTTCCTGTTCACGGTCGGCGGTGTGACCGGTGTGGTTCTGGCGAATGCCGGCATCGATCGCGCACTGCACGAGACCTATTACGTTGTCGCGCACTTCCATTACGTGCTGTCGCTCGGCGCCGTCTTTGCCATCTTCGCGGCTTTCTTCTATTGGTTCCCGAAGATGAGCGGCTACATGTACAATGAGCAGCTCGCGAAGGCGCAATTCTGGATCATGTTCGTCGGGGTGAACGTCACCTTCTTCCCCCAGCATTTCCTCGGTCTCGCTGGCATGCCCCGCCGCTACATCGATTATCCCGACGTCTACCACTTGTGGAACAAGGTCTCGTCTTACGGTTCCTATATCTCCGGGATAGGCGTGCTCCTGTTCCTCTATATCGTCTACGAGGCGTTCGCGAAGAAGCGTGTCGCCGGCGACAATCCCTGGGGTGTCGGCGCAACCACACTCGAGTGGACGCTGCCCTCGCCGCCGCCCTTCCACCAATATGAGACGTTGCCGCGCATCGTCGGCTCCGATCATTGAGACCGGGCATGCGTAGCGCATCTGAAGTGAGATAAGTGAGCGACCTCTCCTACCGGCTCGAAGGCGAGAACGTTGCAGCGATCTGCAACGCCTCGCCTTCAGATTTCGTGCAGCTTTTGAAACCGCGGGTTATGTCGCTCGTCGTGTTCTCGGCGCTCGCGGGCATACTGCTCGCGCCCGGCCACGTCCATCCGGTGATCGGCTTCGCCTCGCTTCTGGCGATCGCCGTCGGCGCCGGCGCCGCCGGTGCGTTGAACATGTGGTACGACGCCGACATCGACGCGGTGATGATCCGCACCCGCGGCCGGCCGATTCCGTCGGGGCGCATCGATCGCGATCTTGCGCTCGGCTTCGGCCTCACGCTTGCCGCGTTCGCGATCGTGACGCTCGGCCTTGTCGCGAATTGGCTCGCCGCCGCGCTGCTCGCCTTCACGATCTTCTTCTACATCGTGATTTATTCGATGTGGCTGAAGCGGACGACGCCGCAGAACATCGTCATTGGCGGCGCCGCCGGCGCGCTGCCACCGATCGTCGCTTATGCCGCGGCGACTGGCTCGGTCAGCGTTGCGAGCGTCGTTCTCTTCGCGATCATCTTCATGTGGACGCCACCACATTTCTGGGCGCTGGCGCTGGTCAAATCCGGCGATTATGCCCGCGCGGGCATCCCAATGATGCCGAACGTCAAAGGCGCGGATCACACCCGGCTCGAAATCCTCGTCTATTCGCTGCTGCTCGCGCCGCTCGGCGCTTTGCCGTCCGCGCTCGGCTTTGCCTCGGTGCTTTACGGCATGCTGGCCTGCGTTCTCGGCGCGCTGTTCGTTGCGCTGGCATTGCGCGTCTATCGGCAACGCCAGGGCGAGGCGGCGGAAAAAGCCGCAAAGCAGCTCTTCGCCTTCTCGATCCTTTATCTCTTCCTCTTATTGGCGGTGATCGTCGCCGAGCACGGGCTCGGTCTCGCGTCTTTCGCCGCATAATGAGTTTCCTCGTGGATCAGCAACCGGTCAGACGCGACGTCGCCCTCACGCCGGCACAGCAGAAGAGCCGGCGCGCACGCAATATCGCGATCGGTCTCGCCCTCGGTCTGTTTGCGCTTTTGTTTTACGTCGTGACAATCGTGAAACTCGGTCCCGGCGTTCTTGTCCGCCCGCTGTGAAGCATGAGCCCGCTTGAGGAGAAAGCATATCGCCGGCGTCATCAGCGCGTTGCGCTGATCTTCTTCGGCGTGGTTGCCTGCATGGTCGGGCTCTCCTTCGCCGCGGTGCCGCTCTATCGGCTGTTCTGCGCGGCGACGGGCTATGGCGGCACGACGCAGGTGGCGCATGGCGCACCGAGCGAGCTCGGCAAGCGCGTTCTTACCGTGCGCTTCGATGCGAACGTCGCACCGGGCTTGCCCTGGCAATTTTCACCGGAGACGCCGTCGGTTTCGCTGCGCACGGGCGAGACGCAAACCGTGTTCTACAAGGTCACGAACAATGCCGACCATCCGATCTCGGCTACGGCGGCCTACAACGTGAGCCCCGATCAGGCCGGCAGCTATTTCGACAAGCTCGCCTGCTTCTGCTTTGCCGAGCAAACGCTGAAAGCCCACGAAACCGCAGAATGGCCGGTCGTGTTCTTTCTCGATCCGGCGCTCGAGCAGGACGAGACGATGAGACACGTCGCGGCGGTCACGCTCTCCTACACGTTTTTTGCATCGAAGAATTCGCCGGCCAAGGCCGCGGATAAATCGGCCGACAATCGAACCCGCCCGGGAACTTGATCCGGGCTTGACCGAGACAATCTTGTCGCGGACAAACGCCCGCGAAAGAACAGGACGAGAAGAGGACCCGTCATGGCGGACGCACATTCGAAGCCGAACCACGACTACCATCTCGTCAATCCGAGTCCGTGGCCGATCATCGGCGCCGTTGGCGCCTTCCTCATGGCGGTCGGCGGCATCATGTGGATGAAGGGCCTGGCCCTCGGGGGGCTCAAGGCCGGCGGCGTCATCTTCATCATCGGTTTGCTCGTCGTCCTTTACGTCATGGCGTCCTGGTGGACCGATGTCGTCCACGAAGCGGAAACCGGCGATCACACACGCGTCGTCCAGATCAGCCACCGCTATGGGATGATTCTGTTTATCGCCTCGGAGGTGATGTTCTTCGTCGCGTGGTTCTGGGCGTTTTTCGACGCCAGTCTCTTCACCGGCGAGAGCATCCAATATGCGCGTGTCGAATTCACCGGCGGCCATTGGCCGCCGAAGGGCATCGAAGTCTTCGATCCCTGGCACCTGCCGCTCCTCAACACGCTGATCCTGCTCACCTCAGGCACGACGGTGACATGGGCGCATCACGCGCTTCTGCACAATGATCGCAAGGGGCTGAAGCAGGGCCTGATCCTGACCATCCTGCTCGGCATCACCTTCACCTGCGTACAGGCTTATGAGTACAGCCATGCAGGATTCGGCTTCAAAGGCTCGATCTACGGTTCGACCTTTTTCATGGCGACGGGCTTTCATGGCTTCCACGTGATCATCGGCACGATCTTCCTGATCGTCTGCCTGATCCGCGCCTATCTCGGCCAGTTCACGCCGAGGCAGCATCTCGGCTTCGAGTTTGCCGCCTGGTACTGGCATTTCGTCGATGTCGTGTGGCTGTTCCTGTTCTCCTGCATTTATGTGTGGGGCTCGTGGGGAGCGGTGGCCGCCGAGCATGCGGGGGGATGACGCTCGCGCGGGACCGCTCCTTTTCATCCGGCGCCGCGCTAGATCACGCATATGCGCCCGGGCGAGACCAGCACCAGCTACGACGAATATCCGCCGATCCCGCCGGTCCCGACCGGGCTCCAGGGGCGCTGTCCGCGCTGTGGCCAGGGCCATCTCTTCCACGGCTTCCTGAAGCTTTCGCCGAAATGCGAGGTGTGCGGCCTCGATCTTACGTTCGCCGATACCGCGGACGGGCCGGCGTTTTTCGTGTCCTTCGGCGTCGGCTTGCTGGTCGTCGGCTTGGCGCTCATCGTCGACGTCAAATATGAGCCGCCGCTCTGGGTGCATTTCTTGATTTCGCTGCCGCTGACGGTGATCGTCTGCCTCGCGCTGTTGCGGCCCGCCAAGGGCGTGCTTGTCGCCCTGCAATACCGCAACAAAGCAGAGCAAGGCCGGCTCGGAGCTTGAACACGGCGAAATCCGCCGCGTTGCGCGGTCTGGTTTGGCCGGCACTTGTGGCTCTTGCCGGCATCGCCGTCCTGATTTCCCTGGGTGTGTGGCAGCTGCACCGTCTCGCCTGGAAGGAGGCGCTGATCGCGCGCATCGAGGCGCGCGGCAAGGCGCCGCCGGCTCCCCTGCCGCCAGCGCGCGAGTGGGCCACTCTGAGACCCGCCGACTACGAGTATCGCCACATCGTGCTCAGCGGCCGCTTTGAGGGGCGGCAAGCGTTGGTCTTCCGCGGCAGCGGAGCGGAGGCGGGGGAGGGGCCGGGTTATTTGTTGCTGGCGCCGCTGATCCTGACGGACGGCAGCGCTGTGGTCGTCAATCGCGGGTTCGTACCCGGCGGTCCCAAGGAGGCTGCAGCGCACGTCCCGCCTCCCGCCGAGGTAACGATTACCGGGCTCATGCGCGCACCGGAGCCGCGCAACCTCTTCACCCCGGCCGATCAGCCCGATAGGGACCTTTGGTTCACCCAGGATCCCGGCGCCATCGCGGGCTATTACGGCCTGTCGCGCGCCGCGCGGTTTACCGTCGATGCGGATTATTCCGGCGATCCCAAAGCGCTGCCGCGCGGCGGCACGACCGTGATTGCCTTTCCGAATAACCACCTTGGATATGCGCTGACCTGGTTCGGCCTCGCTGCCGCGCTGGCCGGCGTGTTCGGCGCATGGGCGTGGTCGCGGCTGCGGCCGCAGTCCTCCGGCGATGCCTCACCGGCGGGCCCGCGCCGCCCTTGACCCCCGGCGAATGTGGTAGAGAACTCCGCATCGCGGGATTTGCGATCGGGACGGCCAGTTGCAGTACATTTCGACACGTGGCGAGGCGCCGCCGCTCTCGTTTTCCGAGGCGATGCTTGCCGGGCTCGCACGCGACGGCGGCCTCTATGTGCCGCAGGCCTATCCGGCGCTGTCGCATACCGAGATCGCCGGCTTCGCCGGCCGCTCGTACGCGCAAGTCGCAGAGGCGGTGATCGCACCCTATCTCGGGGGCGAGATAGATCGGCCTGCGCTCGCTTCCATGGTCGAGGCCGCCTACGCCAGCTTCGATCACGCGGCGGTGACGCCGCTCGTCCAGCTCGACGACAACCTGTTCTTCCTCGAGCTCTTCCACGGGCCGACGCTCGCGTTCAAGGACGTGGCGATGCAGCTCTTAGCGCGCACGATGGATCACGTGCTCGCCGAGCGCGACCAGCGCCTGACCATCGTCGGCGCGACGTCGGGCGACACCGGGGCCGCGGCTATCGAAGCTTTCAAAGGCCGCGACAATATAGATGTCTTCATCCTCTATCCGCACAACCGCGTCTCCGACGTGCAGCGCCGGCAGATGACGACCGCGCCCGAAGTCAACATCCACGTCATCGCACTCGAAGGCACGTTCGATGACGCGCAGGCGATCCTGAAAGCGCTGTTCAACGACAAAGTCTTTCGCGACGAGGTCGGTTTGACCGGCGTCAATTCGATCAATTGGGCGCGCGTGCTGGCGCAGATCGTCTATTATTTCACGAGCGCCGTTGCGCTTGGCGCCCCGCACCGGAGCGTCTCATTTGCCGTGCCGACCGGCAACTTCGGCGACATACTTGCCGGTTACATCGCCAAGCGCATGGGTCTGCCCATCGAGCGGCTGATCGTCGCCACCAACGAGAACGACATTCTCAAGCGCACGCTCGCGACCGGGCGTTATGAAGTGCGCGGCGTGACGCCGACACAATCGCCGTCAATGGATATCCAGGTCTCGTCGAATTTCGAGCGCCTGTTGTTTGAAGCCGCGCATCGCGATGCCGGCGCCGTGCGCAATTATATGGCGCGGCTGAAGCAATCGGGTGCCTTCGATCTCGCCGCCGCGCATCTCACCGGGATACGCGCCGATTTCGATGCAATCGCCGTCGACGAGCTTGGCACGCGCGACCAAATCGCCCGCACCTATCGTGAGACGGGCTATATTCTCGATCCGCATAGCGCCGTCGGCGTCAGCGCCGCGCGCGTTGTGCTCATGCAAAACCCAGTCACGCCGATCATTGCGCTCGGCACCGCGCACCCAGCGAAATTCCCGGATGCGGTGATGCAGGCAACCGGCATCAAGCCGGCGCTGCCGGCGCGGCTCGCCGCGATCATGCACGGCCGCGAACGTTTCGACGTTCTGCCCAACGATTTCGCAACAATCGCCAACTACATTCGGACGCGCGCTCGGGCCGCGCGTTTATCTGCGTAACAAATATGAGCGTCGAAATCACCAAACTGCCCTCCGGCCTGCGCATCGTCACAGACCACATGCCGGGCCTGGAGACCGCCGCGATTGCCGTGCATGTCGGCGTCGGCTCGCGCCATGAGAGCGAGCGCGAGCATGGGCTGTCGCATCTGCTCGAGCACATGGCGTTCAAGGGCACGCGGCGGCGCTCGGCGCGCGCCATCGCCGAAGAGATCGAATCCGCCGGCGGCGATCTCAACGCCGCGACCTCGACCGAGCAGACCGCCTATTATGCGCGCGTGCTTGCCGAAGACACTGATCTCGCGCTCGACATTTTGGCCGATATCCTGATCGACTCGACGTTCGACCGCGACGAGCTCGAACGCGAGAAAAGCGTCATTCTGCAGGAGATCGGCTCGATCGAGGATACGCCCGACGATCTCGTCTTCGACATGTTCGGCGAGACCGCCTACGCCAATCAGCCGATCGGCCGGCGCATCATCGGCACGGCAAAGCGCGTCGCCACCTTCGATCCGCCGTCGATCCATTCCTATCTCAAACGCCATTACGGCGCTGAGACGATCATCGTCTCCGCCGCCGGCGCCGTCGATCACGCCAAGATCGTCGATGAGGCGCGCGCGCGTTTCGAGCACTTGCCGTTTGCCGCGCACCCGGAGACGCCGCTGGCGCGCTATACCGGCGGCGAGATCAGGCTGAAGCGGCGCTTCGAGCAGGCTCATATCGTCATCGGCTTCGAGGGCGTATCCTACACCGATAAGGATCAATATGCCGCGCATGTCTTTGCCAACATCGTCGGCGGCGGCATGTCCTCGCGGCTGTTCCAAGAAGTGCGCGAGAAGCGCGGCCTCGCCTATACAATTCATTCCTTCCACTGGTCCTATTTGGACACCGGCTTGTTCGGCTTTTATGCCGCGAGCGGCGGGCGCAAGCTTGCCGAGCTCGTCGCGGTGAGCTTGGATTGCCTGGCGCAGGCGACGCAGAATCTCGACGAAACCGAGCTCGCGCGCGCCAAGGCGCAGATGAAAGTGTCGATGTTGACTGCATTGGAATCGTCGAGCGCACGCGCCGAGCAGATCGCCCGTCAGCTCGCGGTGTTCGGCCGCGTCATTCCACGCAGCGAGATCATTGAGCGTATCGACGCACTGACCATCGACGACGTACGCGTCGCCGGCCGGCGGCTTCTTCGTGCGGCACCGACCGTCGCCGCCATTGGTCCGGTCTCGAAAGCGCCGTCGCCAATCCAAGTCGCCGCGCGGCTCGGACCGATGTAGAAATAGCGATGGCCATCTTCCGCCTCGGCCCGGCTTTCGAAAACGCCACCTTCGTACGCGGCGACGGACTTTATCTGCGCCCGGCCGAAATGCGCGATTACGCCGCGTGGTCGTTGTTGCGTGAGCGCAGCCGCGTCTTCCTCATGCCGTGGGAGCCGACCTGGCCGGCCGACGATCTCACCCGTGCGAGCTTCCGCCGCCGCATCCGCCGTCATGCCGAGGAGATGGAGCAGGATGAGGCCTATTCCCTGCTTTTGTTCCGCGAAAACGATGACGTGCTGCTCGGCGGGCTGACCATCGGCCAGATCCGGCGTGGCGTCGCCCAGGCGGCGACGCTCGGCTATTGGATGGGGGCGCCTTATGCCGGGCGTGGCTATATGTCGAAGGCGGTGCGTGCCGGGATCGGCTTTGCTTTTGCAACGCTGCGCCTGCATCGCATCGAAGCGGCGTGCCTGCCGAGGAACCAGGCATCGATCCGGCTGCTCGAAGGCGCAGGCTTCCGCCGCGAAGGTTTCGCGCGCGCCTATCTGCGCATCAACGGCACGTGGCAGGATCATGTGCTCTACGGCTTGCTCGAAAGCGATCCGCTGCCGCTCAGGGCACGTAAGCCGAACGCGACATCGCGCGCCTAGGCCAGCTTGCATCGGTCGCGGTGCCATTCGCAATATTGGCGCTGCGGCGGCCGCTTGCGTCGGCAAAGAAACCGCTGGCGCTGTTCGTACTTCGATTGCCACTGGCATTTGCCGCGGTGCCGTCCGCGACGTTGGCGCCGCGATTGCCGCTGGCGTCGGCCAAGAAGCCGCTGGCATTATTGGCGCTCTGATCGCCCCTGGCGTCGGCGCGAGCGCCGCTGGCGTTGTTGCGGCTTAAGTCGCCGCTCGCGTTGGCATGGGCGCCGCTCGCGCTGTTGAGGCTCCCGGCTCCGCTCGCATTCGAGAGATGCCCATCGGTAACATTCTGGCTGCCGGGGCCGCTCGCGTCGGCGTCAGTTCCGGTCGCTGTGTTTGCGCTGAGGGCGCCGCGGGCATTGGCACCGTTGCCGAACGCCGCATTGCTGCTGCCGATACCGTTGGCGTTGGCGTTAGTGCCGCAAGCGACGTTGCCTGCCCCGGTTGCTGTCGCGCCGGCGCCGGTGGCGGGCGGTGGGACTGTTCCAGTGGCGTCGCCGAGACAGATAAACCCCGCCGCGGCCGGATTCGGCATGAGGATCGCCGCAAGCGCCAGTGCGCTCGACGTAGCGAGAAGCCCAGCAAGGGTTCTGCCGCCAATCAATGCGCTACGCATTACGCCTACCCGTCTACGCGAGTTCTGATTTCTTCAGTACGGGTGTCGCGGGCGGGCAGGCAAGGGACTTCCACAACCCTCAATTAAACAAAGCGGTAATTGATGGCGGGTGTCGCTATAAATGCCGCGGTCCGCGAGGCGGTTCAGAAGTCGTGTGCGCCGCCAGGCAAACGCATCGCGGCATTCGTTTCAGAACTCGATACCGGCGCCGCCGGATAAAATGTGCTCGCGGCCGCCGCCGTTGGAATAACTGCCGAAGATCACCGCCGGGATGCGGTGTCGAGTCGATGCGCGACCATGAAGCCCGCACCTGCCTGACCACGATAGCCGGCCACTTTCGCGGAAACCATCGTACGTCCCGGCGCGGAAGGCATGAGCAACGGTGCATTCGCCGCCGCCGCGGCAATGCCACGGCGCGCCTCGTTGCGGCTGTCGATCGCGACCTGATTGAGGTTCGATACGGCGCTGGCGAGCCCGTTGACCTGCGCACCAAGCGCGGCGACCGATGCCGAGGTCGCAAGGCCGCTCAATGGAGCAGCGGCAAGATTGCCGGCGGCATCGGTCGTGACAACGCTCGTCGGCCCGACTTGCGCCGCGAGACTTGCGGCAGAGGTGATGCCAGGCAGCGTGTAGGTGCTCGCTGCCGTGCCGATTGCGACTTGGTTTGCTTGTGTTGTGACTGCGCCGGCGCCGATTGCCGTTGAGTTGGCAAACGCGGCTGAAGAACTGGTGCCGAGCGCGACAGCATTAAGAGCGCCCGCCTGCGCACCGAAGCCGACGGCGACACTGCTCACTCCACTCGCCACGCTGCTTGCCCCGACGGCAGTGGCATTCGCCGCCGTCGCGCGTGCGCCAAACGTGGTGACGCCGTTGCCGCCGCCGCCAAATGCGTTGGCGTTTGTAGCGCTTGCCGTGCTCGAGGCCGCAGAGCCAAGGCCATAAGCGGAGGCAAATCCGGCGCTCGCAGTGCTGTCTGTACCGAAAGCGACGCTGTCGAAGCCGCTAGAGGTAGCGAACCCGCTAACCGCGATAGCGCCGGCGCCGGACACCGTGTTGTTTCGGCCGACCGTTATGCTTTCAAAGCCGGTCACCGTGTTGGTGTTACCAAAGACCAGAGCAGCACTGGCATTAACGGTGTTGTTCAGGCCAACAATCGAGGAGTTCGAGGAGCTTGTCGTGCTGGCGACGGTATTGTTTGAGCCGACGACCTGAACATTGTCGCCGTTGCCGGGGACGTTCGGTCCATTGATCGTGTTGTTATTGCCAAGCACGAAGCTGTTGTTGCCGTTGATCGTATTCGGGTCGCCTATTCCGTAGCTTCCGTTCCCGTTCACCGTCTGCCCGGTGCCGAACGCGCCGCTGTTCTTACCCGTCACAATATTGGCAGCGCCGACAATCGTGCTGTTCGCGCCTGCTATCGTAGTACCTGATCCGATGGCGATACTGTTCGTGGATGTCGCACCGACATTTGCGGCTTGGCCCATCGCGATCGAGCCGTCCGCAGATGCGTTAGTCGCTCCGAGGCCGGATGAACCGTTGCCGCCGATAGCAATCGCGTTGGCACCCGTCGCTCTTGAACTTGCTCCGATTGCGACGGAAAAGACATCGGCCGTAACGCTCGAATTTGCCGCGCCGCCAATCGCGACAGCACCATTGGCGTTCGCATTCGATGCCGCGCCGACGGCCACCGAAGTCTGGTTTAAAATGCTTGCCGTGTCGGAAGAAAATGCCGAGACGCCGAGGGCGACACTACCAAAACCTGCGGCATTGGCA
>Ga0164305_10000151_pt1 | contig 22581 bp, 17 predicted proteins | sample Whisoiple_237_MG_FD_110215 | JGI IMG/M metagenome (GOLD analysis project Ga0164305, IMG submission 110215) | Soil microbial communities amended with pyrogenic organic matter from upstate New York, USA - Whitman soil sample_237_MG | ecosystem: Environmental > Terrestrial > Soil > Agricultural...
GCCCCCGTCCCCGGTCCTGTCCTGCCCAACCTGCGCGCCGATTTTCCCCAGATAGAGGCCGGCGCCCGGGTGCTGACGGCTGAATACCCCGTTCGGCGGGGTCAACAGAACGATTACGAGGAAATCGCCTTCGTCGACGCCAGTTTCTTCGACGTCTTCGACCTGCCGTTCGCAGCCGGCGGGCCGGACCAGGCGCTCGCGGGCACGACCGGCCTGGTGCTCAGCGAGACCATGGCGAGAAAATATTTCGGCGACCAACCGGCCCTCGGCCAGCGCCTGACATTGACGCTGGACGGGACCCCGCGCGACTACGTCGTGTCGGGCGTGATGCGCGATCTCCCGGACAACACCCACCTCGTGCTCAATTTTGTAGCGCTCCTCGACCGGTCGGTCATTCCGGACCGGGCCGAATACCTCGACCAGTGGAACGCCACCAACTATGTGACCTATGTCCGACTGCCGGATGCGGCGTCGGCGGCGGCGATGTCGACCGCGCTCGCCGGTTTCATTCCACGCCGATCCGCTGATCTCGCCAGCTGGTTCGACATCAGGCTCGAGCCGATCGCGGACCTCCACTTCACCTCCGTGCAGATGGGCGCGTTCAAGCCCGGCGTCGACCGGCGCTTCGTGATCATGCTGCAGGTCATCGGCGTCCTGACCCTTGTGCTGGCCGTTATCAACTATGTGAACCTCTCCACGGCCCGCGCCGTGCTGCGCGCCCGAGAGGTGGGACTGAGAAAGGTGTTCGGCGCCACGCGCGGCGCCCTGGTGTTCCAGTTTCTCATCGAGGCCGTCGTCCTGAGCCTCGGATCCAGCCTGATTGCCCTGGCGCTCGTGGAGTTGACCCTGCCCTTCGTCAACAGCGCCCTCGATAGCCGGCTGGAAATGAATTATCTGGGCGCCGACGGCGTTCTGGGTCTGCTGATCCCGGTGGCCCTTGTCGTCGGTGCGGCCGCGGGAATCTACCCGGCCCTCGTGATCTCGCGCTTCCAGCCGGCCGCAGTGCTGGCTTCCGCCCGTTCGCCCGGCGGCGGGCGGGGCGCGGCCCTCGTCCGCGAATTCCTGGTTGTCGGCCAGTTCGTCGTATCCATCACCCTGCTGATCTGCACCGCCGTGGTCGTCGCCCAGGCCGACTTCGTCCGGCGGGCCGATCTGGGGTTCAGGCGTGAGGGTTTGATCACCGTCCGTCCCGCGGACTCCGACGAAGCGAGACAGAGGCGCGCAGCCGTCATGGACGCCTTCCGCAGGGCGCCCGGCGTAGAGTCCGTCACCGTCGCCGGCCGCGCGCCCGGCCAGCCGGATGTCGGCCGTAGCGAGAATTTCCAGCGCGCGGGCCTCGACGACCCGAAGGGCGTTTCCCTGAGCTGGGAGATCACCGGCCGCGACTACTTCCGGACGCTCGACATCAAGCCGGTCGCGGGCCGCGTCCTGTCTGCCTCCAACGGGCTGGATGACGGTCCCTTCCTGCTTGACGGCGCCCTGAACGGTCGTGAACGCAACGTCGTCATCAACGAGGCCGCGGCGCGTTCGCTTCAGTTTTCCCGTCCTGACGACGCTCTCAATGTGGTTCTCCGCGGCGGCGAGGGGATCCCCTTCACAATTGCAGGCGTGGTTGAGGACGGCCGTTACGGTTCGCCCCGAGACCCTGTTCCGCCCATCATCTACTTCCTCGACAGCACTCCGGCCGCCCTTATCTCCGGGAGCGAAACCCTCATCGTCCGCTACGCAGGCGACCCCCGGACGGTGCTGGACAATCTCGCCGCGGCCTGGCGCTCGGTGGAGCCATCGGCCCCTTTCGACGCCAGGACCGTCGAGGACGCACTCAATCCCTTCTATGAGCCGGACGAACGCCGGAGCCGGCTGATAACCATGGGGGCGGTCGTCGCCGCCGTGATCGGATGTCTCGGACTTTACGGTCTCGCCGCGTTCAACAGCGCCCGCCGTACCCGGGAGATCGGAATCCGCAAGGTTCTGGGGGCCTCCACTGCCGACGTCTTCCGTCTGCTCATCAGTCAGTTCCTGAGACCGGTCCTGATCGCGAACCTGATCGCCTGGCCCCTCGCCTTCGTTCTCATGCGGGAATGGCTGGGCGGCTTCGACCAGCATGTGGCGCTCGGGCCGGTTTACTTCATCCTGGCGAGCCTCCTCGCGGTCGGCGTCGCTCTGGCCACCGTTGCGGGCCACGCGGCCCGCGTCGCGAGATCGGATCCGGGATCCGCGCTGAGATACGAGTGACCTCCAAAGAGCAAGCAACCCGGAACTCGAAGGAACCCAAATGACGTTTCCGCCCCCGCTTGTCGGCGCCGGTCGAAGACATCGAAATTCCACTTGACGGCCGCCGAACCGCTCCCCACTCTGCAATTGTAGAGCGCGCGGCGGTGTCGCCGGTTGTTCTCCGTATTCAATGCCATGTGGCGAGACCAGGTCGAGGCCTGCCTCCCAACAGTTCAATCAAGCATCCCGGGGAAGGATCTCACGTGCCTCCAGAAAACACCCTACGGGTCGCGGCCCTGATCGCAGCTGTTGCAGCGATCGCGGTCTCCTCACCGGTGATGGCGCAGTCTCCCCAGACTCCGCGAGCGCCTGGTACGCCGATCGCGGATTATCACGCCCATATTTCGAGCCTGGTGATCGGCGCGGCGAGCACGCCGCCCCTTCAGCCGGCTGTGCAGCTCCCTCCCGAGCTGGCGGCTGTCCTTCAGGCGCGTGAGAATGACGCCGACCCGCACGTTGCGGCTCAGATTTTCCGTGAGGACGCGCTTCTTCTCGACACTCGCTGGCCGAATTGGGTTCGCGGACGCGAGGCGATCGAACTTTGGCTCAGCCTGACAACCAAGGGCCTGAAATTCCGGCCGGTGGAAGCGCGCACAGACGACCGGTTCGGTTATATTGCGGGCTATGTGATCTACGTGAACAACGGCAAGGAAACGGTCGTCCGAAACTTCCATATGTCGCTCGAAAAGGTCGACGGAAAGTGGCTTATCGCGACCGAGGCCTGGCCGGACCGGGCGCCCCCGTTGCAGAAGGCCCAGACGGCGGCTGAGTATATCGCAGAGCTAGACGCCGCCGGCATTCGGCAGGGCGTTATCCTGTCATCCGGATTCATCTTCGGCTCTACGCCTGACGAGGCCGCATATGCAAAGGTTCGGGCCGAAAACGACTGGGTCGTGGAGCAGGTCGCTCTCTATCCCGACCGTCTCGTCGCCTTCTGCGGCATAAACCCACTCCAGCCCTATGGCGTGACAGAGGTCGAGCGTTGCGCCCACCTCCCCGGCGTCAAGGGGATCAAGATTCACTTCGCCAACGACGGGATTGATCTTCGTAACCCTGAGCATGTCGCCGCTGTTCGCCGGGTCTTCGCGGCGGCGAACGCGGCCGGCCTGCACATCGTGGCCCACATCGCCACCAATGACAGCTGGCAGAATCCCGCGATTGCGGGCGCACAGGTCAGCGCGTTCCTGTCGGGCGTCCTCCCGGCGGCGACTGACGTAAAGGTGCAGATCGCTCACGTTTACGCGGACACGGGCTGGAGCCCCGAGGCGGACGGCGTCTTCGAACAGTTCGCCGCTGCTATCCGCGCGGACGCGCCGGGAGCCCGGAATCTCTATTTCGATCTCTCGGGCGGCCCGACCAAGGCGAACGCCAGCGCGGCCAGCCTGGAGCTGCTGGCGGCGCGAATGCGAAGCGTCGGGCTTGACCGTTTCCTCTTTGGTTCCGACCGATCAGGCGCCCGAAACCCCCCGCCCAAGGACGCATTGAACAACGTCCGCCGGCTGCCGCTCACGCCAGCCGAATTTGAAGACATTGCGGACAACCGGATGCCCTACCTGCCCTGACAGGAGGCCAAGGCCGCAGGTCTTCAGAATGAGCTGGCCGGCGGCTGCCGTCGACAACCCGGCGGGGCCGCCTGTTCCCTGATTTTGAGACCGTACTCCAGTCAAGATGCACTGTCGGTCTGCCAGCGCGACTGCGGGCAGCCGGCCACAGCCCGGATCGTCTGATGAAGACCCTGATGCGTACGTTGTTCCTGGCTGCGGCCGTGCTTTCCACGACGCCGGCCCTGGCGGTCGCCCAGTCAGGCGCGCCGCTCGTGCTCACGGCTGACACGGCGCAGACGACCGCCTCCGGCGTGACCTTCACCGCGCCGGCGGGCTGGGGCATCACGGCCGGCGCAACCTTGACCACGATTGCCGCACCCGAACTCGACACGCACATGGCCATCGTGCGGATCGGAGAAGCGACGGACGCCGCCGAAGCCGTTTCGAGGGCATGGCAGGCCTATCAGCCAGGTTTCGTTCGATCCGTTCAGCTGGTCACACCGCGTCCCGCCCGCAACGGCTGGGATGAACGGCAGCTGTTCGACTACGCAACCTCTCCCAATGAGCAGGTGAAAATACAGGCCGTCGCCATCCGGGCCGGCGCGGAGTGGACGGTCCTGATCCTCGACGGGACGCTTGCGACGACCACGAAACGCGGCGCCGCCATCGGACTTGTTTTCCAAAGCCTGCGTCCGGCCGGATACTCCGACGAAACGTTCGCGGGTCGTACGGCTCACCATCTGGATCCTGCACGCATCGAGCAGATGCGCGCCTTCGTGGAATCGTCACTGGGAGAACTTGGCGTGCCCGGGGCGAGCTTCGCCCTCTACGACAACGGACAGATCGTGTTCGAGGGAGGCGTCGGCGTCAGGGAGGCCGGCAGACCCGACCGGGTCGACGCCAACACCCTGTTCATGGTCGCGTCCAACACCAAAAGCATGTCCACCCTGCTCCTGTCCCGGCTTGTCGACGCGGGACGACTGCGGTGGGACCAGCCGGTGACCGAGGTCTATCCTGCGTTCCGGCTCGGCAGTGAAGCCACCACGCGACAGGTCCTTGTTCGCCATCTCGTGTGCGCGTGCACGGGACTGCCCCGCAAGGATCTCAACTGGATCTTCAACACGCCTGTCGGCACGCCCGCCGAAACAACCTTTACCCAGCTGGCCGCCAGCGAACCGACCAGCGGGTTCGGCGAGGTGTTCCAGTACAACAACCTCATGGCTTCGGCGGCAGGCTACATCGGCGGCCTTCTCTACTACCCCGATCTTGAGCCCGGAGCGGCCTATGACAGGGCCATGCAGGAGATGATATTCACGCCGCTGGGGATGACAGACACCACCTTCGATATGGCAAGGGCGCAGGCCGGCAATCATGCCAGTCCGCATGGAATCGGCTTGTTTGACACGGCCCGGGTCGCCTCCATGGACTTCAACTATTCCATCGTCCCGTATCGACCGGCGGGCGGTGTCTGGTCGTCGGCCCACGACATGATCCTTTATGTCGGAAACGAGCTTCGTCAGGGCCGGCTCGCAAACGGAGACCAGCTGGTTTCAGCTGAAAATCTGCTGGCCCGTCGTACGCCCGGAGTACCGACGGGTAATAACGAAACCTATGGAATGGGACTCAAGATCAACACGACCTGGGGCGTGCCGGTTGTCCATCACGGCGGGAGCCTGGGCGGCTACAAGAGCGACATCTTTTTCCTGCCCGACGCGGGGGTCGGAGCAGTCCTTCTGACGAATGCCGATAACGGCCAGTATCTGCTCGATCCCTTCATGCGCCGACTGCTCGAAATTCTGTATGACGGCAAGCCGGAAGCGGCGGCGGATGTAACCAATGCGGCTGGTCGGAATCGGGCCTCCACGACGGAATTCCGCCGTCGACTGTCGTCCCCGCCGGCCCCTGAAGCGGCCCGGGCCCTGGCCGACGTCTACGAGAACAGGGACCTCGGGCGGCTCACCGTGCGTCGCTACGGCGCCGCGGTGGTTTTCGAGTTCACTTCGTGGAGAAGCACCGTCGCGTCACGCGTCAACGACGACGGCACGACCTCGTTCGTAACGGTCGATCCGACGATCGAAGGCTTTCAGTTCGTCGTCTCCGAGCGTGATGGCAAACGGGCCCTGGTGACGCGGGACGGCCAGCATGAATATGTCTTCCTTGAATCGGGTGGTTCATAACCCACCCGAGGATCGAGTAGGTCCGCTGCACTGCGACGCCGCGGATGCACTCAGCGACGACATTAAACAAGGCAAGGGCGCCGAAACCGGGCGCAACGGCTGCCAGCAGTCCGGTGTCTCCTTTGCGCGCCGATTCCTGGCTCAGGTCGTCGTAACGGAAGGCCCCTCGCGCCCGGTCCTCCAGCGATGGAGCAGAGATTCCGTCTGGCGACGGGACAATCACCTGTAACCTCGCGCCGCAATGAACCGCCCGGCGTCATCCCACCAGGGCGAGCTTTCCGAACCCGCGTCGTCCGCGTTTGCGGCCAGGCAGATCTCTGGAGAGCCACCCCTGGAGGTTCCGTGCTCCGACGATGTCCAAACCGTCCGAACGCCTGCCGGTCCGGATGTTTTCGATGATGACCTCCAGCACCATCAGCGCCTCCGCGTCGGATGCGGGCGGATGGCGGAGAATATAGCGTTCGGTCTGGTCTACGACGTTGCTGACTTCGGGAGGAAGATCCTCGGCGTCGATCAAACCGAGCCAATCACGGAATAGAGGAAGAAGGCTTGCGTGGGACATGAGGTCCCTCCCGTTCAAATCGCTTCGCGGTCCGGGCTTCCCAGACGCCGCCGAAGAGGGTGAAGCTGATGCCGACCCAAAGGCCGGAGCGGATGGCGACCCCCGTATGAGTCGTGAAATCGCCGGTCATCAACGGCATGAGATTGGTCGTGAGGATGACCAGCTGGATCGCCGCAGAGACCACCAGCCACCACCGATCCGCCTTTTCCGACAACGCCCACAAGGCCAGGAAAAGCCCGAGGTTCGCGAGCAGGCTGCCGACCCGCCACGTCCCGATCTGGAGAGGGTGGAGGAAGGGTTCGATGAAGATGGCGACCAGGAAGATCGGAGACGCGATCCTCTCAACCCCTCCCCCGCGCCAGAACAGAAGTCCCAGGGCGACAAGATTGGCGGCGAGAAGGGCAAGGCTCCAGGCGAAGATCACCGTGTCTCGGTCAGGTTGTCATGAACCGCCCGGTCGGCACCGGGGTTTCCGGGGTGTCGTCCCCCTTGGGCTCCAGCGGCCCCATGACGGTCGGATCGAGACCCAGTCGGGCCGCCTCCCTGGCGAACCGGTCATGCGCCCTGACGATGTCCGCCCGCGCGGCGATCGTGCCGGTGATCATCTCGCCGACCGCAGTAAGCGCATGTTGCCCGATGCGCGCGCCGAGGCCGACGCGTCTGCGACCTTCGGTCAGATTTTGGAGCATGGCGCCGACCCGCGCCAGGGTCTCGTCCAGACCGTGCTCAACGGCCCGCAGGTCGCTGGCTACGATGCCGGCGAGGGCGTTCTGTTCATTCTTCATAAGGCGTTCCGATCATGCAGCTTCAGGCCTGCCACGCCCGGATCGTCTGCACGCTCTCGAAGACGACCTTGAGCAGCGCCATGGCGCCGCCCAGCACGATCAGGATCCCGGCGGCCACTGCGACGATGAGGAGGATACGTCCTCCGAACCACCGTGGGGGCGTTCGCCAAGATCCAAGGCTTGCATACCGATCATAAAGCGATCGACGGCTCGCCGGGTCGTCTTCGGGAACGTCTAGGTCCGCCGTGACCGTCGGAGTGGAGACTGGTACAGCCTCGTCGGGCATACCGTCCGATCCGTATAGCGGATTAGATGCTAGGTTTCGCAGGGCGGCCTTTCGACTGCCGACGCCCAGTTTCCGGAGCGCTTCGCGGACGTGCAGACTGACGGTGTGGTGCGAGATGCCGAGGTGGCGCGCGATGTCCTTGTCGGTCATCGTCGCCGATAGGCGAAGACACTCCAGCTGGCGCTTCGTGAGTTGCGACATCGTCCCTCCCGGCCATCAGCTAAGAGGCTTGGGGGGCGGCGTCCACCGGATTTCCGTCGGATGGCCCCGTTGTCGGCGTCCGATCAAGGCCGTGTCCGGGTCACCGCTGTCGGACCGGTCGCTATGGCCCGACGGATCCGCCGGCGGTGCTGCAGCGACGAGCTGTCACGCCAGTTCACGGGTGTAGCGCTCGAGCTTACCCGAACGCCGGATTTTACGAGGCGGAAGCAGCAATCCCCTTTGACTCCGTGGTTGCTCTTCACCTGGGGACCAGCCATCGTCGCGGGTCTGGGGCAGACGCTCATCCTGTCCCTGATCCTTCAGGCCTATGTGCTGGCCAGCCCCTTCTCATCCAGCTCGCAATTGACGAAGCGGCGGCCCCTCGTGATCGCCAGACCGTCTGCTCTCCTCGGGCGCCGGAGACCCAATGTCCGTCTTCTCCCTTTGAGTGACGGTCTGCTCGCCCCTTGGCGGACATGGGCGACCGCGCCCACAGAGATAAATCCGAATACAATGCAGAAGGGGTGCGGTCTCGGAAACGCACCGACGCTTCGACGTCTGGCCCGATGAGCCGGATCAGTCCCGTTGCCGGGACGAGACGCGCATTTGGGCTGCCTGTCGCTCCATCTGATCGGCTCCCTGGCGCAGCCCCGTAATGGCGTCGATCAGTTGCTGGTCGGTGACGGTTTGGCCGCGCGAGCGTTTTTCCTCGATCTGACGAGCGCGGTAGGCTGGATCACCCAGCCGGTCGGCTTCTTCACGCATTTGCTGGGCGGCGCTGGCCATCTGGTTGGCTCCCGCAGCCATTTGGTCACGCAGGAGCGCCTCCTGCTCGCGCATGTGCGCCTCCTGTCCCCGGATGTGCGCCTCCTGGCCCCGCATCTGGGCCTCCTGCTCGCGCATATGCGCCTCCTGTTCCCGCATGTGAGCACGGGCCTCAGCCTCGGCCCTACGGTGGCCGGCAACTTCACGGCGTTCCTCGGCCGTCAGGGAGCGACGGGTGCCGCCGTCCAGGATGCGATAGGTCTCGCCGCCGTCGATTATGTAGTGATGCGACACCCCCTCGCTGGTTATGGTGAAGGTCCCCGCTTCCTGGCTGTCGAGCATCGTCGTGGTGGTGCGTTCGGCGACGGGCAGGCCGGCCGTATGCGCGGCGACGGCAACGTCCTTCTGGGCCTCCTGAGCGTGGGCGGACCGTTCGAAGGCGGCGACGGGCGTGGCGACAGCAGCAAAGGCGGCGACGGCGCCAGCGACCAGCCAGGGAAACGAGAGGTTGGGTTTGCGGTCGTACATAACAGTCTTGATCCTTTCGGCGAGAGAGCGGGCGATCCGTCATGCCAGCGGCTCCAGACTGGCCGCGCTGGCGGTCGCGTTGGTCCAGGCCCAACAGTCCGATGCGCCCTGCACTATGCAGGGGCGCCCACTGACAATCAGGCCCCCTCGCCGCGTTGCGAGGGGGCCTTTTTGTCGGATTTAGAAGGGCCGGTAGTTCAGCCCGATGAAGAAGCGTCGGCCGAAGGTGTCGAAGTTGCTGTAAATCGTAGCACCCAACTGCGGCGCCTGTTCTGCATCGAAGGCATTCGACACGCCGAACCGAAGCGTGAGATCGTCCCGCAACTCATGCAGGACAGTGAAATCGTGACGGGCGAAGTCACCGGTCGTGTTGTAGCTGAACTGCCGGTTATCGTAGGCGCCCACGAAGGCCCTGGTGGTGTTGATATCCTGGGCCGTCTGCCAGTCCATTGTCCAGGTGACGCTGGTCGTCTCATTCGGCGCGTAGGTGAGGGCCGATTTGAAGCGGACCCGGGGATAGAAGAGCGCGCTGTCCTGGCCAGTGTAGTTGCCCGGGTTCAGAGAGTCGTTGAACTGCTTCTGCTCGATCAGCCAGTTTCCATCGAGCCGATACGACAGCGCGCCCCAGTCGCGTCCCATGAGGTTCACCGACGGGATATTATAGCGAACGTTGAAATCCAGCCCGCGGGTCGTGCGCTTGGCGTAGTTGATCGACCCCTGGATGAAGCTGACCAACGCAAACCGGTCGTCAGGGGCCGTTGCGGGATTGTTTACAGGCGACCGCGTGAGCGTGTTGCACGCATTGGTGTTTAGCGACGTTCCAGTCACGCATTGGTTGGCGGCGGTTTGAGCCGTGATCGATGCGATAACATCAGTGATCTCGATCTCGTAATAGTCGAGGACCAGAGAGAAGTTCGGGATGAAATCAGGCTTGAATACCGTCGAGAAGGTGAAGCTTTCTGATTCCTCCGGGACGAGGGTGGGGTTACCGCCCGAGAAGCCGGCGATGGCGCGGCCGTCGAAGCGATAGGCGTTCGGCGCATTGATGTCGTCGAAGCTGAACGTCCCCGCCAGACCGAGCTGCGCAGCCAGAGCCGTGCAGTTGGTGATCCGCTGCTGAGCGACAGTGCGGTCGGCAAGGTTGTTGATCACCGAAGCGTCGCAGGGATCGCTGAAGTTGTTCAGGAACGTGAGGGTTTGGGGCGCGAAATTCTCGCCCAGCGCCGGCACGCGGATCGAAGTGTTGAAGCTCGAACGCAAGGCGATCTGATGATTCGGACGATAGACGAAGTTGACGCCGTAGACGTCCTGCTGACCGACGGTGGTGTAGTCCGAATAGCGGTAGCTGGCGCTGAGCTCTGCGTAGTCGCCAAGCCAACTGTCACGGAACAGCGGCAGCGACAGTTCGCCAAAGAGCTCTTCCGTTTCATAGCTCGCTAACGCGAAGTCAGCGCCGGTGTTGCCCTGGAGCCAACGGCCTGCCGTGGACGCGCTGCGTCCGATGCCTTGCGTTTGTTCCTTGCGATATTCGCCGCCGAGAGCGACGCCAATCGGGCCCGCCCCCCAGAAGTCCCACAATTGACCGGAGATGACAGCAGTCGCATCCGTTTGCTCCTGCTCCTCCGTGTAGAAGATATTCGCGCGAACATAATCCAGCGCCTCCTGGCTCTGGTTGCCATCGCCAAAGATGTTCAGCGGCCGGCACTGGGCGATATCGGGATCGCTGGCTCCGATCTGCAAGCCGGTGTTTCGGTCAGTCACCGTCCGGCCGCCAGTGGTCAGAAGCCGGGCGCGGCACACGATGGCGCCAGGCGTGCCGAGAGCGCCGGCAGTATCCACCACCGCGTCCATCGCATAGGAGAACCGTTCACCGTCGTCTGTGCCCTCACGCTCGGCGACCTCGACACGTCCGAACGTTCCGGCGATCTCCCAGTCCACGTTCTTCACGAATCCGAGCTGCTCAAAATCGCCTCTCAGCCCAAGAATATAGCGCTGCAGTTCACGGGTGTTCTCCTGGTCACGATCCGAAGTCCAGGCTGAATATCTGGCGTAAGGCGCCGCACGGGTTGTCGCAGCATTCGGTTGACCCGGTTGAGTCGCCGTCGGAGCGGTGTAATTGGTGATCGTATTCGCCTGGATCGCGGCGCGCAGGTTGGCCGGCAGGAACGCATTGTCGAGGCGCGTCGTGAACAGGCGTGGCGTCGCCGCCCGACTGCTCAGGATGGGCGCGGTGTCGGCGCCGGAGAACCGATCCGAGATATAGGCGGTCATGAAGTTCGGACCGATGCTGAAGTAAGTGTCCTCCTTCACGTATTTCGCCTCGCCGAACAGATCGACGTTATCGAGCAGGGCGAAATTGAAGCCGGTCTGGAAGCGTTGGGACTCGGATCGCGGGTAGAGGACGTCGACGTTGAAACGCGTGTTAGCGTTCACGCCATCCCCTCCGATGTTCAGGGTGCGGCTATAGCCCGTGTTGGAGACGCGGACGCCGAAGTTGGCGAGCCGGGCTGTAGTTCCTTCGAAGACGTAGGTCTTCAACGGATCCAACGGGAAACAGTTGTCGACGAACTGGGGATCGACCGTCGTGGCCACGCAGGCCGGGTTCGGAACCGGAACGTCCGGATCGCTGGTCATGCTCGGCTGCTGGGCGTTTGCGAGCGTCACAACCCCCCAGTCGACCGTCCCGAGCGAGCGAACGTTACGGTAGAGCATGTTGTCGTAAGCGTTATCGAACGGAGCTGTAGAAGGATCAGCGTCATTCGCCACGAGGAGCGACGCGTCTTCGAGCCAGTCGACGTCCCGATAGTAGACTTCATGCTGCTTTTCATACTCGCCAGACACATAGACGTTGAGGCGGTCCTCCAGAAGATTGGCCCCGGCAAGCGCGGAGAAGCGCACCTGGGGTTCACCACCCTGGTTCAACATCCGGTAGTCAGCATCGATTTCGAGACCTTCGAAATCCTTGCGGAGAACGAAGTTAAGCACACCCGAGACCGCGTCAGCGCCGTACACTGAGGACGCGCCGCCCGTCACGATCTCGATGCTTTGAATCAGCGCGCGCGGGATGGAGTCCACATCCACGGCGAGCGAGCCCGGGTTCGACCCCACGTGACGACGTCCGTCGACAAGGGTCAGCGTACGGCCAATTCCCAGCGAGCGCAGATTGGGTAAGGCGAGACCGCCGACGCCCAGCTGCCCGACGGTATCGGTCGGGACCTGAGAGTTTGAGAGCGCCGGAATCGTCGCGAGGTATTCGATCACGGTCGATTGACCTGTGTTCTGAAGGTCTTCCCGGGTCACCTGGATCAAGGGGCTGGGGGAGTTGACTGGATCGCGGCGGATCCGCGAGCCCGTAACGACGACCTCGCCGATTTCAGTCGCATCGTTCGACGGCTGCGTTTGCGCCGGACGTGCCTGCGCAGACGTCGTCTGCGTGTTGGCCGTCTGTGCCGCCGAAGGCGAAGCAAATCCGATAACGCCGGCGATAATGCTCGAGGCGAGCAAGCGCGAACGCAGTGTGATCTTGATCATGAATGGCTCCCATTGACCCCTGACCGGCCGTCAGACGAGAGCGCGGGACCGAACCCCCCTACTGCCCTGCCGGTAATTCTTGCAGCATAGCCGTAAGAATACGGAAATCAGTACTTCAGTTTGCCACAAAATGCCGGAATTAAGGCAACGTGACAGAGTCATCACATTTTGTATACTTGCAGTTTTGCAAACGAGACTGCATTGCGTACACAACATGCCTGAAGTGCATCCATTCCAGCCGATCCATATTGTCCCCGTTGAAGCCGGCATCACGGTTCTGGAGTAAAGGAGAGACCCGGAGGCGGCGCGCCTCGCTTTTCTGCGCGTCACCATCTTCAATCTGTGCATCGGCAACTCCGACAATCACGCGAGGAATCACGCCGTGCTCTATGACAATGCGGGCGCCGCGCGGACGTTCGGTGATATACGAGTTGACGACCTGCTCGGGTTTTTCGAGACCATGGGCGCCCCACCGGAGTTCAGGCCGATGCTCGAGGCGCTGGAGGCCGCCTCGCCCCGTTTGCGCTCGCCCGGTGTCAAGCCATTCCACGACTTGCTCGGCCGCGAGAGAGAGGAGCTGGCGGACCGCCTCGATCTCCAGGTCAAGGTCGAGCCACGGGACTACTATCCCGCCGAATGAACCTGATCGTTCCGCCGCCTTCGATAGTACGTCGGCCCGCGTGTCCGCCATGGGCCAGCTTGCTGATCCCGGACAGACGTAGAGATACCCGCGCAACAAAACGCCATTGCACTGGATGCTGGCTCGGAAACGCTCCGACGGTTCGACGTCTGGCCCGATGAGCCGGATCAGTCCCCTTACCGGGACGGGACGCGCGTTCGGGCTGCCTCATGCTCCATCTGATCGGCTCCCTGCCGCAGCCCCGGAATGGAATCGATCAGTTGCTGGTCGGTGACGATTTCGCCGCGCAAGCGTTTTACCTCGATCTGGCGAGCGCGGTACGCTGGATCACCAAGCCGGTCGGCTTCTTCACGCATTTGCCGGGCGGCGTTGGCCATCTGGCCGGCTGCCAGCGCCATCTGGTCTCGCATGTGCGCTTCCTGCTGGCGCACGAGCGCCTCCTGTCCCCGCATGTGCGCCTCCTGTCGCCGCATGTGGGCGCGGGCCTGCGCCTCAGCCCGACGGTGGCGGGCAACTTCACGGCGCTCCTCGGCCGTCAGGGAGCGGCGGCCGCCGTCGGCCAGGATGCGATAGGTCTTGCCGTCATCGATTATGTAGCGATGCGACACCCCCTCGTTGGTGATGGTGAAGGTCCCCGCGTCCTGGCCGTCGAGCGTCGTCATGGTGCTGCGTTCGGAAGCTTCCGCCTGAGCTCCTTGAGCGCGGGCGCTCTGTTCGAAGGCGGAGACGGGCGTGCCGACAGCGGCCAGGGCGGCGACGGCGCCAGCGACAAGCCAGGGAAACGAGGAGTTGGATTTGCGGTCGTCCATCACGGTCTTGATCCTTTCGGCGAGAGAGCGGGGCCGTCATGCGAGCGGCGGCGAGAAGCCGCTCCGCCTCTACAATTGCAGAGTGTCTGACGGTTCGAGAGGCGTCAAGCTGAATTCCTGGTCCACAGCACCGCCGGCCCGACCGACGCCGGTCAGGGGCTGAAAACCGACTCTACAAATGCAGAAATCCATTGCACCATCGACAGCCCGAGAGCCTATAGCGACAGCAAGGAGGCGGTAGCCGCATGATTGAGCAACTCGCACCACGGGAGCGGCAGGTCGTCGAGGTCCTATACGGGTTGGGCGAAGCCACCGCTCCGGTCATCAGGGCGGCCCTGCCTGTTAAGCTCAGCGATCAGGCGGTGCGGGCCATGCTCACCCGGCTGGGGAGGAAGGGACTGGTCGAGCGCCACACGACTGACCGAGGGCTGATATTCAAGGCTCGAGTTTCCCGGGATGCCGCGCAGACTTCTGCGGTCACGCAGTTGGTCGATGTCTTTTTCGGCGGCTCCCGGTTCGGCGCGGTGACGGCCTTGCTCGGGGAGTCGGAAACTCTGGACGATGCTCAAATCCACGAGCTGGAGGATATGCTGCGAAAAGCTCGGGAGGGTCGGGGTGGTGGTTCCTGACGTCCTTATCGAAATCGCCTGGAAAACCCTGGCTATTGGCGCCGTTTCTCTGGTGCTGCTGCGCTGCCTTGGCCAACTTTCCGCGCATAAGCGGGCCCTGATCGGACATGGCGGCGTCGTCGCGGCGCTTCTTTTAATTCCGCTAACGATCTGGGGGCCCGCATGGACGCTGGACGTCCCGGCGCCAGACTTCGCTCAGGCGTATGGCGTGGGACCAGCCTCGATCGAGGGCGTTTCACCGGCCTTCCTTGGCGGTGACGCTATCAGCGCTCCTGTCCAGGCCATCGCTGCCTCGGACGGACCGACGCTTCCCGCAATCGCGGCGACGATCTACGCCTGCATAGCGCTGTTTTTCTTGCTGTCTCTAGCCGTGGCGCTGGCGAAGGCCTGCACCCTGGGCCGGCGATCGGTTCCGGTCGACGATCCCGCATGGCTCGGCGCCCTCGCCGCCCAGCGGACGGCCGGAATTGCGGCGCCGGTCGATCTGAGGGTCAGCGTCGAGATCAGCGCGCCGATCAGCGTCGGCTTATGGAGGCCAATGATCGTTCTTGATCCCGAGACCTTGCATACCCCCGCTTGCGCGCAAGCAGTACTTGGACACGAGCTTGCGCACGTCGCGAGCCAGGACTGGGGCAAGCTGCTGCTGTGCCGCTTCGCAACCGCGGTCCTTTGGTTCAACCCCATGATATGGATTCTGGCCCGCACATGCGCGCAACTTCGCGAGGAGGCTGCCGACGACATGGTGTTGCGGCGCAAGGTGCGTTTCGACGACTACGCCTCGCTTCTGATTTCAGTCGCGTCCCGGCAGCCGTTTCAGTCGGTCTCGCTCGCCAGCGGCCTCGCCACGAGAAGCTCGCTCAAGCGACGCCTCGTCCGCATTTTGGCCCAAAGGATGGACCGCGCACCAGCAGGCGCGACGTTCAAGGCAGCCTGTCTGGCGGTCGTCGCCCTCGCTGTCCCGTTCGCCGCACTCACGCCAACCGCCGCAGCCACAGCGACAGCGACAGCACTGTCCAATCCCCTGGTGGCCAAATCTTCAAGGGCGCAGCCACCCGTACCCAGCCAGTACGTTTCGCCCTCACCCGCCGAGCCGGCATCGACAGGACATGTCTCGCGCCCCGTATCCACAAACGCGGGTAACGCACTAAACGGACTCGACGGATCGGCATTGCCGCCGATAAGCGCGATACAGCTCTATGGATGGGCAGAGATCCGCGTTCGGCAGGGATCCGAGTCGAGTGTGAGGGTCATCGGCGGGTCGGCCAGGCAGACAATGTTCAGTGCCGACCAATCGGGTCGCTTGTCGGTGATGGCGTGCACGGACGCCTGCCCGCCAGCAAATCTCGTCCTGGAAGTGACAACTCCCACCCTTCCCTCCCTCGGGGTAACGGGCGGAGGCGCCATCAAGGCTCAGCACGGCTTTCCCGCGCAGAGAGCCGTCCGCGCGTCGGTTATGGGAGGCGGGGTCGTGGATGTGAGTTCGGTCAAGGCCCGCTCCGGCCGGGTCGATATCACGAGCGGCGGGTCGGTCATTGCAGACCCGGAAGCGGACCTTGAAACGAATATTGTCGACGGAGGATCGGTGATCCGCCGCGCCAGCAACGATTGACTTTGCATCGTCGGCACGTCCTCGCGGCAGCGTTGTCCGGTCAACGGCCGCGGGCCATAACTCAACCCACCCTCACCCGCTCAAGCCGTCACGGTTGCCCAAGCTGCCTCGGGACTGTCAGGATAATCGCCAACTGACGGCCTCAGGTCCGCTAAGCGTCACCAGAGAAATCAACTTATTGGCGCCGCGCCAACGCTTGACCGCACCCGAGAGGCGGACCTTCTCAGCGTCCGCAATGCGCCAATAGCGGTCACGCGGACTATGCCGCAAACACGACATTGCGCGCATGGTCGGAAGCCATCGGTTCACGCCCCATAGACGAACGCGATCTCATCGGCGGCGGAAAGCCCACAACCTTCACCATATTCAGAAATCTCCGGGTTCCCAGGATGACGGGACGGCGCTTGGAAAGCACGAACGCCGGTTACAAGCTGCACCATAAATGCTCTAAGGTTGCAGATCATTCTTGTTTCGGTGGCTCCGTGGACTCCAGCTTCGTTGATATCGACATCCTGCTGACCAAGGTCCGCAACCCGCAATCTCGTACCTATTTCCTCGACGCCGTCAGGGCCTACAAGGCCGGCGCGCTGCGCGCGGCGTTGACCGCGGCCTGGGTCGCTATCGCCTACGACCTCATCGCCAAGTATCGCGAACTGAGCGCCCAAGGCGACGCGGGAGCGACGACCTTCCTGCAGTCGTGGGACCATGCGACCGCCAACAGCGACGTACGTCAGCTCCTCCAACTCGAAGGCCGCATCATCGACGACGCCGCGGACACGACCCAGGCGATCAGCCAGCTCGGCAAGCGTCAGCTCGAGCGTTTGCGCGAGGATCGGCATCTGTGCGCGCATCCGGCTTTCTCAGCCGAGGCGCTTTTGTTCGAACCGACGCCCGAGCTCGTGCGGATGCACCTCGTCAATGCGGTGGACCTAGTCCTGTCGCAGGAGCCCCTCCAAGGTCGGGCCATCTTCCTGATTTTCGAAGCCGATGTGCAGTCGCCCGGGTTCCCCGCCGACCACGACCGGATCCTGAACTATGTCGAGCAGAGATATCTCGCTCGGGTGCGGCAGCAAAACATCCGCAACTTCGGCTCGGTACTCGCCAAGTCGCTGCTCAAGGGGATACCAGCGCACCTCGATGTCGTCAGCGGCAAGATTACCTCGGCCCTGGTCACGATCCGCGAACGCGCGCCGGCGGTTTGGCCTGACGTAACGCCAGCCATCGTCAACCTCATCGACGGCCTAGGTCCGGACGACCGGCCGCGAGCGATCGCCTTTATCGCCGCCTTTCCCGCCTTCTGGCCTCTGCTTCAGGAGCCGACGCGCACGGTCCTGCAGGAGACGGTCAACAACCTGACGCCGGCAAATCTCGCTGATGCGCGGATCCTGATGGGGGTGACCTTCGAGCCATTCCGTGCGCCCCTACTCGCTGTCATCGAGCGCCTAGACGAGGCCCAAGCCGGTGCCGCCATCACCGCCTCGCCGATCCCCGAGCTCTGGCCGACCGCGCTCCAGAACTATCGCAACTCAGGCAGCTATCGGGGATCCGAAGCGAACTTCAGCCAGTTCATCACGCCTTTTACCGGCGGCCTGTCCGAAGCGCAGCTCGACGAGCTCCTCGACGCCGTCATCGGCAATAACCAGAACTACGCTGCGGCGGCGACGAGCGGCCTGCTCGCGACCTTGCTAAGCAACTCCGGCGTCAACCGCCGTCCCTCCGCCGCGGCGCGCAACCGCTTCCATCTCTATCTTCGTCGGCGTCGTCATCTCGAGCAGTTCGACACTGTGTTCGGACTTTTCGGAGAGGACGGGTGGGTCGCGCCGCCGGTGCCGCCGGAGGACGACGACGACGAGGTTTGAAGGGCCTGAACTGAACGGCGGCGGGTTCCGGAACTGATAGGCGCTGGTCTTGAGTCGGGGGACGGGATGCGTCGGCGGCGATCAGCTCTGAAACTCCCGGCTTCCGTACAGAAATTCTCGGCCCGCCCTCATCTTCACGCCTCTCCTCAGGCGACGTGGACATGGGTCTGCTTCTGGACGTGGACGCCTTGGAGGCCCGCGAAGGACGCGCCCGTGATGATCAACTGCGCGCCCTCGAACGCCTCCTGGGCGAGCAGGTCGATGAACGGCTGAACAATGAAGTTCTCGCTGTCCTTGACCTCTTCGCCCGAGAATTCGCCCGGCACGTCGATGATCGACAGTCCCGGATAGTGCATGCCGGCGGCCGGGCTCAGCGACAGCAGACCGTACTGGTAGGACATAAGGAAATAGAGGGAGTCCGTCCCCCCCAACGCGCCCTGCCAGCGCTTTCGTCCCACCCGGAAGCTGGTGCTGGATTTGGAGATGTCGACTTCGACCACATTGTGCTTCCAAGTATCCGGGCGCTGCACATTGAGGGCGGCAAGGTAGGCGTTCATCCCGTCTTCGAGCTTCTGGGCGGCGGCGTTGAAGTCGATCGATCGGTTGGCCTCGTCCACCTTCTCCTGAAGCGGCTTGATCTCGTCTTCGAGGGCCTGGACCTGTTCGGTGAGGCTCTTGCCCAGTTCGAGCGCCGCCGCCACCCTTTCCATCTGGCGCTGCCGCTCGGCGGCCTTGCCCAGCGCCACATCGATTGCGCTCACATCCGCCTGGGCGACGGCGGCCACGGCGCGACGGGCAGGCGCGAGTTCGACCTCGATGGTCCGCAGCGCCTCATCGGCGTCACGGGACGCCTCGGTCTGTTTGTCGACTTCGCGGTCGAGAATGGCGATTAGTTCGCCGGCTTCGAGGAGCTCGGCGTTCAGCCGGTCCTGCTCGAACTGCAGCCGGACCTGGCCGAGCCCGGCGATCTCTGGCTCCTCGGGCAAATGTTGGTGGCAGACGAAGCAGTGATCGGGCTTTTGATAGGGGGTGATCCCCTGATCGCAGGCCGGGCAATGGGTGACCTTCAGATCGGCTAGGAGCTCGCTGGCGTCGGCGACCCGACCCATCCGTTCGATCTCGGCCGCGAGGTCCGCGCGATATCGCTGGACTTCGGCCAGCCGGTCCTCGGCCCCCTGACGCTTCTGACGCGCCGCCGTCACGTCTTCAAGCGCCGCCGCGCGCGCATGCCCGAGCTCGGCGACGCGCGACCGATCCGACACCGGCAGGCTGGCGTCGCTCGCCGCCATCAGAACCTCGAGTCTGCGCGTCTGCAGGCGTTCGGCCTCGTCCTGAAGACGTCTTAAAGCGGCAGTGACCGTGGTCTCGTTTACGCCCAGGGTGGCGTCCTCGGAGTCGAGGAGATCGACGGCCAGATCGTTGAGGGTCTCGCTGTACTGCTCTCGCCGCGCCCGGAGCCGCATCGACTTGAGCTTAAGATCGACGAGCTTCCCGTAGTCCTCGCTATAAATTCGCTCGGCCAGACCCAGGAAGAGCAAGAGGCTGGCGTGCTGTTCATTGTCGGTCTGCTGATCGACGAGACCGCTCCAGAACCGCTGCTGGCGGAAAATGTGCCTCAACAGGGTGCGGAAACTCAGCTCCGGCCAGGTCTGGCCGGACATCGGATTGCCCTTCGGGAAGTTCACCAGCGGGATGCCCAGCTTCTCCATCAGCCAGTGCTGGAAGTCCTTGGCCAGCATACCCTCCTCGCCGACGAAGACTTTCCCCTTGGCACCGGCCTCGCGCCAACGCCGCTCGATCCGGAAGGTCTCGTCGCCGATGCAGAACGTGGCTGACGCCGCCTCGTACTTCTCGGCCAGCCCCTCTTCGTCGCTCTGCTCGTAAGGGTTCGCTCCCGTGTCGCCGAGCAGGAAGTCGAGCGTCTGCAGCCACTTCGTCTTGCCGGTGTTTGGCCGCCCGACGAAGACGTTGACGCCGGGTTCGAATGTGAGGAGCTCGACGTTGCCGGTCGCCAGACGGCGTTCGAGGCTGCGGATGGAGAGAAAGGGCCCGCTCATTTGGTGATCACCTGTCCGAGGGTGCGTTTGCCGACCTCCTCGTCGAAGAGCTTGTAGATGAGGGTTTTCAGCACGGTGCCCGATTTGCCGCCGAAGGTCTTCTTCACCGCCTTCTGGCGCTCGACGAGGGTGGCGAAGGAGGGGCGTTTGGCGAGAGCCTTGGCCTTTTCGGCGCCTTCGGTCGACAGGGCGATCTGGTAGGAGTTCTTGAGCTTGGACACGGTGATCAGTCGCCGCGCCTCGAGGTGCGCCAGCACCTGATAGTAGCGTTTGTCCCACGGGCCGTAGTGGTGCCGCACCATCGATGACTCGACAGCGTCGGCGCGATCGACCGGTACGGTTTGGGCCTCAGGTTCGACCGCCGCCCGCGCGGCTTCGAAGAAGTCTGGGTAGCGGGTGAAGAAGTCGAGCTTGGCCATTTTTGTCAGCCCATCGATCCGCCCGGCCGTGCCGCAGATGTACATCAGTAGAAGCAGCCGCGCCGCGTGGAATTCGAGGACATCGTCGGCTGCCAGCGGAAGACTGGCGGGACGGGTTCCGAGGCGAGACAGAGACTTCACAGCCCGGTCCGATCGAAGCGCAGCAGACAGCGGTCGGCGATGTCGTACATACAGCCCTTGAGGAAGGCTGACCGGTCGCCTTGGTCCGGCGGCAGGGCTGCGTTGATCGCATCCATCCGGTCGACGCAGAGGGCGTGGAAAGCCGGGCCATCGAGGTCGAGCGTCCCGGCGGCCCGCTTGGCGCTGAGGGTCTGGACCTCGGATTTGACGCGGCCCTGAAGCTGGCCCGCCTCGTCCGGCTGCATGTAGCGGGAGGTCCGGACGGAACGGGCGTAGTCGAGACGCATGTCGACCGCCATCGCGACCACCGTTCCGGTGAGGGAGGCGTCGTTCATCTTCTCGGTCAGCTTGCCGCCCGACGGCTGGGTCGCTCCGTCCTTGAGCTTGGCCAGACACGCATCCCACAGGACCAAAAAGGCCTCGCGGGTCAGGATTTTCTTCGCCTTGTCCGGCTTCCATTTCGCATCACCCGCCGTCTTCACGAGCTTGCGCAACTCGTCCAGAAGAAGGTCCAGGTGCTCCCAAAGCAGCGGGCGGCCAGCGGCCTGCATGAGCTCGAACAGTCGGACCTTGTTCTGCGTCTTCACCGTCGGTTCGTCGTGGCGCGCGTCCCAGAGGCAGTTGTCGAGCCAATAGCCGGTCCCGTGCCCCCGCTTGGACACGACATCGGGCATTCGCCCGTCGAGGTCCGACTTCAGGGCGACCATTTCCTTGCAGCCCAGCGCCCGGGCTTCGAGGCCGCGTTCATAGGTCAGCGGCGTGAGAAGCGAGACCACCGGGCGCAGGGTGACGATCCGAAAGCGCGCGGTCTCGTCGTGTTGGTCGCGATCTAGCGACTTCTCGAAGATCGACGACCCGACAGCCTGCTTCTTGCGGAGGCACAAGTCCGCGACCGACCAGAGCTTGTCCGCTTCGGCACCCTTGACCTGCACGAATTCGGCGATCAGCGGCGGCGCACCGATGGCCCAGACCAAGACCAGATCGTCATGGGTCTCGAAATGAATCTTCACGAGCTGGGGGTTGGCCAGCATCTCCAGAACGAAGCCGACGGCGATCTCGTCCTGATAGTTGAATCCCTTGCGCGCAATCGGGCCGCCCTCCTCGGAAGGGGCAGTGTCGTCGATCGAGGGCCAAGCCTCTTCGTCGGTCTCAAGGATTTCAATCTCTGACAACAGCCCTCGGCACATTCGGCTTGGCCGTCACAGCCCCCCGCTGTCACATCCCGTCAAACTCTAAACGTGGGGTGACACATCTCACAAGTGTACGACGGCATTCGCGACGCAACCCCACACCTCCGACTACGGTTGCTCGACCGGCACAGGAGCTCAGCCCCGCGCCTGCGCGCCTGCGCGCCGGAGACCCTGCCTGTCGGCGGGGCCGGGTTAGCAAGAATCACGGCGGATCGGCCGGAGGGGACCGCCCGTCGACGAGCGTTGGACCCCGAAGCGGACCTTCCCAACCGCCGCTTTGAGTCAGAAGCGGACCTCCCATTCCCTTCTCAGTCCGTATTGGTAGGAGGCGTGCGACCAAATCCGCTCCTCCTCCTCGCAAGGAACTAACTATTGTTCGCTGCCTGATCGCCACAGGTTATCGGTCAGCGGCTCTAGCAGATAAGCCAGCGCCGTTCGCTTCCTGAGCAGGATGATCACCTGCACCGGCGCTCCTGGCCGAAGCGCGTCTGCAGCCGCTCCCAGAGTTTTCAGTTCCGTCGCCGGAACCACGATCTCGGCGCGGTAGTAGGTGGCCCCGGTCTGCTCGATCGTGA